>Ga0208898_1002274_pt1 | contig 11831 bp, 20 predicted proteins | sample VirMetDEL_Mar_4_FD_184513 | JGI IMG/M metagenome (GOLD analysis project Ga0208898, IMG submission 184513) | Aqueous microbial communities from the Delaware River and Bay under freshwater to marine salinity gradient to study organic matter... | ecosystem: Environmental > Aquatic > Marine >...
CGCTTGAAACTGCAGCTCTTTAATTGTTCCAATTTGGCTGGTAAGTTCAATTTCACGCGTCAACCCACGCAGCCGATCTTGAATCTGCTGCTCCGCTTGCGCTGCTTGCTCTGCCGCCCTGCTAGCACCACCGCCTGCTGCGCGACCGCCGCCGCCGCCTACCGTGGCGCCTACAGGCGTACCCATGGCATTGCCTATTGGTGCTGGTGCAGCGGCAGTGCCAGCCTTCACATCAGACTGCAGTTGAGCACGCTCGCGGCGCAGCACAGCTAGGTTGCGATCAATGCTGCCGCGTTGCCGGCCAGTTGCTGTCTCACGCTGGCCTTGTAATCCAGCAATCTGCTTGTCCTTTTGCGCTAATAATTTGGTAGCAGCAGCAACTTGAGTTGCACCACCACCTCTAGCTGCGCCGCCTACTTTCTCCGCTTCACTTCTGTAGCTAGCCAATGCAGATATAGCAACGCCAATACCTGCTGCTAATGCAACCCATGGGCCAGCCGCTGCAATAGTTGCAATAGATAATCCACCTAGCAGGCTGATAACTGCACTAATTGCTGGCGCCAATGCAACAAATGCAGCAGTAAGGCCAACTGCTGCTGCTATTAATGTTTTGATTGGGCCAGGCAGCTTGCCAAATAATTTTAAGACTTCAGTTCCAACTTTTAACAGTTCAGTGATAGCCGGCGCCAGCTCTGTGCCAATCGCTTCAGATAGTCCCCCCAATGCATTTTGGAATTTTTGCGTTGCGGTAATATTTGCCGCTACGTCTTGGCTGTATTTATCGCGCAGTTGCTTGGTAGCTTGGATGATTAGATCCGCGCTTAGCTTGCCGTCTTTGGCAAGCTCCCTGATTTGCAGGCTAGATACACCAGCGGCTTTTGCTACTTCATTCAACAATTCAGGCAGTGTTTCGCTGATTGTTTTTAGTTCGTCACCAGTCAAACTGCCGGAACCTAGCGCTTGCGAAAGCTGATACGATGCTGCTGCCGCCTCTGTAGAACTTCTGCCGGTTGCAACAAGTGCAGAATTAAGACCTTCGTAAACCGCGACAATATCATTCAACGATCTGCCTTGCGCACCAAGTCTAGACGCAAGGCTGCCAAGTGCGCCAGCAGTGTCAGTCACGCTTACTTCAAACTTATTAGCGAGCCTTTCAGCCTCTTGCTGTGCGCCGGCAAATTGCCCATACTCTTGAGTCAATCTTGACAGTCGCTTTTGCGCAAGCGCCAATGCTTGCGCATCGCCAAACGCTTTGCTGACAGCAGCCGTTGCACCGATGCTTGCTAAAACGCCACGCAAACCGCCAAGTGCTTTAACAGCTCCAGCAGCGCCTGATTGCAACTTGCTGAATGCACTTGACTGTTTAGTAAGTGCAGTGGTTAGATCGGTAGTGGCCCGCTGCGTTGCCTGCGCACCTTGCTGCACTTGCCGCAGCTTGCTGACAGCACCGCGGCTGTCAACATTAATGGCGACATTAGCAACAACCGACACAACCGACCTACCGTCTTCGTTTCATTCTACGCTCCTGCTCTTCGTTTTGCAGCTCAAAATATGCTGACCACAAAAGTAATTCTTCCATGGTCACTTCTTGATTGAGCCGAACTAAAGAGTAGCCCAGCTCTTTTGCGATGCTAAGCTGCAACAACAGCAGGTTATCTTTACTTAGCTCCCGCTTTAATGCTTTTCATATCCACCTCTACCTCTTCAGGGTTGGTGATAATCGCAAGCATCAGTTGCTGAAGATCAGCATCAGCTACTTCATTTTTCAATTCAGCCGCATCACCTGCGGCAAATAACCGCTGGCCAGCTTCATCGGCTGCCTTCATGATCAGCAGATTCAATGCAAACCCATTGGCATCATCACCGCCAGGCATCTTCTGCGCACGTTCACGTTCGGCCATAGTGAGCGGTGATGCCCACATCTCAAAGACAGTGCCATCACCCAGGGTAACGGCACGCTTTACAGGTGTGAGGTTAGCTGCTTTCTTGAGCCTAGTTAATGCGGAGCTTGTCATGCGGTCGTACTGAAGTCAAACGTAGGAACGCCAGATGGCCTAAAGGTAATTTCTACCTGCTGGGCATCATCTGGGTTGATGTTAAGACTAGCACTAAGGAGTACCGCATCCATTGCGATGCTGCGGCTAAGTGCTTCAGTGCCTTGCTTGTCGGTGTACAGCTTGAAGCCGCAACCTACTTGCTGGCGCTGGAGCACGTCTTCCACCATCCGGTTGGATAGTGCAGCATCTTCATTGGTGACGTAGACCGTAGCAGTGCCGGTACCATCAGCAAAGCCAGGGATGTAAGCGCGGAATGGCGCATACTGCCCAGCAGTTTGCCCGATGGTGGTTACGTCGATCTCAGCGCGGCTGATTTCAAATGACCATGATTGCACCTGACCAACTGCGGCATAGGCGGCGTATTCAACTTGGAACTCATTAGGAGCTACAGCAGTGCCATCGTCCGTAATAGTCAGGATGCTGCCGCCGAGGGTTGCCGATACAGTCAGCGCACCAGTGGCCGCAGTGTAGGTGAGCACATAGTAGGTGGTAGCAGCAGTGATGCCAGCGGGCAAGGTGCCAGTACCAGCGCCGCCGGTTTGGCTATTAACAACCGAGAACACAACCGGATCACCAACCTTCAAGTTCAGGTATGGCTGAATGGTGATCACATCAGTGGCGACAGTAACACCAGCTTCAGGGAAGGTGCCGGTGGTGCCAGCAGGTTTGTAGTAGAGAGCGCCGGACGTACCGGACAGAACAGTGATGGCCATTGTTGTGAGCGGTAGTGGCTGCGTTCAGTCTACATACGCCTCAAACGTTGCGGTAAGTTGTGTTTGATAGTACGGTTGCGGTGCGGCTGGTGTTACCTGCGCTGGACCAGATGCTGGATCAAAGATGATGCTGGAGAATTTGGCGCGGTCAAATAGATCCTTGACGCGCTCGGCAATCGTAAAGTTGGTAGCCGTGCCAGCCCCAATGGGGGTAAACACATTCACCACCAGTGTGCCATTCTGACGGTTGAAACCAACATTACCAGTTGGCAGCAGCGTGGCATAGGCATTATCGCCAAACCGTATGAACGCTTGCAGCCATGGTGTGTTGTTAGGCGGCGTGAATGGTACGTTCTGATAGCTGACAGGGTATACCGGCGCCTTAGCCAGCTCCGCTGCAATGCGGCCCTCGATGGCAGCGCGGATGTCGTTGTAGGTGCTGCTCATGATTCCCTGCCAATGCGTGCTGCTGCAATTCTGACGCGGCCTTGGACATCTTTAGCAACGCCTTGCACCCAACCGGCTGGTGCTTGCTTGCTGCTGCCATTAGCTAGCGGTTCCGCATATGGCAGGTTGTTATGGACTGAGTAAATGTTGCCTAGCTTCTCTTCGCCATATCCAATACGGTCAATTGGAATAACGCTTTGCACGGTGCGTTCGGTGACTTCGCTTTTGTCATAGTCACCATCTGGCTTACGGCCGCCTGATGCAGAGTTTTCGCCCACCTGCCAACTAACGCGGAATCTGCCGGTATCTACTGGGCTGGCGGCTTTAAGCAATGAGTCGGTATCAAACACCGCTGCACGCAGCAGTTTTTCCATTTGGTCTTCGCAGTACCTACCAATTTCGCCAACGCGGATAGTGCGTGCCATTAGTCTCTTAGGATCAGCTCGTAGGTGATCGGTTCATTATCCTGCTCGATGGTGCGGACCTGAATCACCTGCAAAGTGCGGTTGCTGATGATGACACGATCCGCCATCGTTGGTGGTGCTGCGATTAGATCTGCTGCTGCAACAATCAACCGCTTATCACCAGCTTGGATCAGATCATTCACCTCACGCAAGTTCACATCTTCCAGTACACCACGTAGCTCGGTGTCGCTGGTGGTTTCACTGACAGTGCCGGTAGTCGGGTTGTAAACGCCAGGTGTGACACGACGGATAATTGCTTCACCGCCAAAGCGTGCCATCAACTTGCTGGCAACCTTACGTAGTGGTACAGCTAGAGTCATACCATTAGGTTAGCGCAGCTAGGCAATGCTCTCTACATCATATCGTCTGCGGCTATCTGGCATCTGCGCCAAGATCGTGCGGTCGCAACCAGTGGAGCTAGCAGATCGCATATGGGCATCCAAACTAGGCGAGGTTAATCGCACTGCTGCAGCGATGTTGCGTCAGGCGCAACGCAGTGCTGCTAACCCCAACATGGCAGAAGGCAGCATGGATGCCTTCCTGAACGATCTAGATCTTGGCGGCCAGCCAAAACGACGGTTTGACGGTCCTGATGATATTGCTGATTGGTTTAGACGGGATGATTCGTCAGGCTGGCGCCAACGGGACTAGCGCATCAATGAACTCCTGTGGCAGGTCGTATTCGGCGGCAATTCCCTGCACCGTAGTGATCAATTCTTCAGTGATCAGCTCCAGTGCAATGGCAGAGAGCCAAGAATTCAAAAACACACGACTATCGCCTTCGCTAGCATTTTGCAGACCAACCACTAAGCCGCCATACAGTCCGGGTGCAGCTTGCAGCACAGCACCGAGCATCACATTGATGGCAGGCATAGCCATGATGGCTGCACTAAAGTCCACCCAGCGAGGCGTTGGAATTGGGGGAGGAAGTGCTTCGATCACATAGGCGCCATCTACCCACAGGAGCTGCTCGGTGGCAGCGTCGTAGGCAGGCTCGGTGTATGGGCCAACGTAGCCGGCGTCTGCTATTTCCTCAACGGTGAAGCTAGCAGGCTCGGTTCGCGTGAAGCCGTTTGACAGCCGTATGCGGAATGGCAGCGGGGCTGGGCGTTGGTTGCGAAAAGAGTAAAGCATTAGTAACCAAAGCGAGCTTTTTCAGCATTATAGTTTTGCGTAATTTCAGCGGTAGTTAGCACTCTGTTATAAAAACTTACAACGGCAATATCACCATCCCATCTTCTATCATAATTAGGAGCCTGGAATGCCCCAATAACTGTAGCGCCTGAAGTGATTGCCCTATAAGTAGTAAAAGTGCTATCCAAAGAGCCATTGATTGAAAGGCGGGTAGCGCCAGACTGGCTCGTGATAGCTATGTTATACCAAGTGTTTGTAGCAATAGTTAAGTTGCTAAAATTTGTGTTTCCATTCCAAATAAGGACCGCAGTATTTGTGGTCGCAATGCCAAGTTGATCATTGAAAGAAGTAAAAGCCCTTCTTTCCCCCGAAGTGGTATCAAGCCTGACCCATGCGTTGAAGGTAAAGCTAGACAAAGCGGGAAGAGTGGAAGTTGCGCGATCATCGCCTCCATCAAAATTGATTATTCCGCCAAATGCGCTACTAAATACCGGTCCATTTACAAGTGTTGCATCATTGCCGCCAGTACTAATATCGGTCCATGCAGAGCCAGTTCCTGGGTATGACGTGGCTATTCCTGCGTCAAGATATTGCACTAGCCCGTTCAGTACTACAGGCGACGACCCTGGCCATTTTTGATTTCTATAGGCTTCCAATTGCTCCCTTGCCGTCCACACGCCTGGCACGGAAGAAGCAAGCATTGTCTCTCTTGTTTTCCCAATAAGCCCACCATTAAAGCCAATCATCAAGAAATCTCCTCATAGCCGATGACAAGCTCAAGATCACTTGCGACGCTTGCTAAAGCCCGAATGCTGTCACCTTCTTCCAAGTAAAAATAAGTGTCTTTACTACTAATGATTTGCGTGGCATTAGCAGGTACGGTAATCGTCTTAGCTAGGTAGCGATCAGTGGTGCCATCGTAAATACTTACGCTGATGTCTGCCTCGCTTGAGCCGTCCACATTGGCGCAAAAAATTGAATTGATCTTTAGCACCTTGCCACTTGCTGCGCTATTCGCCAGTGCATTAGCCAGCGAAGTGGTCACGGCATATCGCGCCGTCCTGCCGGTGATCGTAGTGGGGCTTTTAAGGTTCGGAGCAGTCATTAGAAGATCATTCCAGCGATTACAGGATCAACGCCAACACTACCACCGCCACCAGTAGCTGTCAGCGTGCCGGCGCTCAGGGTCAGGCCGGAGCCAACTGAGATCTCCTCAATCGCTCCGGTGCCTGCGGTACTCCTGCCGAGCAGCTTGCCGCTGCTCAGGTTGGCGCCAATTGCCGAAGCCAGTTGGCCGACGACGTCAATGCCATTCAGGAACTTTCTTGCCATCAGCCAAGTACAACAACGCGGAACTGGTTAGACGAGGGTGCAGTGGCAAAGACCAGCGTCACCGTGTTAGTGGTGGTGTGCTCGACGTCGCACTCGACTTCGTCATAACTACCTGAGTTGCTGTAGATCGCTACTGTAATGTCACGAGTGGCTAGGTTATGGGTGATCGTGTAGCTGGTGGCAGAGCCATCACCAAAGGATGCGGCATACCGCTTAGGTGCACCGCTCCAGGTCTTCAGCTTGAGCGGGGTGACGATGCGAGCGTCATCAGTACCGGCGTCCACCTCTGCCTGCGTGGCCAGCTCAGCGATGCCAGCGGTGCTCTCTGATGCGCTAGGAGCACTGGTGCCAAATGCACCCCACACCACATCGTCAACATCAATGGTGCCGTTGACTTCGGTCTGACGGAAGCTGCTGTCGGCATCGGTGCCCTCCTCAATAGAGATTACGGCCTGTTCCAGCTCAGGAAACGTAGAAGCATCCGGCGACCGGGTAGCAGCGGTAGACGCACCGTTCCAGACGTAGATGCCGTTCTGTGATGCGGTGGTCTGCGAGCGCACCAGGACCCTGTCCTGGCTGGCCATCGTGATGCCATCAATCGTTGCGCCAGGCGCGGAGAGATCGATGTTCCCCTGGGTGCTGACCCTGGCCGAATCCTTCCACGCCAGGCCCTCTACGGCGCTGTCCACATAAGACTTGGGTACGGCGTCGCCGGCCGATGTCGGATCAGGCAGATTGACGACCTTCGACACCGACTGCATGTCGATGTTGGTAAAAAACTTGCGTGCCATGAGAGGTGCTCAGAGAAGGCGGGCTAGCCCAGCGGTTGCTGGACTCAGTGTAACTACGGTTTGATTGACTGTTGGGTGCGCTATGTCACCGTCAATTTCTTGGCTGCCGGAATCAAGCAGTTCTACTGATGGTCGGAATCCTAGGTTGTGGTTGATGGTCCACGTGGTGGCTGGTGATGCCTGCGTGTAAACAAAAGCCACGCCGCTGCCGCCGGGGCCTTGCGGGCCAGCAGTGGTTACGGTGACAACAGTAGTGTCGCCCTCGGTGACGGTGACCGTGTTAGTTACGGCTGTGACGTTTACAGAGGTCATGCTGTGTACCCCTCCGACACGTAGATGATTCCTTCAAGGTAATACTCCTTCAGTCCGCTTGGGTTGGTAAGCAGTACGTCGTAGTAGACCTCGTTGGGCAGCGTCGCGGTTTGTTCATCGGTTAGCGCAATGGCAATAGTGCCAGCAACGCGGTCGGTGTAGGCGACGGTGAAGTCAGCGTATTTTGTGCTGCGGTCCTGATTCCACACTTGGGCTGCAACAGTCCATCCTGTTAAGTTGATGGCTGCGCCAGTGCTGTCGTCAAATTGCAGCGTGATGCTGTGGTCTGCCCGGCGTTGCAGCGAAAAGTTGTATTGGCCGGGGGAGATCGCCATTAGAGCCTATAAGCAACAACCGAACCAGATGCTAGATCGATGCTGGTAAATACACCTTCCAATTCGCAACTAGCATTAAGAACCACGCTGGTTAATGCATTGCCAGTATAATTCATTGCAATTAACTCTGCTATAACGGTATCCTCAAGCGCCACGATTTTGCCAAAGCGCCCAGTATGCGGATTGGTGTCGCTGATGTATTCAGCGCCGGGATAGGCGTAACCCATAATCAGCTCCTTTTAATGGCAACATTGCCTGGTCCACTTATTCTAAGGCCTATCAGGTACCGTTCCATCAATGGTGGCACCTTATCCGCACCAACAGCACCAAAGCCAACGTTAGGCGTCACATCAAGGCTGCCGATCTTGACATTCTTGTAATCCTCAAGACCACTTAAGCCAAGCGCATCGGTGTTGTTGTGCAGGAATACAGCAAGTGATACCTGAGCGCGTTGGATTTGATCTGGGATTTCGGTATCGGTAAAATAGTCCGTTGTGATCCTAAAGGGAAACCCAACCGCATAAGTATTGATGTAGGTATCTGGTTTTCGTACACCAGTACGGGGCCACTGCAATGATTGGGTATCAGTAGCGCGAGCACCAAGAAAACGTTCACGATCTAACCTCTGCGTAGCTGTGTACAATGCCCGGTTACGGCTATCGGTATTGCCGCTGCCCCAGTGTTTTACATCAGCATCCTCGATCATGCCGTCAATGATCGCCTGCGCTTCTGCTAGCGTCACGTACGAGTTTGCGTTTGCGGCCCCTGGTGTGGCCACGATTACTACTGCCATTGTCCGGCTCCGTTGGTATTAGTGTAGGCTCCGCAATAGGAAGAGAGGCCACTTCCGTAGAAGCAGCCTCATGGTTACGCAGTCGCCGGAAAGCGAACAGTCCCATCAGGAGCTGGCGCCTTTCAGAGCAACGAAGTTCAGCACGATGGCTTCACTCAGCGAACCGCCAGACACGTTGCCAACAGTGATCTTGAAAGATCCTGCAGCAAGGGTGTTGGCCTGCACGACATAAGCACCGGCAGTACCGGCGGAGCCGTGGTTCACAACGACCACATCAGTAGCCGAAACTTCGCTGTTGGTCACGGTGAAGGTGACCTCGGCGCCATCGGCCAGTGCGGCGTTGTTCATGGTGATTTGACCCGAAGCGGCGTTCAGGGTCACACCAGTTGACTTGTTGGTTGCCTGGGTAACAGTGCCGCCTTTGGCGGGACCGACCAGTTTGCCAGCAGTTGCTTCAAATACGGATGCCATAATCAGTCGCCTCAATCCATGTTGGAAGTATTGGTGGTGCGCACGATGCCGAGGTTCTTCAGCTCGTACACCTTCGACCAGTTAGCAACCGTTTCGAGCTGAGCGCGAGTCGGGTTGGTTGTGGTTACTGCCCACTTGGCACCAACAGGGTGGTAGCAGTAGTGCAGGTCGATCGACATGGCATCGCTCTTGGCGAGGATGTCACGGTCGGTTTCGGTCTGCATTGCCATCTGTTCGCCAGAGGCGACAGCACCTTGAGTGAAGAAGTAGGTGGCGTACTCAGTGGTAGAACCGCTGCCAGCAGTTTGCACGTCATCGGAAACAATTACGCGCAGACCCATGAATGTGGGAACTGCAACCGAGCCGAACGCAGGAGCGGTCGAACCTTGAGCAGCAGCCGTATCAGGGGCGCCGGTGTTGTCGTAGATGAAGTCAATAGCGCGACGCTCAACGAGGTCGTAATAGACCTTGCTATGCACGCACATGGCAGCCAGCTTGTCACCTTGATCGCCCAAGAGTGCGCGAGCTTCAGCAACGTGGCGTGGGCTCAGAACAGTCGGGGTATCGCCGGACTCACCATCAATGGTCAGGTCGAAGAAAGCAGCGCTGCTGCTGGTGCTACCCAAGCTGCCGAACACACCGCCGAGGCAGGACAGCAAGTCCTTCTGGCGCTGGTTGGCAACATAGTCAGCAATCTTGGCGCCGATAGCGGCCATAGGATCGGAACCAGCAGCCAGAGCGGCCAGATCACGAGCCTCAAAAGCACGACCACGGTGCAGGATCACGCCGACTTGCTTGTCAGCAGTGATTTTGCCAGGCGTCAGCGAAGAGCTGTCAGACAGCACCTCAAAGTCACCAGACAGGTTGGCCTTCCAGAAAGGCACATTGATAAAATCACCACCCTCAGAAGCATTCAGCTCCGCCAGAGGCTGCACCACACCGGAAGCCAGAAAGGCATCACGCTGGGTTGTCTGCTCAAGGACGTAGGGGGTGAATACTTCTGGAATGATGATGTCAGAGCGAAGGGTCGCCATGAGTCATCCTCAGAATTGGTTTACGGTGTGGGCGCAGCCCGATCACCAGCGCAGCCGGTTGTTGATAGCTTAGCGTGCTGCAGCAGCTTTTAACCGTTCGTACATATCCCGATCTGTACGGAACAGCCTTGATTGTTCGGTCAAGTTAAATGATTCCTGCATGAATGGGTTTTTGATGCCAATAGGAAGACTGCTGCTGGCTTGAGATCCTGGTGCGCCACTGCCTTGTGGCTTAGGTTGCTTTTGCATCCATGCCGGTAACGTCTTGGCCCATTCGCTGACCGGTGTGCGTTGGTAGCCATCGACCACCACGACCGTGCCATCTGGATCGCGTTCAATTTGATCGCTGCTCAACTTGGTTTTGAGCACCATGTCAGGATCGTGGACGATGTCAGCTAATGCCGTAACGGCTGGTGTGATCAGTTCTAGCTCTTTGACACGGGTTTCAAGATCTGCGATGCGCTGGTCCTTTTGCGCCGTCGCCTCACGGTACTGCTGCTCCAGAGCTTGCCTTGCTTCTTGGTACTTACCTTGTGATTCAAGTTCGGACTGTTCAGCGCGACGTTTGAATTCGAGGAGTTCGTCAACATCAACACCATCAGGCAGTTTTTTTGATTTAGCTACACGTAACTCAGCTATCAGCTCTTGGTTCTTGCGTTCCAATGCTTCGATACTGCGTTGCATTGCATCAGTCGCCGCAGGCTCCTGTGCTTGGTTTTCTTCAGACATGGATTACCCGCAGGGTAAATTACCCTTCTAGGTTACCATTTACTGCGGTCTGCCCAGTAAGCTGCCGACATTTTACCTTTGGCAATATTGCTGGCATGTCTAGCCTTAAATGATGCGCGACGCGCCTTTGCTGCGGCTGATTCACCTTCACGTGGCGGGCTACCGCTAACGCCTTGCTGGCCAAAACGTATCAGCTTTATGGTGTCACCTTCTTTAGCAAGTACAACATGCGATTTCTTCGGATGCTTAGGCGTCCGCTTTGGCTTGTTGTAGCCACTGAATTGTTCGCCGCGGTAGGTGATCACTTTTTCTTCTTACCCTTGCGGCTTTTACCGGCTTTTGCGAGGGCGATTGCTACGGCTTGCTTTTGCGGTTTGCCCGCTTTCATCTCCGCTTTGATGTTGGCTGATACTACATCTTTGGATTTGCCCTTCTTGAGTGGCATGACGCCATTCAGCAACTGTAATCAGTGTACCGCCATCTGCAGTAGCCCAACCTTTATCGGTGTAGATCGCCGGCACCCATGCATCGCCCACAAGCGCCTCAACTGGGTCAGAGCTGATATAGAAAATGCCACGGTTACCAAAATGCCGGAGGCTAGGCAGGTCCATATCGTTTGCGGAGCTGCTCTAATGTTACCTCTGCGCCATCATCCCGCACTAGCTTTGCGATGGCATTGCGTGGGCCATACTTATCGGCAAGACGGTTGAAGTATGCAACCTTGCCGGGGCCAAGCGCATCAGCTTGCACGCTACGCGGCTGCTTAGCTAACCATTCGCCATAGCTTTGGTTGATTGGCACCTGGCCATCTTTGCTAGCGCGTGTGGCTGTTGTTGATGGCGGCAGGATGTCTGGATCGATGATTGGCACTGTGGTACTGCGGCAGTTGAAATGCTGCGGTGGCATCGGACCACGGCCATATTCAAATTCACGACCATCTAATGCTGCGCACCTTGCGCTAGTCCTAGTATCCAGCGTGGCGACATATCGATATTTCTTGGTGATGTCTTGGTTTGCTTCATACACCTGCTGGCTGGCGGTATTAGCCACCTGGTTGATGCTGGTGCGAACTAGAGCCATGACTTGGTTGTCGGTTACGGATGTCAGCTCGCCACCAGCAGCAATGATCTTCCGAAGCGGCTTGGTGATCATTCGCGGCTCTTGGCCGAATGTCAGCCGTTGCCCGCTGCCCTCTAGGCTCCCGATCAACCGCTTGGCA
>Ga0208898_1002275_pt1 | contig 11830 bp, 5 predicted proteins | sample VirMetDEL_Mar_4_FD_184513 | JGI IMG/M metagenome (GOLD analysis project Ga0208898, IMG submission 184513) | Aqueous microbial communities from the Delaware River and Bay under freshwater to marine salinity gradient to study organic matter... | ecosystem: Environmental > Aquatic > Marine > Coastal...
TTGTCTGTCGCTGAAGAAAAGGAATTGCTAAAATTGCTGGTGAAAGTTCCGGCAGAGTGGTCGGTTAAACTGCTTTGATTTAGCGAACCACGAGTGACTTGAGCCACCGCATCGTAGTTCACCCAATGTTTTGTAGCTTCTTGGTTGGTCAGCGTGACTGGGCCGCCAGACGTGTTCTGAACTGTATCTGCTTTAATCGTACTCATGTTACACCACCGTCCAAGTTTCGCCCGTGCCAACGGTAACGGTGACACCTGTGTTAATAGTTATTGGCCCCGCCGACATAGCGTTCTTGCCATTTGTGATTGTGTAGTTTGTTGTAACAGTCTGGCCGTTTTCCCAGAAGATCTCATCGCTACCGCCACCAGTCGCACCAGCCGCAATGCCTGTCAAAGATGAACCGTCACCTGTGTAGGATGTTGCCGCTACAATGCCAGTTACAGAAACGCCTGTGGCGGTGGTGGATAAAGAAACACCATTGTCGTAATACAATGAGGCAGCACCGTTGTCGTTAAACACTGCAAAAGATTCATTGCCTGCTGGGTTGGTTAGCCTGATTGCAGAACTTCCTTGGATGTATAAGTCACCCGTTCCTGAGTCGGTAATGAAAGAAACAGAGCCGTCATGCCCTAGCTGTAAATCAGAGCCAGCACCAAACACGGCCTTGTCGTTGTCTCCGAAATTGATGTCGCCTGTCATCGTGCCGCCAGTCAGGGCTAAGTAATCAGCACCAGACACATAAGCCGCAACCCAAGCCGACCCATTGTACAATTTCATAATTCCAGAAACGCTGTTGAAATATAGCGAACCAGCCACAAGAGCATCGCCGTCATTATCAACTGTAGGGTCACTTGTCTTGACGCCAAGGTAGCGGTCATCGAAATTGTCGTATGCGGCTAGTGCGCTGTCTCTTGCGGCCTCTGCCGCGCTTTGTGCAGACGCCGCAGATGAGGCTGATGATGATGCCGATGACGCAGACGTTGATGCGTTGCTGGCCGATGTCGATGCGGCAGACGCGCTTGATGACGCCGCAGACGCGCTTGCAGACGCCTTTGCGCTGTAATGCTTGGCTGAATACTCTGAGCCGTCAACAGTGCTATCCTCGGCCTTTGTAGCCCACTCTTTGGCCGCGCCTTTGCCTGATGTATCGGTTACACCTGTGCCGCCGATTGCATAAGCCTTGGCAGAATAGTCTGTGCTTTGGACAATACCATCAGTCTTTGTCGCCCAATCTTCTGCAACGTCAATGATGGTTGCATCAATCACCAGATCCCATTTGGCGGCATCGGCGTTGCCACTGATTGGCGCAGACCCGCTGGATGTGTGAGCCGTATTGACGCGATAAACATTATTGTTGACCGGATCCTTGACCAGATCCCGCACAGTATAAGCAACCGATGCGGCCCAATCGCCGCGCCAGTTGCCAATATCCTCGCCGACAGTCGGGTTGCCGTTGCTATCAAAGGCCAGCGTTTTGCCAGCGCGGGATGCTTTGGCTGGCAATGTCATGTCAACAACGCCGCCATCCTCAACCAACGCCGGATCATAGACCGGGGCGCGGATACTGCGCTTGTTCTCTTCAGCCACTTGCTGGTCAAAGATTGTGAGGCTGTCTAGCTGTTCGTTGAGGCTGGATGCCAGCAGATCACCGGCTGTCACAAAGTCGGTTACGCGCTCAATGTCGCGTGCGCCCACAATCACGATCTGGTCAGACGCAGTTGGCGTTGATGGTACAGAACTGCCGGTCACGATCGTCACTGAGCCGGTGCCGTTGGCGTTGATGGTAACGGTGTAATCTGTTGTGATCGTCAGCAGGGTGGCGTTGAAATAGACCGCAACGTCCGCGCTGTTCAACACCTCAAACGTGAAGGCGTATGGCCCAAGCCCGGCTGAACCAGTGAACACGACCCGGCGCGTGATTGCATTAATGTTGTAGTCAGCCATCTCTGTGCCTCATTTTGTTGTGTGCATTATACACTAATCCAAGATCCCTTGTAAGGTGGGTTTAGCTGGAGCCGCCAGCCTTGGGTATCTCTTTTTGTTTTTTGCAATTGCCAGCATTTCAGCAAATGCAGGAAATTCAATCCGCATGTCATCGAGGCCATAATCCGACAGATCTTCTGGCGTCAGTGAATACTCATATCTTCCGGGGTTCATCGGATCTTCTTGGATAGCCCCAAACATTCGCGCCTTTGCAATCTTGCGGTATTGGCCAACTATGTTAGCGACCATTGAACGCATGTCGCCTATAGGCACATCACTGCCATATATGCCTTCCACTTTGTACTCTTCCATCATTTCGCCCATAGTTGACTTGATGTTTTCTTCGAGGCTCATGCCATCAATCATAATTTGTTTTGAGTACAATTCAGCAAACCGCTTTTTAATATCTGATGGTATTTTGACGCCATCAATGGCGCGTGGCACTTCTGGTGGCGAGTATTGAATAGCATCCAAAAACTCAAGCACCTCATTGCTCTCACCCTTTGATACGGTGAGCGGGATCCAAGCAGAGTTTTCTGACATGCCGATTTCATTGCCCCACTTGTCCAGCTTCGCCGGCAACCCGGTCGAATAGTATGGGATGCGAGAGCGCCATCTATTCATAGCCTCACCAAAGCCAGCCAATGCTGGATGATACTCATCACCCACGCCGACATCTCTGACGGTCGGATCAATAGCCCTCTCAATGCGCGATGCCATCGTGCTGTTGCTCATGCCGGCAATCGGGATGGCATTGATGTAAAAGCTGGAATACCGCTTCACAAAAGTATTCCATATTTTCATGCCACGATCGCCGGCTGTCTCTTGCCTGTATCCGGCAATTGCCATCATCTCTGAGAATGTTTGCATTGTCGGTATGGATGTGGCGTATTCAGAAACACCAGCCATACCAGCGCTAAATGCAGTGTCAAACATTGTGTTATCTGGATCGTAGCCGTCATACTTAACTGCATCAGCAATAGCAGCGCCCATCAAAAAGGGCATGTTTGCCGGCTCAAGGCGATTGAGCGGGATAAAGTAGCTGTCGCCAAAGTCCTCGCCAGTGCCGTCACCAAAATTTTCCTCGCCGATGATTTCTCTAAGCTGCGACACAAGATCGGATGGAACCTCATCCTTTCCAACTCGGAGCGAGAACTCGCGCCAGCCCCTGCTTTTCAAATCGTTCCTCTGGCCTGTGTCGCCGGGGCCAGCGCCTGTGACCCTGCCCCGCCCTGCTACCTCATAGCCTGCCCATATCATAGCGCCACCAAGCGCAAGCCGGCTAATAGCTAGATCACGATGACGCCCACCCTTTTGCCAGTCACTCCAAAAACGCGCAGACAACAACGCAAGCGGCCCAGATCTAGCCGCGCCTTCATTGGCAATGTTTGTCAAGGTTTTGGAAAACGGCGCAAGCGGCTTGATGTACCATTTGTTCATCAGTTTGTTTGCGCCGGCATAGATGCCAGCCATAGGCAGTTCTCTGTCGAGATCGTCCTGCAACGTGGCTTGCTTGCGCCAAGCCTGAACAGACGCCTCGACATCTGCCGGGCGCTCAGACAATAATTTTTGCACGGCACGTTGGCCAGCTTCTATAGCTTGCGCGTGAGCCGTTTTTTCTTCTGCGCCGCGTGCGATCAGATCTGCAAATGTTTGGTCAAACACCTCACCGCCAAGACGCGCAGCCTCTTCATGCAACTGCACCCGCTGGGCAACCCCGGCAAAAAACTCATCGGCGGCACCAAGCGCTCTAAATGGCAGGCTGTAAACAAGCCCCATTCCATTAAATGCTTTGCCAAGTGCGGTGTCTGTAAGATCAGGGAACTCCCTAATTTGCTTGGTGAACGGTATTCTGTAAGGCGCACCCGCCCAATATTCTGCACGCAGCGGATCGCGTGGCGCATCCTTCGCCGCGCCAGCCTCCACAAACTTGCGGCCCATCATGCCCCAACCATCGACCAATCCATTGCGAATGCCAGACAGCCGCGCATAGATATCTGCACCATAGTATTGATCTGGGTTGGCCTTACCAACAAGCGCCTCAAGCCCCTTTCGCAAAGGCGCTACAGCAACCGCGCCCATACGTTCAGGCACATCTAAGAACTGCATCAGTGCGTTGCCGGCGGCGTTGTACATATGGGTGGTGTAATCGTTCAGCATGACCGACTGCGCCATATAGACCATAGATTCATAAGCCTTGCGCCTGACACTATTACGCAGCAAAGCGTTGCGTGCGGCCTTGCTGTTTGTGCTGTTGTATGTCTCAGCCAGCAAACGCAGTTGATCGTCACCACCAAGGTTATCAAGCGCGGCACGCATCTCATTGATGCTCACACCAGCGCGTTGGCCTTGGACCCCCTTGAACACATTCATTGAACGCGCTATGTCAGTTTTTGCGCCAGCAAGTTCTGCCATTATAACATTGTGCTGCGCAATAGCTTCCCGGGCCTCTAGCTTGCCGGCATCATCAAGTTCATTTCTTGCCGCCAGCCGCAAATACTCATCAACCCTTTCCGCGCTTGCCCTTTCAAGCAAAACGAGGCCGGCCATACGCTGGTTGAGTTGATCATTGCCAATGGGGGTGGACATTGGCTGGCCACCAAATATAGCGTCCAAATTTTCTTTTGGAGTGCCAGCCTCTATGGCAGCATCGTAAATCTCGCCAATAGTTCTTGGTTTTATTGCAATGAGTGCGCCGTCATCCACGGCTTTTGCTGTGGCTTGTATTGTAGCAGCCAGACCATCATCATCATAAAAGCGGGTGTTGACCGGGCCTTTAACCAGCCCAGCCTCTAGTTGCGCCGCTGATGGCGATGGCACCTCACGCGGTGTGCCTATCTCAGCCTCTCTAGCCGCAGCCAATGTTTCAAGTTCTGCCTCACTGACAGGCGCTGGTTTGACAGGTTGCGGTGCTTCAGCTTCTGGCGCTAACTCGATGCGGGGGCCAAGCGGCATTTCACCAACTGCTGGCGCTTCAACCGCCTCAACCACTTTGGATCTTGGTGAGATCCGCGCACCGGGCTTGGTCAAAGGCTGGATTAATTCACGAGTGACGCCTCTGGCTGTTTTGGAAACAACGCTTGCTGGCTGAATACCATCTTCTTGGTCGCCATACGTTGGCTGTGGGATGTCAGTGGGTCTAACCATTATTCGCCCTCCAAACCAAGAGCGCGGCGGCTCACTGGATCTATTGTTTCAAGTTCAGAAATTCCTCGTTGAAGGCTGGTCCCCATACCTCCTCGACCATTTCCATCGCGCCCTCGATCTCCTCCGGCGTCACCTTCGATGCGTCCCCCTTGTTCACCAACAGCACTCTGTCCAGTGCGTTGTTGAGGACTGTCGCTTGCGGCTTGGACATATTCATAAGTCGGTCGCCTAAGACCGTCTGGACCTTCTGCGATAAAGCGATTTGTTGCTGTTGGTCGAACACTGTCGTCCCCTTTCCATTTCATAATCACAAGATCTGGATAGCCAGCGCTTTCGTCCCATCCAGTGGATTTCCATTGCCTTGTGATTTTTTTGTATTTTTCTTCACTACCACCAAACTTTGGATCTCGCAAATATTTTTCATCATAAGGTATTCTGTCAACCTCTTCAAACCCAAATTGGCTATAATAATCTGGAAGAAAACCACCTTTGTTTTTGGCGGTTGGCACTGCGTAGCAGTCAAGAACAGTCGCGCCTTCTTGGAGGGCTTTTAGTATTGATGCCGCCCCTATTCCCTTGCCGACAGCGCCAGCCTCATTGTTCATAACGCCAACAATAGCGGTCTCATTTGGCGTCAAATCTGGACTGGTTGCGCCATACTCCGAATAGTCAGTATTTTTAGCAAGGCCAAAATATACTTTACCTTCTGTGCCGGATTTGCCAGCTTGCCCCAAGCCATAAAAAACAAGTTCACCGCTTTTGGCTTTAGCCGCAAGTTCAGATTTTGTGTATGTAGACAGACTGGCTGAAAGTTGGTTTTCTTGCACAGCTTTTATAATTTCAGCAGGGCCAAGACCAGTCGGGTTTCTGTTTTGCGCCGGGCCAACAGGATTTGCAGTGGTTCTCCAGTTGCCTTGCTTTACATCTTGCAACAGTTGAGCTTGGCGAGCGCTCCTGACAAAACCGGGCTGTTCTGTTGGAATTTTGGCAAGGCGTTCAGGGGTTAGTTCAACAGTCGGTAGCGCCATTGTTAGCGCCCTATGGGCAGACGCCTTGGTGCTGCCAGCCGCAATCTTGCCTTGCAAAAACTCATCAAATATATCATCTGACTTTACGCCATATGGTATTGACGCTACAGGCTCTCCAAATAAGCCGATAGGATACGATGGATGAGCGGTGCCGCCTTCCATACCCCTGATATCAACAGGGGCTTTGTTGTCAATTCTGACAAGAACAGATCCTTGCCCGATTTGATACCCAGCCTCTGTTGGGTTGATTGTTTCATTTATCATTCGGCTAACAGGCGGTGCGCCAAGATCTCTGTATGTAGCGCCATCAATCGTGTCTGCCACGGCGGCGCGGACCTCAAACGATTTGCTTTCCAGCCACGGCAACGCCTCGTCAGAAAAAATGTTTGGCATACCTTCAAATTTTTCGCTCAAACCTTTGGCAATTGCGGCTTGATTTTTTGGCGTGATGTATCCCTCATCAGCATACGCCTTCATTTGCCGATGCAAGATCGTTGCAAAATCAATATTTGATCTATGCGCCCTTGGAGACATTGTTGAGATCAGCATATAGTCAGCACCACTTTCGGCGATGCGCTTTGCTATCTTGGGATCAAGAGAAGCAAAGCCCAACCCTTGCCGGCGAGACTCAGTTAAAGTTCCATATCCTGACCCACCCATAAGCGCACGCGGCTCAATCGGTGCCTCAGACAAGCCTTCATATGCCCTGCCAAAATCAAGCATGTCAGCCGGCACAAAGACCACTTTTTTGCCGGCTATATTTTCAACAGGAAACTCAGCAGATCCAACGCGGGGCAATGTGGTCGAAATATTGGTCAACTCTTCAACTGTTTTGGCAGTTTGCCCCCCTGCCTCCGCAGCCTCGCCAGCGGCCACAACCCCCCTGCTGACAGCCGGCGCGACCTCTTCAGCGGCACCACCAAAGAGTTTGCCCAACAACCCGCCAGCGCCAGCGCCAACAACACTTGTTGTCAACGTCCTCATAACGGCTTCTTTCAAAGACGGCGGCATACCAGCCGCTGTCTCTAGGATCATATTTGCACCCTCATATAGATCTGCGTAAGCAGCGCCAGCAATTGCGCCACTCTTGCCCGGCGCACGCTTTGCAAGCTGCGTGGTAAACCCGGCTGTTTTGGCGGCAGCCATCAGCATTTGACGCGCTGTCATGCTGCTGGTTTTCATTGCAGCGGCTTTGAGAAACGGCGCGGTAATGCCGCCGGCAACAGTAGCGTATGTTTCTGGAGCGCCAAACAAAGCGCGGAATGACCGTTTAATTGTTTCGCCTTCTGTTTTGGTGTCAGCATATGTGTTGAGCAGAAACAAGAAATCGTTGGCGTTGTTTTCTTTGGTTACCAAATTGCCATCCAAATCTGTGTAACCGCCACTGTTTACGATGTTCCAAACTTGGCCAATCATGCCGGGCGAACTAATCCCAGCCTCTCCGGGGAACCCAGCGGGGCCAGTTACATTCCAATTAAACTCAGACATCAGATCCATACCATAGGCAGCGGCCTGTTTGTCAGATCCAATAAACTCATACCCCTCCATTACGCGATACATGCGTTTCGACACCTCGATCCAATCCGGCATCATTTCCAATTGATCTTCAGTGTATTTTGGTTTTGTTGTTGGCGGCGAATAGCTTTCATCCATAAATGTGCCAGAAAACCCCATTTCAGCGGGGCGCTCTTGCGCATTTTCTCTGGTGGCGTCTATTTGCAAAAAAGATCTTTGATCGGCTTGCTGGTTGTGCATGTCAGCAAGTTCATCCATCACCCTATCTTCTAAAAACCCATTCATCGTAATTCATCCCGCAAAACAATGTTTTTCTGCACAGTAGAAATTTTGGAAATAATTGTCGTTAGATCTGCGTCACTTATTCCCCACGCCCTTTGATTTGCGCGGACCTCTTCTGTTGTGGTGTATTCATTAAACACATCACCATATTTTTCATTAAGCGAACTAAGGGTCGCATCAATAACCTTTTGGTATTTGCTGCTGGCAAGTTCCAATCTGTATTCTCTAGCTATGACATCTTTTCTGGGGCGTGACCCTGTTTCGCCGCCCTCTTGCCAAGCGGCTACGGCGTCATCAAACCGCCTCTCTACATTTGCGACAAAACTGTTTACTGCCTTGGCTTGGTTGACCTTAACATTAATCATGCCTGTCGTAAGCCCTGCATGTTTTCGGGCCTCATCATCGACAGCATTGTTGATCCGCAACTGCGTGCTGTCTAAGTATGTCGTCAAACCGTTTGTTTGTTTTGGCCCTAAACCAAGTTCTTCTGCTTTGGCTGCAAGCTGGAAGAAATCAACAATTTGTCCATTGCGAATTAATGTTTTGATTTTAAAAACCAAACTTGGGTTTTCTTCTTCGTAATACCCAGCTTGCCGTATTGTTTGTTTTGACTTGGCCAGCGCCACAATCCCCTGACCATCAATCACTTCTGGATAATTCATTGCTGTTTCAGCCAATCGGCCAAGCGCGTCATTCGCCTCAACGCTGCCGTCATCGTTGTCCATAAATGTCAGCACATCTAGCACTGTGTCTTGTCTTGCAGTTAACACGCCATCTGCACGCGCTTTGTCATCTGCGTTTTGCCGCGCAATGATTTCATCACGCACTTGCTTGCGCAACACTGCCTTGCTTGTCTCATCTAATGTGTTGAATAGCGCGGTCTTGTCGCCAAAGTCGCCAGTGCGTAACGCTGACAATCTTTTCTCTTCAGGAAGATTGACGGCGTGTTCTGTCAATACATTTATCTTTGCTGTTGTTTTGATGCCCTCAAACTTAGACATCTCTGTTGTTGCAAAGTTGGCGTCATTAGTCGCAATCAATTGGTCGCTAATCGAACGCTGGAGATTGTCAGCCTCGCCATCTGTTCGCAGGATAGATGTTCCATCTTGTAAAAATACAACGCCGCCCTTGTCTGTGCGATAAATGTCCTCAAATGATTGCAACGCACCGGCCATAGCATCAAGACCTTTTGCCTTGGCTATTGCTTGGCTCATTTTTATTTCGCGCTCAAGGGCTTTTGAATATACCGGCGCGGCCATTGTGGCAACAGACGCGGAAAAAGCATTGGCAATAGTTGGGTCAAGTTGCGACAGCAATTCTGTGTGGCCGGCTTGAACGCCATTGATTGCAGTTATTTCTGCCATCAAATCTATGTCAGCACCGCCATCAACCTTCGCACTTAAAGCAGCAAGCTGGCTTCTGACGCCGGCCTCAAGTTCTGTCTTTAACTTAGATGCAGTGCTGGCGATTGACACAGACCCAAAAACTGTTGTTGGGTCTCCAATAATTTCCTCAATAGATCGCCCGGCAGATAGTGCTGCTTGCAATTGCTCTGCTGACAGATCCTGATCATAGGCCCATTGCTCGGCTTCAAACTTTGTTTTTGCCTCTTCTTTTGTCGCCACATACCGCTGCATCACATCAAGGCCGCGAGATATGTTTTCGTAAACACGCGCCTGCGCTCTGCCTGTTGATACAAAATCAACAGTTGGTATTGATGGGATTGCTACGCCTAATGGGCGATATCTTGGAAGCTCGGCCATTATGTTACCTTTGTTATTTCGCCAGCCGGCGCTGTGCCAAGCTGTTTGTCAAAAGCGTAAGCCTGACCAAATGCAGTGGCAGCATTAGCAACGCCTGCCAGCATAGTCGCTTTTGCCTGCATCATGCGTTGATCAGCTTGCATCATGCCAGTGCGGATAGCAATCAATGCGCCATCATCAGACAACTGCTTTTCTTCAATGCCTTTAGCCAACGCAAAATCTGACAAGGTTTTCGCGCTGCCGCTGAATGGATCTATGCCGCCGGCACCGGCTCTAGCAACAATTAAGGCATCTGTTTGCAAGATGTTTTCCAAAACCTTTACGCCTTGTTGCTTGTACTTTAGCGCCTCAGATCTGGCTTGTACCTTGTCCATAGCCGCCTGCGAGGCCAAGCCCTTGGCCTGCGCTCTCGCGGACATCATAGATGTTGCCGCTTGCAGACCAGCCACAATGTACATTGGATTTGCCATCTTACTGCCCCACACTCACTTTGTAATCGATCCCAAGTAACGTCATCTTTAACGGCACATCCTGACCAATCGTGATCTGGCCGTCATAAGTATACCCTAAAATGCCGTGCAATGTCTTGATGCCGGTAAACTCATCAACTGCGCCATCAAGAACAGCCGCACCGAAATTGCGGAACGGCACCTCTTTGCCCTCAATCGTCATTGCCTGCGTCTCGAACAATTCGGCATTGACCTCAAATATCCGCTTCTTAAAGCCCTTTAGAGAGCCGCTGGGCAGGTTTGGCTCAACCGGCAGTGTCTTTACCTCCGGCGTAAAGTTAAGGCCGACCTGATAGCTTGTAGAGGCCGCAGTGGCAAAGGTCACAGTGTAAGGTGATCCCGGCACTGTCTGATCCGGCTCGATGACACCATCGCGGATGATCTTGACTGTGGCCGCTTCGAGATGGCCCATCGTGACAGAACTGGCAGCGCCGCCAGTCTTGGCGCAATCGAGCAGTGTGTCGCCATCAAACAGTTCCACATAGTAAACCGTGGCCGCATTCACTGTGCGCTTGACCACAACGTATATGTCGTCCACATCCACCCCGATGTTCAGGAACTCACCATCAGTGGTCCACTCAGACGGCGCAATCACGTTCTGACTGCGCAGCAACGTATAGCACGCGATGCTGCCATCATCGTCATTAACGATCATCAGCCGGTCGCCCTCATCGGTTGATGTGGCAACACGCACAGACATCTCGCCCGGCGTTTTTAGCAGATGCGATGACAGCAACGAGATCTTGGCTGACGTATATGCCTGCACGCTGTCGCTGTAGATAAATTCCTGAATGGCCTTGCCCTGCCGCTGGATGAACAAGGTTGAGCCATCCACGTTCTGCAAGCGGATGCCGGGCTTCATGCCAAACGCAGTCTGCTGCTTCACGATCAGGTTGGTTGGCGTAATCGGCTCATCCAATGTCTGCGGCACATAGAACTCAGCGCCGGTCGTGAACACTTGCAAGTGACGGCCAGAGAAGATATCGACAATTGCGTTAAAGGTGCCGGTGTCAAGTGTTGCCGACACCCCATCATCTGCCAACGCCTCACCGGGGTTGAAATTAAAAAAGTCCGACACGCGAGATCCATACAATGTCGATGGTCGGCTCTTAGTGCCGCCAAAGAACAACCGGCCCTCGTGGAAAGTCACCGACCGGGGATATCCGCGTGTTGCTGACCACACCTCTTCATAGCCGTGTTCCGACTGCCAGTCGCCAGCATCAATCGCACTTGTGTCGAAAAATGGGATCTCAACGTATGCTTTCATCTGTGTGTCGCTGACGAACTCAACATAACGCGCACGACCAAACCCATTTACAGCCGTAGCGTACTCACCAACGGCGGCATCATTGAACGCTACAATCTTATAGTTTGATGTGGCATCAGGCGCGGTATCCCACGCCGGATAAACTGTCGCAACTTTTGTTGACGCAACATAGTCCTCAACATGCCGTTTTTGCCCAGAGCCGGTGCCAGCCGTAATCTCAATGAACATGCCATTTGGCTCATCATCAAGCGTAAAGCTAGACGCCGCCTTCAGCGTAATTGTGTTGCTACTGCCAGCCTGTGCTGTGCCTGTGTCACTTGTTACCGATGACGCGGT
>Ga0208898_1002277_pt1 | contig 11829 bp, 9 predicted proteins | sample VirMetDEL_Mar_4_FD_184513 | JGI IMG/M metagenome (GOLD analysis project Ga0208898, IMG submission 184513) | Aqueous microbial communities from the Delaware River and Bay under freshwater to marine salinity gradient to study organic matter... | ecosystem: Environmental > Aquatic > Marine > Coastal...
AAAACAATTACAAACTTTAGATACAAGTAAATTAAAAGCAAGTATATTAGCAAAACAACCACAAAAAGAAAGTTTATTAGAAAAACAAGGATAATCAAATGGCAGATAATTTTAGTGACATAATGAGCAAATATAAGGATATGTCAGTTTCTGAACTGGGTTCATCTTTATTGCAACGTAAGGAAGAAAAAGATAGACAGGCTGCCAAGTCTATTAAGAAAAGTGAAAGAATGCAACAAGCATTAGGAGTCTTATTAGCAGGACAAGCCGTATTCAAAGGAGCTTTTAATAGACGTGCTAAAGAACTTGAGTCAGCTTATCAGTTTCAATTAGCTGATAACGAAAGTCAATCAAGAGAAATTAATTTAGTTTCTAAACTTACTCAGCCTATGTATCAATGGGCACAAACAACTAAAGATCAAACTTTTGAAAACGAAGAAGAAAAATTAAATGCTTTTGTTGAAAGTCCTTATTTTGATTCGTTTAGAGTTGCAATCAATGGTTACACAGAACCAGCTTTTAAAAGTATGCTTGGCGATCAATACGAAACTTTTAGTAGACAAGCTGGATATTATAATGCTCAAGTAGAAGCAGCTAAAGCTTATGCCAGTGAATATTTAAAAGATAATAAATATGAAACAGTAGTTTCAGAATTGCAAAATATATTTGATATGCCAGAAGGTAAAGATTTTGATGCTATTGAATTATTTAAAAGAGGCAACGGTTTAAAACTACATGAATTAAATGAAATAGAACGTAGAAACTATCAACGTATTTTAAATACTTATAAAGATGATAGTAATTTATTTAGTGGTATTAAGCAAGTTTTTAAATTATTTAGTGATAAAGAAGCTAGAAAAGGTGGCATACCTTTATTTAAAACTGTAGATGAAAAAGCTTTATTAGGTCCAAGCATTAATACTGTTTTAGATTCATTAGACTTTCAAGGTCTTACAAACAAAATTGTAAACGATCAATTAGTTAAAATGAATAAGTCTCCATTAAGAGCAGAAGCATTATTTGAATTACCTAAAAATAAAACACTAAGAGATTCTCTACCGGCAAGAATGGATGAGCTATCTAGATTAGTTGACAGTAAAAAGTTTTCATTGTATAATGATTTATCTAAAGATGGTAAAGCAAATATTATAAGCCAATCAGATTTAGATGATTTATTTGATAACATGAGTGAAATAGATAAACAAGAACTTCAAAGAGATGGAGGATTATTATCTATTTTATTAGACCCAAAACAACTTGAGAATCAACAATTTTTAAAAGCACTTTATAAATCAAATCATTCAGGTGACGTTAATATAACTTTTGATCAGTTTAAAAATAAACTACAGAACGAAACATTTAGAGTTCAATATGCTATGACATTAGCAGCTAGTGAAGGTTATAAAGATTATGGTGTTGGTTTATCAACTGGTTGGAAAACTTCCAGATACGACCCAGAAAGCGGTAATGTTTTAAACGTAGTTTACGATAGATACTCAGGGTCTATTCCATCATTATTAGGTGAGACAATTAACTTACCTACTAAAAATAATCCTAATTATAGTGTTGGAGATGGTTGGAGAAAGCTATCAACTGAAAACAAATTAGATGATATAAATGCTGCGGTATTTGCAATTCAAAGAAAACCTATTAGTGATAAATTAAAACAAGTAGAATTAGATAACCTATTTGCTAATGTTCCCCATCCTTTAAAATTAACTTCTGATGAACATATTCAAAGTGATCAATATTTAAAATTTGTTAATAAAGCTATGGGCGTATCTACTAAAACTTCAGATGAAGAATCAAAAGAAGAAATAGAAGGTGTCGATAAAGATATGCAAAACTTAAAATTCAAACCAAAATTAAAAGGAATTGAAGAATTAAAACAAGTAGCTGCTTGGTCCCAGAAAAAACAAACACAAAGCGATATTGAAAAGCTTGAAAAGCTTTCAAAAGATTCTAAAGCTTTTGTAAGTAATAAGAGTGCAATATTTAAAAAGTATGGTTTATCTGAAGACCCTACAACAGCAGATATTAAAGAAGTTATTTTAAGACTTAAACAAGTTTAATTTTACATTATGGCAAATCCTTTAGAAGAGTTAATTCAACAACTCCAACGTGAAGATGAACAAGAACAATTAAGAGTTCCTCCTGTTCCTCTTGCCAATATCGAAGCAGCTGAAAGACAAAAGTATCCTGAAGGATATAAAGAAATTGTCTATGAAGCTTTTCCTGAAAGAACCTTTACTGGTAAGTCAAGCCTAACAGACTTAGCAAACGATGAAGAGTTTTCTACTAGAGCTGCTAGATTCTTAGAAGGTGTTGGAAGCAACGATAATATATTTGAATACTTAAGAGATGCTGATTACAGTTTATCGTCTGCTATTACTCGTTCTTTTCAAACAGGTAAATGGACTCCAGAACAAATTGAAGATTATAATTATTTAAAAAATGCTTTTGATAATACAGAGCTTAGTGGCTTTAAAGAAAGATTTGGAGCTTTTAAAGATATAGCTGTTGATATATTAGCAGACCCGTTAAATATTGTTAGTGCTTTATTTGCTTTACCAAGCGGAGGTTCTTCTCTTGCATTAAGTACTGCTGCAAAAGCAGGTGTTTCAAAAGCAGCTAAAGCAGCAGCTCAAGATAAATTAAAAGGATTAGCAAAAGATCAAGCATTAAAACAAGGATTACTTTATGGTGCTACAGAGGGTGCAGCTTGGGGAGGGCTACACAATTATTTTTTACAAGACATAGATATTGATTTAGGTCTTAAAGAAGATATGGATTTAAGTGACATTGGAGCTTCTACATTAGTAGGTGCTGCTTTTACTGGTGCATTAGCCGGTGGAACACGCTATATGTCTACTCGTTTTACTAAGGCTCCAGAAACAAACGAGAATATGTCACAGCCTTTAAAGGATAAAGAGTTTGTTTATAGTAATGAAGATGCTATCAATAAAGCAGGTGATGCTGAACCAAGAGCTAAAGTAGTTAAAGATACTGAATTAGATGAAGCTACTGAAGCTGGTGATGATTTAACAGGCGAAAAAGATTTTATAGAAGAATCTAAAAATAAATTAAACTGGTGGTTAGCAAAAACTATCGGTAAACCTGTAACTGAATTTATTGGATACATTAAAAAAGCACCTAGTTTAGAAAACATATTAGCTTCTATTAGATATGATTATGGTACATCTTTAACAAAAGGTCAGAAAGGTGTAACTAAAGTTGTACTTACGGATGGAACAGAAAGTACTAGAACATATGGTGAAAGTTTAGGATTAACAAACGGATACTTTCAATTTGGTTTAGCAAAAGCTTTTAATGTTTTGTATAGAGTAGGTTGGAGAGCTAGAATATTTAAAGAGCAGAACGATCAACTTGCATATTTATTAAGAGATGGAGAACTCCAAGTAAGAACTAAAGATGGTAAAAATGTTACCGGTGCTTTTATTGAAGATTTTATTCCTAGTGAATATACAATTACTACCAGAGCTGGACAAAATATTTTAGGTACAAACTACAAAGGCTTTGATATTGATGAAGATGTTGTACAGTCTTATTTACAAATCAAACAACTTTTAAATAAAGCTTTTATAGACGGTAAAGCTGCTGATATTTTTAAGAAAGGTACAGGAAGAGTTACTAATTATTTACCAAGAATATTTAAACATAGTGTACTATCTAACCCACAAAAACGAGCTGTCTTTGAACAAAAGTTAATTGAATCAGGACACGCAGACCCTATTAACGATAAACAATTTTTGACTATTTTAGATACCGATGGTAAAAAAGTTAGAGGTATAAAAGAAGATGCTCTTGGTTTAGATGAAGAAGTCTTTGGAGTAAACTTTTTAGAAGAAGCTGGTGGAGATCAAGAGTTAGCTAAAAAATTAAAAGCCAGTAAGATTGTTCAAGATATGTTGGATTATAGATATACTCCATTAGAACTAAGAATGGCTGGTAAAAAACGTAGTGATGCTACAGGCTTTTTACAATCAAGAAGATTTACAAATATTGCTGATAATGAAATAGAAGAATTTTTAGAAAACGATGTTCAGGTTTTATTAGAAAACTATTTTACTAATTTTTCTCAAACATTAACAAGAGCTAAGTACTTTGGAAAAACTATTGCTGAAGTAGAAAAAAATAAAATAACTCCTATAGTTAGAGAGCTTATTGATTCTGGTATGAATCCCGATGAAGCTTATAAAATTGGAAGAAACGTAAGTGACATGATTAAACGTGTTACTGGTTTAGAAACTTATTCTGATTCATTTTGGAAAAAGAATGCTTGGGGTAGAAACTTTTCAGACTGGGGTAAACTATCACAGCAAATGGCTCACCTTCCTTTTGCAACTTTATCAAGTGTTACCGAGCCTTTATTACTTTTAAGCCGAGCAGGTAAAAGAGATGCTCCTGTTGTTATTGCAGATATAGGTAAAGCTTTAGTTAAAGAAGGACAAAGTGTTATAGATAGAACTCTTAAAGGAATACAGCGTGGAGTTTTCAGACAAAAAGTAAAAGGCATTAAAGATATTGATGATGAAGTCTGGTCTGAACTTTATAAAACTGGACTAGCTTTAGAACAATCTGTACAGGAAAGACTAGAAGGTTTAGTTGGTGAAGGTATCCATGGAAAGTGGGCAAAAGATTTACAGCAAGGATTTTTTAAAGTTAACCTTTTAACTCAATGGACAAAAGCTGTACAACTTGCTTCCTTTACAACTGGTAAAAGATTAATAACTAGAAATGCTGAACTGTTATCAAAAGGTGGTATTGGTCAGGGTAAAGATAAATATCTCAGACAACAGCTTAATGACTTAGGTATTGATGATATTCAAGCAGCTGAGTGGTATGGTAAGTATGTTGAAGATGGAAAGTTTAATTTTAACTTAGCTAAAGAAGATGCTTTTTATAAAAACGATTTAACTATTGGAGCTAACAGATTTGTAAAAGAAATTATTTTAAATCCAAGCACAGCAGAGGCTAATAGACCTTTATGGTTTTCAACTCCTGCTGCACAAATGTTAGTTCAGTTTGCGGGGTATCCTACTGTGTTTAATAATACTATTCTAAAAAGATTTGCATATGAAGGTAAAAGTAGTTTTATGCAAGTCATGCCTAAAGCAGTCCCAACAATTTTATTAATGACAGCAGTAGCTCACGTTGGTAATATTATAAGAAGCAATGGTCAAAGCGTGTACGATTATGAAACTAAAGCACCTAAACCTGATGGCGAAATAATTATGGATGCTGTTAGAAGATGGGGAGGTATGGGACCTTTTGATTATGCTTATAGATATGGCAGTGAAGCAGATAGAAATGTTGGAGGCTTTACATCTTTAACAAAAACTTTTGCAGGTCCTTTACCACAAGATGCTATTGATGCTATTTTATATCGTAAAGGGTTGTCTGAAATTGTTGTTACTAACTTACCCGGATATGCTGCTTACGATATGGTTTTTGGTGATGGCACTAAAAAAGAATTACGCAGAATGGCTAGAGGCACACCAGCTGATAAACCTAAAAAGCCTGTGTTGTATGCTAAAGGCGGTTTAGTTTATGATGTTCCTAATGTTACTGACGAACCCGATGAAATGAAAAGCAGAGTAACTGGTATGCCTTTTAATGCTACTGCTGAGTTTGTTCAAGATGAAGAAGATAGAGCATTGAAAGGACAAATGAGTAGGATGGGTTTTGAAGAGGGTGGTAAAGTTTCTTTAGCAGATTTAATTTTATCTACCATAAAAAAGTTAAGAAATTATAGTGATGATGAAATTAATATTTTAAAAGAACACGCAGATTTAGTTGCAAATGCAGAATCAGATCGTATTGCAGATAGAGTTCAAACAAGTGGTGGTCCGGGTAGAGGAAAGTATCAATATGAAATTTCAACCCCAGAAAAAGAAGGTCAACAAGGAGCTAAAACAGCAGTTAATAGATATATAAACTTTAAAGAAAAAGCTAATTTACCTATTACAGAAGAAGATGTAAAACTACTTTTAGATAAGAATCCAGATTTTTCTCAGCTTCCAGAAGATTTACAAGATGCTATTTTTTATGCAGATAAAGTAATGGGTAAATTACCTGTTACTGATTTAGTTAAAGGTAAACTATCTCAAGAAGAAGCTTGGGTAGATTATCATTGGGCTGGAAATCAAGAAGAAAGACAGAAAAAATTAGATTACTTTAAAGTAAAAAATTATGGTTTACCTAAAGAAATGGAAAAAGAAATAACACGTGGTAAGTTAGATGCTTCTATATACTGAAAAACAACTTGATCAAGCTTATCGTATAGACTGTAAAGCCCGTACAAAATCTAATTTACCTTGGATAAAACGTGAAGAGTTTAGACCTCTTTATGAAACTTTAGTAGAGGCATTCATGATTGCATACAATGAAGATAATCCATTAGCAAATGATATTCCTGATTATTTATTAGATGCAGTTAATGATTTATTGGAAGGTACCATAACACAAGAAATATAATATGGGATTTCCGTTTGAAATTATAACTATGCTTGGCTCCACTGTTCTTGGTGGGGTTATGAGTGTATGGGCTGAAAGTAGAAAGGCAAAAGCTGAACAACAAAAGCTTTTGATAACTCGTGGTGAGTTTGAAATGAAGTCTGTTGAAGCAGCTAGAGCTGTAGATAATAAAGGCTTTCAGTGGACTCGTAGAATTATAGCATTAACTTCTGTGTTTGCTATTGTATTATTACCAAAACTTGTAGCAGTCTATTATCCCGATGTTGATGTCACAGTAGGTTATACAAACTGGCATCCGGGATTTTTATTTTTTACAGAAGGTAAAGAAGTATTTGAATGGATAACTTTTAAAGGCTTGGTAATAACTCAACTAGATACTAACCTTGTATCAGCTATTATAGGTATGTACTTTGGTGGTAGCTTGGTTAAAAAATAATGGACTGGGTTAACGCAATTGAAACTATTGGTATACCGGCAGCAGGTGCAGCTGGTCTTGGATATCTTGTATGGGTATTGTTTAAGTCTTTGATAGCAGACATACATAAAAAATTAGATACTCAGCACGGTATGATTGTTGCATTGATTGATAGAATAAGACAGATGGATAATGACATGATTAGAATTGATGCAATGTGTAGAGCAGTTATGGGTTTACAACCTGACATTGATAGAATAGCTAGAGCAGATGGACAGAAAGACCACAGAAAAGACTGATTGGAACTTAGTAATCTGTAGTTTAATATTGATATTCAGTATTATCTTTACTATGTTTATCAATGCAGATGAGATTACACATAAGTTTAAAAGCCCATCGTTTAACGGTATCAATACATCCAGTCATTATCTAACCATAGAGAATCAAGAGTTCAACAGAAAGGCAGCAATTAAAGCAGAGATAAAAGCTTACCAAGAAGAACTAGAAAGGGATGCAGAGAATACTACACTTGCAAGATTTATAAGAAACTTAGAGTCAAGAATCTATGCACAGCTCTCAAGACAATTAGTTGAGAACTTGTTTGGTGAAACTAAAAGTGAAAGTGGCTCCATAGAATTAGAAGGCAACACCATTGAATATAGTGTTGATGATGATTACATAACATTAAAGATAACGGATGCTGACGGAAATGAAACTATTATTACTTTGCCTATCGGTAGTTTCACTTTCTAGCTGTGTTGCTTGGCACTACGATGATTTATTAAATTCAGGTGGTGTAGCAGACATTAAGTTAGAAGGAACATCCGTACTAGATTTACAATCAGAAACTTTAAAAACTTTACCAGCTGCAAAAGTTAAGCCAGTGGTAGCTATCTACAAAGATAGTTTTCAAGACTTGACAGGACAGCGTAAGAGCAATAACCAATTCGCCTTGTTTAGTACAGCGATAAGCCAAGCTCCGGAAGCGTTGGTGATTCGTGCATTTAAACATGCAGCAGATGGTAAGTTTTTTCGGGTGGTTGAACGAGTGGGTTTAGATAGTCTAACCAAAGAACGACAGATTATCAGGTCAACTCGTGAAGACTTTGACGAGGAAGAAAAACTTCAACCATTACTTTTTGCAGGAGTATTGGTTCAAGGCGGTGTGATAAGTTATGACACTAATTTAAAGTCAGGCGGTAACGGTGCTAGATATTTAGGGGTAGGTGCCAGTCGTCAATACAGAGAAGATACGGTTACTATATCCATGCGTTTAGTATCTATTTCTACTGGGGAAGTATTGATGGAAGTATTGGTAGCTAAAACTATTTTATCTATCGGCATATCGCAGGACGTGTTCCGTTTTATTGAAGCAGGTTCAGAACTTGTAGAGATAGAAAGTGGAGCAGCACAAAACGAGAGTGTTTCTATAGCTTTGCAAAAGGCGATAGAGACTGGGGTATTACAAATAATTGAAACAGGAATAGAGAGGGGCTATTGGGAATATGAAACACCTTAAATTATTTTTATTATTACCGATGTTGGCATGGGCTGATAATGAAATCTATATCAATCAATCTGGTACAACTGCGAACATAGACTTAGAACAGCTAGGTTCAGGTAACATCATTGGTGGATTGGATGCTATATCAGGCACTATGACACCATTGGACTTAGACGGAAGCAACCTAACGTTAGACATCAATCAGATTGGTGACTTCAACAAATTCTTAGGAGACATGTGGGCTGATACGCTAACAGGTTTCTTTGAGTTTGATGGAGACAGTAATACTTTTGATATTCAAGTTGACCCTACCAATACATACGGTGCAGACAGTGGTAACTTGAACGTAGATGTTACTGGTTCTTCTAACGACTTTACACTTAACGTAGCTACTAACGCTTTGGCAAGTACTTTAGACTTAGACTGGATTATAAATGGAGATAATAACACATTTGATTTTGATATTGACTCCGATTCAGCTACTAACTATGTAGACGTAGACGGAGATAGTAACACGATAACCTTTGATGGTGATGGTTATGCTGATGGTTATTTTTATTTAGACCAAACCGGAAACTCAAGAACATTTAACATACAACAACAGAGTACATTAGCAAGTGATTGGCTTAAGATTGAAAGTACTGGCTCTAATGGTACTATTTGTGTCATCCAAAATGATGGTGGCACAACTACAAGCTGCTGATATAGGTGAAATAACAGAGCTTAAAGGTGTAAGTCAAGTCATTCGTGACGATACTTACAACGCTGCTTTAGAGTTTGGTATAGAGAGTTACGATAACGTAAAGACTGCTAATGGTAGAGTTGGTATTACGTTTTTAGATGACAGTAAAGTTAGACTGACTGAACATTCACAACTTATTATAGATGAGTTTATCTTTGACCCCAACCCCTCGAAGTCTAAAATGGCATTGCAGTTTGCTAGTGGTACTGCAAGATTCATCACTGGCAAACTTGCATCCATTGACAAAGAGAACATATCGATAAAGACTCCCAGTGCCACGATAGGAATACGTGGTACAGACTTTACAGTCACAGTAGATGAACTTGGAAGAAGCTTAGTCATCTTGTTACCGGATGAGTTTGGTAACTCTAGTGGTGAGATAGTGGTTAGTACAGCTATAGGACAAGCAGTATTGAATCAGCCTTACCAAGCTACCAGTGTGTCAGTCTTTGAAAGTAAACCAAGTAAACCGGTTATCCTTGACATTACGTTAGAACTTATTGACAACATGTTGATTGTACAACCACCGGAAGAAGTGGTTACAGAAACAGAAAACGTAACAGAACAACGAACAAATTTACTTGATGTAGATTTTTTAGAGTTTGATGAACTTGAACAAGACTATCTAGCAGAAGACAATTTACAATTTAGTGAGCTAGATATAAATTATCTTGATGTTAATTTCTTAGAAGATTTACTTAACATCATAGAAGAAGTAGACCAGTTGGAAAGTGAACAGCTTGGTCAAGTGTCAGAAACGAATATCAAAGGTACAGAGTTTGGCTTTGATAGTGAGACACAGATAAATACTTTTATAAACGATGGTACGCTAACCGTTCTTAGAAGTGTACAAGATACAGTACGATTAGATATAGATAGCTCCGGTGCATACACTGTATTATTAGTACAAGACGGTAAGAGTACTCAGATACTTATTAACGGTGGTAATGCATCTACCATCACCATTAAACAGAGCAGCTAATGAAATGGGCAACACTTCTTATCGGCATCCTTACGCTACCCTTGTTGTTCAATGCTGTACCTTTAGAAATCCTAAGACTTAAAACGTTTGATACGTTTGTCAAGACTCCTGAACCTACAGGATATTTTTCTATTCTTAATATTACAGAAGAAGATATAGATAAAGAAGGTGGTTATCCGTTACCACGTCAAACACTTGCCAAAATTCACAACACTTTACTAGAGAACGGTGCACTTGGCGTGGGTTGGGTTGTATTGTTCCCACATCCTGACAGACTTGGTGGAGATACAGAGTTTGCACAAGCTTTACAAAGTTCTCCAAGTGTCATAGCGATGCCTGAAGTTCCAAATAATTTGTATCCTGAGACACATGGAACAGTCATACTTGGAGAAGATGTCATACTTCCACAAGCACAAGGTTTCTTAAGTAACATACCAATACTCAAACAATCAGCTACTCAAGGTGCAGTCTCTGTTCCCGTTGATGTTGATAACTTGGTAAGACAAATTCCTTTACTTCAACAAATTCCAAATGGGTGGGTAGCCTCATTCGGTACTCAAGTCTTAAAAATTTTAGGAGGTGGTTCAACATATCAAATTAAAACAAATCTAAACGGTATTGAACAGATACGAGTACGTGGGCTACCTCCCATTGCTACAGATAGTCTTGGTCGTAAGTGGATATCTTGGGTGGATACACCTGAAACTACGTTACAAGAACTTGATGTAGCGAATAAGTTTGTGTTCGTAGGTTTTACAGCCAAAGGAATTATGCAGCAAGTTGCAACTCCAAAAGGTTTGTTAGAGCCTCACAAAATTCAAGCAGCACTAGCAGAAAGTATCCTGTTAGATACACCAAAAATACCTGACTATAGATTGTTTGTAGAACTATTAATATTATGCCTCTCTGGTCTCGCTGTAGCTGCTGTAATCAACGCTTTTGGTATTACATGGGGATTGGTATTGGCAGGAATTTCAATGGCTTCTGTGGCTTATGGTGGATATGCTTTAATTCAAGCAAATATTCTGATAGATGTTACATGGTCATTACTATCTATGTTACTTGTATCTACTCAACAATTCTATTTAAACTTTAGAAAGCAATACAAACTTAGACAACAAATCAAGAAACAATTTGAACACTATCTTGACCCACGACAAGTCAAACAACTCCAGAAACATCCAGAGCTTTTGAAGTTAGGAGGAGTTCGCAGAAGATGTACGATTTTATTTACAGATGTTAGAGGCTTTACAAGTTTATCAGAACGTTTAGAGCCTGAACAAGTGACGGAAATTATGAACAAAGCTTTGACGATTCAATCCAATGCTGTAAAGAAACACGGTGGTATGGTAGACAAATATATTGGTGATGCGATGATGGCTATCTTCAATGCACCGATAGACCAAGAAGAACATGAAGAGAAAGCTGTGTTAGCTGCATTAGATATTATGCGTGGTATGAACGAAGCAGACATCGGAGTAACGATTGGTATAGGAGTCAACACCGGAGATGCGGTGGTAGGAAATATGGGAAGTGAGACAAGGTTTGATTACACTGCGATAGGTGATGCAGTAAACCTTGCAGCTAGGTTAGAGAGTTCAACCAAAGAAGTTGGACAAGACTTAGTAATCGGGCACGAGACTGCCAAGAATATTACATTACCTTTAGTAGAACTTGAGCCTATCTTT
>Ga0208898_1002279_pt1 | contig 11823 bp, 10 predicted proteins | sample VirMetDEL_Mar_4_FD_184513 | JGI IMG/M metagenome (GOLD analysis project Ga0208898, IMG submission 184513) | Aqueous microbial communities from the Delaware River and Bay under freshwater to marine salinity gradient to study organic matter... | ecosystem: Environmental > Aquatic > Marine >...
CGTCGTAGTTAGTACTGGCTACAGAGCTAATAAGAGAAGGCGTCCCAGATGAGACGTCGTAGATGTGGATATACCTTGTAGCAGAGCCCGTTTCCGAAATATATAATCTGTTCTCGGTTAAGACCAGTCGACGACCATACAATCCGCCAGCAACTGGAGAGGGCGATGTTAGTTTTACTTCGTTGGCGCCATCTCTGGTGTACCAGTAAACAGCACCTGCCAGATTGTTTCCGTTCGTGTCGTGATAATACGAGCCAACCGCTAAATTGGTGCTATTGACGCCGATCTGGTTGCCAAACCTGTCATCAGTATGGCCATCGCTGGCCCTTAACTGGCCTAGGTAGGTTCCGTCCCGATCGCACCAGAGAATACCTCCTTGGTAAGAGCTGTTTGTGCCCTCAAAGCCGATGTAAATACGGTCGGTTTGCAGGTTGATATGCTTGCCAAAGCCAGAATTCGAACTGTTGACGAGGTATGAGGCGCTGCTAGAAAGAGTTGCTCTGAGGAAGTACTCCGGGTCTGTAGCTTGACTATAGGGATAGCTGTAACCATTAATCCCCGTTTGGATCAAGACCCTGCTGTGAGTGTTTCCATCTCCATAGGCCATATGCCCGTTGCTATCAACATAAACGCCGTAAAGTGCAACGTTGGCGGACATACTGCCGCCATCTAGGTTGTATAGCGGTCTTTTAGTTACATATGTCCCGTCTTGAGCGTAGACGCTCACATAGTTCTCTGCAGGCTGTCCACTGAATGCATCATCGCTAACAGAGTATCCAACCTGAGCAACATAGTAGTTGGTGCCGTCGCTAGCTCCATAGCCTCTGTAATAACCGAACAAGGTGTTGTAATTATCGACGTAAGTAACAACTCCCTCAGTCGCCTCAATCTCACTCTTGGACTCCAAGATGTACGATGCAATGACATCAGAGGCTTGGATATCCGCAGGTCCCCAGTTCGTCCCGTCATAGGCCAAAGCTTGACCAGAAGTCGGGGCAGTAGTAGTAGTATCGACGTCAGTCAGATCGTCGAGGACCGACGGTGCAGTGGTGATATAGCCAGCGTCATTGGTCAGGGTGCTAACGTTGTCGCTAGGCTGTGTGGCAGTATCAGCCAAAGCGCCCTGGGCTGCCGTGGCGTAATCTGCGTCACTGAAGTCAGTGATATCAGCCTTGGCCAGGGTTACGTTGCCCGTCCTGCCAGCAACCGATTGTACGGGAGCGCCTGCAGATGTGATATAAGCGGCATCATTGGTCAGGGTGGAGATGTTGTCGCCAGACTGGATCGCGCTGTCCGCAAGGGCGCCCTGAGCAGCTGTAGCGTAGTCTGCGTCAGAGAAGTCGGTAACATCTGCCTTGACCAGCGACACGGCACCAGTCTTTCCGGCCACCGAGTCAACAGTGTTGGCCTGAGCACCGGCGGCGATGCCATCAAGCTTTGACTTATCGGCGGACGAAAACAGACCGGCGGTAGTACCGGCAACGGCCTCGGGCAGGATGACGTTATTGCCTGTCGAGGAGGCCAGTTCGCGGGTGGCGGCTGTGTAGCTCAGGTCGGTACCAGGTGCCTGGGCAGAGGTGATGTAGCCAGCGTCATTGGTCAGCGTGGAAACATTGTCATTAGGTTGAACGGCACTATCAGCCAAGGCTCCCTGGGCACTAGTAGCGTAGTCCGCATCATTGAAGTCAGTAACGTCAGCCTTGACCAGCGTCACTGCGCCAGTCTTGCCAGCGACCGAATCAACGGTATTGACTTGAGCGCCAGCGGCGATTCCGTCAAGCTTTGTCTTGTCCGCGTCAGTCATTAGGCCAGCAGTGCTGGTCGTAGCGGCGGGAATCGTGGCGTCCGTTCCTGTTGAGCTGCTTACAACGCCCGTAGTTGTCCCCGTGGCATAGTTTAAATCAGTACTAGGAGCCACCGGATAGACCAAGGCAGTCCATCCGCCAATGACTGAGGGATCATTTCCCGTAATAACATAAACCTTGCCTTCGTCAGTACGTGTAACCCAATCACCCTTTTCGCCACTAACAGACAGCATGGCCGCCTGATTAGCAACAGCACCCTTATATTCAGAGATTGCAATATCAGGAAGCGCAGAAGCGCTGATTTTCCCACCAGTTAGGGAAGCGTAAGTACCTAAATCGGAAATCTGGCTCTCGGTAATGCTTAAAGCTGCTTGGTGGCTGGTTACGTCGTTCTGAGTAACTGTATAACTGGTTATATAGCCACTGTCGTTTGTTAAACTCGAAATATTGTCATTGGGCTGAACCGAGGTATTGGCGAGCAAACCCTGGGCAGCTGAGGCGTAGTCCGCATCGGAAAAGTCGGTAATATCAGCCTTCACTAAAGTAACGTTGCCAGTTTTACCGGCCACGGAATTTACCGCATCGGGTGGTACCTGAGCCGCCGTAATGTAACCAGCATCGTTGGTTAGGGTTGAAATATTGTCACTAGGCTGAGTAGCAGTATCAGCAAGAGTGCCTTGGCCGGCAGTAGCATAGTCCGCATCAGCGAAATCGCTAATATCGCTCTTCTGAAGCTGTACCGCGCCAGTTTTACCAGCGACGGATGTTACAGGTGCGTCTGCGGCAGCAGGAACCCAAGCTTGCCCGTTCCAAGTGTAATGAAGATAAGTATCGCCAATACTGGGATTAGAAGGGAACTGAAAGGCCATTTATCGCAGACTATGACTTAATTAGCTTGCCTAGCGTAAGTTTTTTACACACATAAAAAAGGGCGGTGTGTACCGCCCGATTTCTCTTGACCAGTAAATTTAAGGCTCTTCAGGCCAAGTAATGTCCCATGGGAAACCTGGCTGGGATGGCACATCGCGCAATGCTTGGCGATACGCCAGCCAAAGCGAACCGTCAACGGGAGAATCGGCAACCTGAGTCCAATCGCAGGCAATTAACTTGAACTCCCTCAGATTTCGCATCAAATTAGCTTGGTGAGCGTCGGCCTCAGCCCGCTCCTCCGTAGTCATGTCTTCTTGAGTCCAAGCCTGATGCCACACTCCGGTTTCAGGGTCTTTAACAGCAGGGGCTTCAACTACATTTTTGTAGCGATCAGGCTCGGGTTTATCTGTAGCCTCGTAGATTCCGTAGCCAAACGGTTCCACATCTTCTGGCTGCAGTGGCAAGGTAAATGAAGTTGTCGGAAACAACCTCAAGAAGTTGCTTTGCAGAATGGGGTATCCTTCAGCGATACCATTGTTCAGTCGGATCAACATTGTTCTAAATAAATAAAGGTCATGTGAACTGGGCAATTATCCCCAGCTTATTTTCATATAACCTCTACCTCCGGTACCTCCACCCCAGTTTCCTGTACCAGCTCCACCTCCTGGTACTCCTCCACTTGGGGCAGTGTTGTTGCCGTCAGTTCGACCATTTCCTCCGTTAGTACCGCCATTAACACCGGAACCACCATTGGCGCCGGAGTAACCGTAAGAGGCCCCACCGCCACCACCTGCTGGCGTCAGGTAGGTGCTTCCAGTTGCAGCAGCGCCTCCACCGCCGCCGCTGTTCTGGACCCCACCGCCACCGTATCCGCCAGAACCGCTTCCGCGGGAGCCGCTGTACGCCATATAGCCGCCGCCGCCTCCGGCATAGGAAGTGCCCCCAGAGCCCGAGCCACCAGAACCGCCGTATGGATTAACTCCTGGCGAACCGCCCGAAGCACTGCAGGTGCCGTTATTAAATTTAGTAGTACCTCCTAGATTTCCAGCGCTAGTGGTGTTGGCAATGACAACTGTATAGCTGGTGTCCTTGACAACCGAAACGGTCGCCAAGACAGCACCCCCACCGCCCGCGCCGCCCCTAGAGGCGCCGCCCCCGCCTCCAGCTCCGACCGCCTGGATGACAACATCAGTGGTGTACGGCGCAATCCAGGTGTAAGTGCCATTTGAAGTAAATTCGTCACTGCCCGGTTCAATGGGCTCAACTGCTGCTCCTTTTAGAATTGCCCTAGTAATGGGATCCATGGTTGTTCTCCTAGCTTAGTTTGTGTAATCGACAAGCGCCGCACCACGCCACCGACTACCGCCGTCATCAGTTAAAAACAGAAATAGATGAGTTTTACCTGTAGTAAGTGAAGGGGCTGAGTCTGCTGGCCACTTGACAGTACTAGGCCACGTAATCGTGCCGCCTGAATGAGTGACTTCTAAAGTAAATGAGCCTACAGTTCCACTAGAAGGAGGATTAGAGAAAGTGAAGGTGGAATCTGAAGAAATTGTTTTTGTGAAGTAATTACCAGTGCTCAGATCAATATCGAGCGCAGCAACAGCTTCAACAGTCTGCTCATAAGGACCGTCAACACTTAGACCAGCATTGAAGGTTTGTTCAGCCGTAAAGGTGTTAGCAACGTCGTTCTTGGTAGTGTCAGCGTCATACGCTTGAACAACTGAACCCACGTCACCATCAACAAGGATGGTATTGCCAGCAGGAAGGTTCGCATCATACGCTTGAACAGTAACGCCGATGTCAGCACTGCCGAGCTTTGAGGCAATGCTTTGTACCGTTAGATCGCTATCCGTACCTGAGTTGTCCCAGACAATCGTGTCTGCTTTAATCTTGCCGTAGGCCATGATCAGTGCTCCTTAAGGTGAAGAGTTAGAGGGGTTGCCCTATACAACAGTCCAAGCACTGTCTTGGGGAACAGTGATCACGGCGCTTTCTTGAACTGTCATTGGTCCAGAGGAAACGACGTTCTTACCGGTGCTCACCGTGTAGCTGGTGGTGATGGTGTGGTCGTGCTCCAGTGCCCATTCGTCACTGCCTCCACCGGTCGCGCCACCACCGCCGCCGCCGCCACCACTACTGGTGATCGACCAGGCATAGCCGTTCCAGGTGTACTGCCCATGAACGTCGCCAGTAGTCGGACTTGATGGAAACGTAAACGCCATCGACCCTTGGTGGCAGACTGAACTAGGATGCCAAGGTTATTAGATCGAAGGAGCCTCAGGCCACTCCTGTAGCCCATCAGGATTCTGTTGTTGTTCTTGGACTTCCGGTACCTCAGGAGTCAGCTCAACATCATCTTCGTCGTAAGTCGCTGCTACATACTCTTGGGTAACAACAGAGATAGTACTAGGAGCCGTAATCAATGCCGCCAGCTCGTCTACGTCAACACAAGCCTCGATTTGAGCTTCACGTGCGCCAGATACAGTCCGAACATCGGCACGGTACTGAGCCACATCAGGTGGGCATGCGCAATTGGAATCCTCAACCATGCGGGTGATATACCAGTCGGTCGGCGCCAACAGGGAACCTGCAATCTCTTTTTGTTTAGCTGTCCACAGTTCCTTGAGCTGAGTCAGATCTTTAGGAATGCCGACACCCCAATAGAAGCGCTGGTCATAATAAGCAGCAGGTTCATCTGCTACCCAAGTAATTCCAAGCGAATCCCGCTGCTCTTGACTGGAGCTTTTTAGCCAATCCTTTGGGTACTGATTGCCCTCGGCATCAGTAAACGCCTTGTTCAGACGCAGGGGCTTGCCGTTGTAGTAATACATGCTTGGATCAGGGCTGGACTAGAATTCCGATCAGCGGGCGCGGGCGTACTTGAAGGGCGATTCGGCCAGAGCCATGTATAGGTAGGTGTGATTGCTGAGATTTGCCTCCCAGGTGCTATTTCTCAACTTAAACCCATTAGATAATAAGTCAAAATAAAAGTTTGAGACGCTTTCTGCTGCTAAATCATTTGGATAAAGGAAGTTTTTGACTACATTTGATGGGTTAAGCGCTGAGTCAATAAGAATCCATTCCTCAGCCGAGCCTGATGTAGTATTTTTAATCAATAGCCACCTTGGTCTAAACCCGGTCCATATGAACGGCGCTGAGTCTCCGCTTTGGCCGTTGCCGATGTAGCTGCCGAAGGCGCTATAGTTCTTCACAGGGGTGAAACAGTACATTACATAATTGTCGCCCAGTGCACCAGTGTTGATGTTTGCGTTACGATATACTACTGTACTTGTAGGAAGAGAAAAACCTGAATCCAATTTGGAAGCTGTAGACTGCAAATTTAAATAATCCATGCTTCCATCAATGACGTCAGTGTAGACAAGCCAATCACTAGCATTGGACCTATTTTTGGTAATAGTTAATGCCGGTTTAACGCCAAGTCCGTGCCCTACTGACGCGGAAGCGCCATTCCCCGTATAAGTAACAATCGAGAACCCCGCACTAGTATTAGCCCTCACGTTGGATGTGATGGTGCCGTCGGTGTTGCTGACCGTCGATGATCCGGCGTCCCAGGTCCAGGCTACGTATGACGAGCTATTTAGATTTACGCCTCCATAACTAGTATCTGCACCAAGATCAAAACCGTCACTATTAAAAGCATTTAATGTATCTGTGATGTCCGTGCGCTCTTCGTTAGTCAAGTTAGTTCTCACAACTTTATTTGTGCCACGAATAATGTCAAACAACGAATGACTAGAAGTAGCGTTACGCCTTTTTATCCACACCAGATCAGGCGAAAAGCCCAACCCCGAAATTGTCTGCGTACTGCCATTACCCGTATAAAGCGCCACATCCATAACGGTGGATGGGTCTTCAATCGTCGGCGTGTCTAGGAACGCAGTACAAAGTGGCTTGTAATCTGTGCTGGGACGATTTGTCCCAGGGTTTTGATAGGCGTAAGGACGTTGGCCAAAGTTGAAGGCGGTTGATGATGCTACGTCGGCATAACCGCCAATATGAACTGGTTCTCCGCCTGCAGTCAGGTAGGAATACGCTCCAGTGCCTTGAAGCACTCCGTTTTTGTAAAAAGTGGCTTGCTCATTGTCTACATCAATAGCAACACCAAGAACATCGCCAGTGGCATAAGTGCTAAACGTAGGCGATCCCGTTAGACCAGTAGTGCCGCCGTTTGCTCTCCAACGAAAAGCGGTATAGCTGGTGCTAAATTTACTGCCAACCCGCACCCAGTTACCCGTACTGCCTGAAACTCCGCTAAGCATTGTGGTTTCGTAGTACCACTTGCCCGAAGTCAACCCCCAGTCAGACCACGCGGTATTTGATGCACTCCAATCAACCTGTAGATTGCCGTTACTTTTTGCCGCTTGGGTGTAATCCACAAACCCGATAATGGGCGACATTGTTGCATAATTCCCCGGCACTTCTCCGCCCGCGCCAGTGTCATTTGCGGTGTCGCCGTTCGTGGGCGAGTCAAGGAGGGAGTCGTTGCCCGCACCAGGAGCGACGCTGATGTTATTAACCGTCCAATCATTTCCATTCCCACTGGTGTCCGTGCCAAGTGCAGAGGCAGAACTATTGTCGCTCAGGGGCAAATGAAAGCCGTTGGTGGAGTAGGTTCCAGCGTATTCAATCGGCTGCCACACGCCGTTGTCGTCAAACTCACCGAAGCTGGTGGGGCCTAGCGCTTGACCGTCGATGAAGTGAACGTCGGCTAGGTAGCCGTCAAAGTAGTAACCGCCAGATGACCCATAACCAGAGATATTATTTTGAACTCCGTTTTTGAATAGAACAGTACTGGCACTTGCTGTCCATGATGCCGCCTGTACTCCATTTACATAGAGATAACTTGTAGCACCAGAAGTTACGGAACATACAAGATGATACCAAGCACTTGCATCTCTATAAACAGCGGTAGTGATTCCTTGATTAATGCCACTACCATTTAACGAGAAATTGTTTCCAGTAGTGAATTCTAGATATGTGGAAACCCCGCCGGAAATCCATCCGGTAATCATTTGCTCCCCGCCTATCTTTGCACGCTTCGCCCAACAACTAAATGTCCATGTTGTGTCATCTGATGCCGGGGTGCGGCTGAGGTGCCCCGATGAAGATGGGTCAAACCGCAGCGAACGTTCGATCTCGTAGCCAGCGGCACCCCCGGCTGCGCTGAAAAACAGTTCAGCGTTATTCATCAGGAAATCCCCTCAACGACACTACCCATCAAGATAACAGTACTACTTTGCACGTAATACGGAATAATTGCTGGGAATGTTGCAATAGTCGGAGCAGTGCCGCCAGGAAACTTGAAGTTAGATCCCCAAACAACAGGGCCAGCAGTAATGCGGATAGCACCTGTCTGACCAGCTGCAGCATTCGTGGGATTGGGCACAGTAATGGCTCCAACGGTCCACAAATTACCAGTACTCAGATCAAATGCACTTGCAGTAATGGTACGTTCAGTGGTGCGGGTCGCAACTGTAAACGTCGGCAGAACGTCACTCTTAACAGTATCCGCGTCGTAGCCTTGGATCGTTACACCGATTTGAGCAGACGAAACAGAGGTCGCCACCAGCGAACCGTTGTACTTGATATAGGTCAGATCCTCGTCAGTCGCAAACACGAACTCGCCCTCAGCGATGTCCGCAAGGGATGAATTCAAATTCGACTTAGTGCCCCTGGCGATTAGAACCTTTGTCCTTGGATTAGGGGTCGCCATAAGAGAATTGCAATCCTGCTAGTTTTCCTATCAGGCAAAAACTCCGCCGTCTACAGTTTGATCAATTCCAGTCGAGGTTCCAGCGTTGAAGTCGCCAGCATCAAGGATCAGATAAGCACCCCTAGCTTCCCCGTTATCAAAGTTTCCACCGTCGGCATTGATCTGATACCTATACAGAGCCAGCTCGTCGGCATTCTCCCAAGCACCATCCTGCCTGAAATAAGGCGAACCATCCTGGGGAGCTTCTGCGATTCCTCCACCTCCGCCGCCGCCTACCTCAATCCAGTTGGTCCCATAATAAATATAAAAGTCTCCAGTGTCAGACTCCCACCACTGATCACCATTTACCAACGACGAACCATCAGGCCTAGCCGTTGGAGCTGCATCAGAAACTATTGCGCCGTTATATCCTGGCTCAACGACCGTCGCAGTGCCGTCATCCTTTTTGATAAACAGCTTGCCGTCATACGTATTGATGGCAACCTCACCTAACGCAATCTGTGAAGTCGTCGGTACGTTGCCCTGAACCGCGCTACGGCGCAGCTTGATTACGTTGGCCATGGTCGCTATCTAGCAAAAAAGGACCGTATTAACGGTCCTTGTAGTCTTCCTTTGCGTAAATGTTTAGAAGGTTCCGCCGTCGATGGTCACACCGTCAATCGTGCCACCAGTAATGCTGACGTTGTTGGCAGCCTGAGTAGCGATTGTTCCAAGACCTAGGGTCGTCCGTGCAGCAGATGCACTCGCATCATCAAGAAGAGTACGAGCAAAGCTGGTCAGCGTAGCAGTGCTAAAAGCATCACTACCGGTTGCATAGATCAGTTCATTCGCACTCGTCGTAAGGCCAGCCAGTGCAGTCAGAGTGGCGTCAAGAGGCTGTGCATCGGTAATGCCATAGCCACCAAGAGTAGTCGGGGAGCTGAAGCTGCTGACGCGACCATAGGCATCAACAGTAAAGCCAATATAGGTTCCAGCCGTACCATGAGTGGCCAAGTCAATGTTATTAGCATTGACGGCAATGCGTCCACTGTCTGCTGTAACAACATCAATCTGACTACCAGTCTTGGTTAGACCGTCGCCAGCAGTGATCTGACCAGCACCAGAGAACTGGGTGAAGGTCAAAGCGGTGGAGCCTACCGTGATCGACCCATCGGTAGAAAGGACAAAACCAGCATCAGCATTCGTCGAGCCTTCCTCGACGAACACGAACATGCCAGGAGTTACATCTGCAGAGCTGTCTGCGTCCGCAGTACGTGACCAAGCGCCTGAAGCAGCCTCATAGATACCGTTCTGACTGGCAGTGCTTTGGTTTTTAACCAAAACACGATCACCAGCAACAACACTGATGCCATCAATAGTCTGAGTGCCGCTCAGCGTGATGTTGCCAGTCGTAGCGACTCGAACGCTGTCCTTAACATCAAGACCTTGTGCCGTCGAATCGACATAAGCCTTGGTTGCTGCGTCCTGAGCACTGGTCGGATCAGCCAGGCTCGTAATTTTTTGACCATTGAATGAGACATCTGCGGTAGGCGCAGACATCTGGTCAAGACGATTAGCCTGAACACCAGTATCGAAATCAGATACCTGAGTATGGGTAATCGAGATCGAGACGTCGCTAGCTGCAGTCAGCCGCCCCTGTGCGTCGACTGTAAAGGTGCCAACGGTGCCAGCTGCACCATATGAACCACTCGTGACACTCGTGTTGTCAAGGTTGACAGTCAGAGTGCTGCCAGTAGCAGTGCTGCTGAGACCAGTTCCACCAGAAATGGTAACCGTGCCACCACTAAAGCTAGCGGTGCCTGAGTCGTCGGCAGTCAGAGAGCCTGCGCCATTCTCAAGCGCTGTCTCCAGATCCTGAAGCGCAACCTTTACATCAACATTATCACTGATCGTCGCACCGGTAAAAGTACCAAGATCACCGGTATAATTAAGTTCAGCAGCAGTTGCAGTTAGCGCAACGCCGCCGATCTGTAAAGTACCACTAAAGTTTGTGGTACCAGAGAAGGTCTTATTCCCAGTTACTGTCTGAGTTCCACTCAGAGTGACGCTATTGCCTGAGCCGCCAATTCCAATAATGCTGGTAGCGTTACCGCTGCCATCATCACCATAACCATAATAGAGAACGTTATCCGCTTCGTTAAAAGCGAGTTCCGCATTCAGTAGCGCAGAAGGTGCACCTGCTGAGCCGCTGGAGGCCCTTCTTTTGATGCGAATGTTGTTGGACATAGGAGTTGAAATCTCTGTCTAGAATTCCTAGAAAGCTCCTCCGTTTAGCGTCCCACCATTTGCCCAAGATCCGTTATTGTAAATCAAAGCATCGCCATTATTTAAAGTAGATAGACTCAAATCCGTCAAGTTCGCCAAAGATCCACTAGCTGGAACCAGTGAACCGTTTTCCACTACGTAAAGCTGATCTTGATCAATCGCGTAGCAAATTTCACCATTCTCGAGAGATGCTACATTGCTTGATAGATCGCTATAATCACCACGTGCTGGCTTGATCGGATTTCTTGGAGAAGGAACCGACATTTGCCTAGTATGCGTAAGCTAGTTTACCGTCAGGGTGTAAAGTTTCCACCGTCCATAACAGCATTATCAAAGTTGCTGCCAGTGCCCGTGGTAAAGTTACCACCATCAAAGCTGCGATTATCAAATGCACCCAAGGCAACAGCAAGGTTGACCCATTGTCCATTTCGACGAACATAATAGCCGCCATCCTGTGGCGCTTCTTGAATTCCACCACCACTGCCGCCGGAAGTCCCTATTCTGACCCAAGTATTGTCATAATAGATGTGAAGGTCGCCAGTATCGGACTCCCACCACATGTCCCCTTCTTGGAGGGACAGGCCGTTGGCCCGCGTGGTTGGCGCTGTATCTGAGATGATTACGTTTGCAGCTGGTCCTGCACCAACACCGCTACCGGCAGCAATGAAAGTAAAACCATAGACAGCGTTATTGGTTAAGTCTTCTTCGCTCCCAGGGGTCTCTACATGAGTAACACTAATTTCTACACCGTTTGTTGTAGTAGTGTATCCTGTAACGGAATACAGATGAGCACTACTTGGCTCACTTACCCTGTAAACATAAATACTCTCGGTACTAGGAAGCAAGCCATTTAACAGGCTTGAGATATCTGTGCCTGAATTATTTTCGAATGAAACATGTAAGACGGTGAGTAGTGTTGGATCTGCGTTATTTGTATGAAATTCCCTGTCGTGAGGTTCGCCAACCTCATTATGAAACTTCCATTGAATAGTCGTACTTGGAGCGCCAGCGTCCCCAGTACCATCCCCGCCACCAGCTGCGCCAGTTGCATAAACTTGGGGAATAAAAAGATTAGTCCAAGCAGTGCCGTCCCAAGTAAGGACATGGCCCTTCTGTAGTGCTAGCTTGCTTTCAAGATCAACATCT
>Ga0208898_1002284_pt1 | contig 11815 bp, 18 predicted proteins | sample VirMetDEL_Mar_4_FD_184513 | JGI IMG/M metagenome (GOLD analysis project Ga0208898, IMG submission 184513) | Aqueous microbial communities from the Delaware River and Bay under freshwater to marine salinity gradient to study organic matter... | ecosystem: Environmental > Aquatic > Marine >...
AAGCAAACGTTTGAACAAATCAAAGAAGTTAAAGAGAGAATTACAAGAATAGAGAGGATGATTGTTGGAGGTGGAGGAACTATTATATTAGCTCTCATCATCAATATGATGCAATAATGAATCTATCAAGAAACTTTTCGTTACAAGAACTAATTAAATCTGACACAGCTGTTCGATTAGATATAGATAATAATCCTAATGCTAATCAAATAGAAAAATTAAAACTACTCTGCGAAAATATACTCCAACCAGTTAGAGATCACTTTGGTCCAGTAACCGTTACTAGTGGATATCGAAGCCCAGACCTATGTCTTAAAATAGGTAGCTCAATAAACAGTCAGCATTGTAAAGCTGAGGCTTGTGATTTTGAATGTCCAGGAAAAGACAATGCTGAAGTTGCAGACTGGATTTATAAGAACTTAGACTTTGATCAAATGATTTTAGAGTTCTATGTTCCAGGAGAGCCCAATAGCGGGTGGGTGCATTGTAGTTATGTTAGTGAAAAACCTAGAAAACAATTCTTGAGAGCTTTTAAGGAAGATGGTAAAACTAAATATAAACCTATTATAGGAAAAGCAGTAGATTTAGTTTAGATCCAATCTTTTAATTCTTCACCTAAAACTTCTGAAGCAATATTTATTTTTTTACGCAATGCTTTTACAATCTTTTCATCTACAGTCTTTTCTGCTATAAGGTCGACGTATGTTACCGATTTTTTTTGTCCTATCCTATGCGCTCTGTCTTCTGATTGTAATCTTTTTTCTAAATCGTAACCATTAGAATAATAAATAACAGTATTGGCTTGAGTAAGTGTAATACCATATCCTCCAGTTTGTGGAGTACCGATAAAAAATCTACATTCTGGATTAGTTTGAAAACGTTTTATATTTGCTTGTCTTTCATCTTGAGGAGTTAATCCATAATAATCAACGACAGATTCTTCACCGTATTCTTTTATAATATTTTTTTTAATTTCAGCCATATCCATTTGATAATTAGCCCAGATAATAGCTTTACCCTCTACTTCTTCTAGTATATTCATTAGTTCATTTATTCTATTACTTTTAACAATTTGAGTACTACCATCATCAGCAGTAAAGTGACCACAGGTAATTTGATGCAATCGCATTAATTGAGTCAGTACAGTCATACTAGTTGTTTGCTTACCATTTAATATAGCAAGAGCCAATGTCTTCATTTGTTTATAAAGTTTGTCTTGTTCTTCTGTTAATTCAACAGTTCTTTTTACATAAATTTTATCAGGTAAATCTAAACAGTCTTCCTTCAATACTCTGTAAGAAAAATTTTTTAATTTCTCCGATAGCTCACCTAAATTTTTAAAATAATTAACCACTTGTATTGACCTCCCTCTAGCATTGATTGTTTTCATTTCAGCATATCTATTTCTAAAAGCGTAGAATGATTGAAAGTTCAGTAACCATGGACTTAAAAATTCACATTGAGAATATAAATCTAATGGATTTTTAGTTACTGGAGAACCAGTCATGATTCTTCTATACTTTGCAAGTTTAGATAATTCTAAAATATTTTTAGTTCTTTTAGCTGATGAATTTTTTATAGTAGTTGATTCGTCAATACCCATTAATGCATTATGAGTTCTTAAAAAAGAAGCCGCAAACTCTGTACCTTTTGTAGTGCTTAAAGCTTCAACATTCATAATTAATATATGGAGTCTCGAATCAGATTTTAATAATGTATCTAAAGTTTCTTTTTGTTTTTTATTAATTAAAGATTGCCACAATACGGACACAAATTCTATATGGTTTGGAAGATGAGTTGGTATTTCTTGATTATACCAAGTTCCAATAACACCTTTAGGTGCAACAATTAAGGCACCATCTATTTTACCTTTATCATATAACATAGACATATTGTCTATTAATACTTTTGTTTTACCAGTTCCCATTTCCATAAAATATGCAAATGTTTCTTTATTCCATGACTTTTCTAAAGCAGTTATTTGATGCTCGTATGGTTTAGTTTTAAATTTATAATTAATCATAATTTTTTCTTTCTGTATTGACATCTATATAGACTATGTTATATATTTTGTCAATGTCAGAAAGAATAAATACTATTTATGTAGTACAAGAAATTGCTGGTACGAAATCAGGCAATCCAAAAATAAATATTATGGGTGCAGCGAAATATGGCACCTTTAAATTTTTATTACCTGAGTTCTCACAAATAATTTTTTCTCCTGGTCCATTAATTTATAAATTAAGACAAGGGTTAAAAAATTTTACAACTCAAGATTATTTACTACTTACAGGCGATCCAGCGATAATTGGTGTTGCATGTTCAATTGTTTCTGATATCACAAATGGAAAATACAACTTATTAAAATGGGATAAGCAAGAAAGAAGATATTATCCTATTGAAATAAATTTATACGAAAGAGGAGATATAGATGAATAATAAGATAGAGTTCTATAAAGAGAAAGATAAAATAAGGTTTGAAAGAACAGTGGATAATTTAGGTGGTTATAATAGTGAAAGAGCACTTAAAATTGCTACAACAAAAATAAATTATTATATTCATGGTTTAAAAATTGAAAAGAAATTATTTAAACTAATAAAGAAAAAAATAAATTCTTTTAGAAAAGAATTTAGTTTAAGATGTACAGTTTGTTATAACGCTGCAGAAAGAATGGGTTTTGAAGATTTAGAAAATTTTGTAAATGAGTATAGACAAGCTAATAAAAAAGAACTAAAAGAGGCATTAGAAAGAAAACATAGTTTTCAAAATAAAATAAATAATTTTTATGATGAGGAGGAAAGATATGAACAATACTAAAATAGAAACCTTTAGTGGTAGTGGCTCTATTAATTTTGAAAAAGATAAAACAGATGTTTTAGATAAAAGTAAAAATCTTAAAACATTATCTGATGAAGTTCAAAAAATGGAACAGATAACACAAGAGATCGAATTACTTGAAGAACGAGTAAAAGATAAGAAAAAAGATTTAGAACATATATCTGGAGAAGTTATTCCAACCATGATGTCTGAGATGGGTTTATCTCAACTTAAACTTATGGATGGTTCCATGATAGATGTTAAGCCGTTCTATAATGCTACAATAACACAAGCTAATAAAGAAGCGGCTTTTAACTGGCTTCGTACCAATGGCCTTGCAGACATTATCAAAAATGAAGTGGTAGTGTCTTTTGGTCGTGGAGAAGACAACAAGGCAGCAGAATATGCTGACCTTGCGAAGAGTCAGGGTCTTCAACCTGCGCAAAAGCTTAAGGTTGAACCCATGACTCTGAAAGCGCTAGTCCGTGAGCGTATTGAGGCAGGTAAAGAAATGCCAACGGATATTTTCAGCATATATGTTGGAAATAAAACAACTGTAAAAAGGAAAAAATAAATATGACAAATGAAACAAACATAATAAAGAAACAAACTGCAGGTGCTTTGGCTTCAAATATTTTTGAAGCAGATGCAAATGTAGGAGCACAAAACATAGAACAAGAAGATCTTGCTTTACCTTTTTTAAAAGTCTTAGGACAATTATCTCCTGAGATAAATAAAAAAAATGGTAAATATGTTGAGGGTGCAGAACCAGGTATGATATTAAACTCTGTCACTAAAGAATTATTCGACGGTGAGAAAGGGATTGAAGTATTACCTTGTGCGTATGAAAGAAAGTATCTAGAATGGAAACCTAGAGAACTTGGAGGAGGTCTAGTAGGAATGTATGCAGTAGATGATCCTATTGTAAAAACAACTAAGAGAGACCAAATGAATAGAGATGTATTACCTAATGGTAATTATCTTGAAAATACAGCAAATCATTTTGTTGTAACAATGGGTCAAACTCCAGGCACAGCATTGGTGTCAATGACAAGAACTCAATTAAAAGTAAGTAGATCTTGGAATTCAATGATGATGTCAATCAAAATGCAAGGTAAGAATGGTTTGTTTACACCGCCAACATTCAGCCATCTTTATAAACTAAAGTCTGTTCAAATGTCTAATGACAAAGGAACATGGTTTGGTTGGGATGTAACTAAAATTGGCCCTGTAGCAGATAGTAATGTTTATTCTTTAGCTAAAGACTTTGCTGAAAAGATAGGTAAAGGTGAGGTTGAAATTAAACATGATTCTGATGTAGATACAGCAGAAAAGTCACCATACTAAATAGAATCCTAGGTAGTGGGCGGCAAAGGGAGACTGCAGCCGCCCATTTATAAAGATAAGATATGAGTGATTTTAAAAATATATTTTCAGGGTTAGAACGTGCACATGGTGTCACTTACGTTGATAAGAAAGGTGCAGATGGTCAAAAGATAAAAGGAAAATCTTTTGTTCAAAGAAAAATAGTTACCGATGAAATGTGGGAAAACCACTTAAATGGTATTGAACCAAGTCTAGGTATAATTCCAATTGATGAAAATAATAAATGTAAATGGGGATGTGTTGATATTGATTCTTATGCAGGTTTTGATCATAAAAAATTAATTAATAAAATAAAAAATTTACAATTACCTTTAATAGTATTTAGATCTAAATCAGGTGGAGCACATGTGTTTTGTTTTACAACAGTTCCAGTTGACGCAAAATTAATGAGAGATAAATTAATCTCAGTCAGTGCAGTGTTGGGTTATGGTGGATCAGAAGTTTTTCCTAAACAAGTAGAATTAAAATCAAAAGATGATACAGGAAATTTTTTAAATTTACCATACTTTAATGGTAATAAAACAACAAGATATTGCTTTAATGAAAATGCAGAAGCTGTTAATCTAGATGGTTTTTTAAATCTATATCAATTAAATAAAATTACACCAGAACAATTAGAACAACTTCAAGTTAAAAGACCAGAGTCAGAATTTAGTGATGGCCCACCTTGTTTAGAGTCATTAACACAATCAGATATTAAAGATGGTAGAGATAGAATACTTTATCAATACATACAATATGCGAAAAGAAAATGGCCAGATACCTGGCAAATTAAAATTAATGCGTTTAATTATAAATATTTTGAAAAACATCCAGAGGGGCCGTTAGAAGACAAAATAGTTCAAGGTAAAATAAAATTTAATGATGGTAAAGATTTAGGCTTTAAATGTAATGAAGATCCAATGTGTAATCATTGTGATAAAAATCTGTGTAGAACTAGAAAATATGGAATAGGTGGAGACTCAGTATTTCCAACACTATCTGATTTACAAAAAGTAGAGCTAGATGAACCATATTACTGGGTTAATGTAGATGGAGAAAGAGTTAAATTAGATAATATAGACTATCTAATGGAACAAAGATTATTTAGAAGAACTGTTGCAAAACAAATCAATAAGAAACCACCACGGATCACGGTTAAAGAATTTGAAAAATACACCGATCAATTATTACAAGGTGTAGAAATTATTAAAGCACCAGAAGGATCTTCTATAGTAGATCAATTAAAAGAACACTTAGAAGAATTCTGTACTAATAGAACAGCAGCAGAAACAACTAAGAAAGATATATTAAATGGAAACGTATTTACCGAAGAGGGTAAACATAAATTTATATTTCACAAATTTTATCATGGACATTTACTTAGAAAGAAATGGCCAGAGAAACCACAAGTCACACAACAAATGTTAAAAGAATATTGTAACTGTAGTGATGATCGAATTGTAATAGGTAAAAAGAGACCAACGATTATGGTTGTAGATGCATTTGAAAAACCAGAAAATAGTCACACACCTAAAAAATTAAAAGAGGATTCACCATATTGATATGAAAACAATTGTATTAGGCCCCCCAGGAACAGGTAAGACACATACTCTTTTAGAAAAAGTTGATGACTATTTAAAGACAACTAATCCTGATCGTATTGGATATTTTGCTTTTACAAGAAAAGCTGCAAATGAAGCTAAAGATAGAGCGATGAAAAAATTTAATTTAGAAGAAGATGATCTTCCTTATTTTAGAACTTTACATTCATTAGCATTTAGACAATTAGGTATTAAGAAAAACCAAGTAATGCAGAAAAGACATTACGAAGATTTAGGTAGAAAAGAAAATTTATTTTTAGACTATAATGATTATGATGAAGAAGAGACTGGATTGTTTTCAACTAAAAGTGATTACTTAAGAATAATTCATTTAGCAAAACTTAGAAACATAAGTATCGATAGGCAATATAATTTAAAAGAACATAATCAAGATGTTGAATACTCAACATTAATTCATTTAGCAGAAGAATTAAAAAGATATAAAAAAGAATATAATTTAATTGATTACAATGACATGATATTAGATTTCGTTAAATCAGATAAATCACCCAACTTTGATGTAGTATTTATAGATGAAGCACAAGACTTATCTTTAATGCAATGGGATATGGTTAAAAATATTTGGAATAAAACCGTAGATTCTTTTGTTGCAGGAGATGATGACCAAGCGATATTTAGATGGGCTGGTGCAGATGTAGATTCTTTTATTGCTCAAGAAGGACAACAATTACTATTAACTGAATCTAGAAGAGTACCAAAAAGAATACATAAATTAGCTAACTCTATTATTGGTAGAGTTGATAATAGAATAAAAAAGAATTGGGAACCAAAGAAGCATGAAGGAAGACTATCTGCTTATGATAGTTTTGAAGATCTGGATATGTCTTCTGGTAAATGGTTAGTATTAACTAGAACACGATCAATGTTAGATCCTTTAGAAGATACTATGAGAGATAAAGGTTTGTATTTTGAAAATAGATTTAAAAAACAATATGAAAAAAATATTCAAGAAGCTGCTTTAAGTTGGGAACATTTAACACAAGGACAAATGTTAGATTCAAAACAAATAGAAAATATTTCAAAATATATGAGTAATGAAAAATGGGAAAAAGATAAAATAAAATCTATTGTTAAAAATAGTGTTTACAGCTTAGAACAATTACAAAAAGATTATGGACTTAAGACTAATCAAGTTTGGTTTGAAGCATTTGATCAAGCAGGTCAAAAAAGAATTAATTATATTAGAAGAATGAAACGTAATGGAGAGATGTTGAACCAAGAACCACGGATTAAACTATCTACTATACACAGTGCTAAAGGTGGAGAGGAAGACAATGTGGTTTTATTAACAGATCTAACAACCAATACTAAAAAATCATATGATAAAAATCAGGATGATGAAAGCAGATTATTCTATGTAGGTGCAACAAGGACAAAAGAACATCTACATATTATAAGGCCTAAAGATGATAACAAATGTTACCCAATGGAGGAAGCGATATGACATATAAAGATATATTTGAAGATGCATTCCCACAAGATAAGCAGATAGGCGGGAATCACTACAAGGAATTTACCATTCAACCTTGGGAGTTTATTAGAAAAAATGAACTCAATCCATTACAAGCAAATGTAATTAAATATGTTTGTAGATATTTATTAAAAGGTAAAGCAATAGAAGATTTAGAAAAGATAAAACACTACTGTGATTTAGAAATAAAACATTTACAGGATATCAATGGAAAAACAAAACGAAATAAATAAAAATTGGAGCCTCTATTATAGAGAAATATATGAACCACAAATTAAAAGACTTAAAAAAAGATGTGATGATCTCTATGATGAAAATAAACGAATGAAAATAAGATTAGAGAAGTACGAAAAGAGTAAACGAATGGTTTTGTATTATAATAAAAAGGATAAAGATGAGTAAAGAAAAAGGCAGGCAATGGGATGGTAAATCTAGAGTATCAAATGAGACATACCGTAAACGTTGGAATGAAATATTTGATCCTAGTGGTTTACCAAAAAATTTTACAGATAAATATACAGACTCTTCTAATGAAGAAGATAAGGAGAAAAAAGAAAAATGAAATGTTTTTATTGTAATGCAGAAGTTATTTGGCAAAATGATTATGATGCTGAAGACGTAAATGAAGAATCAGAATATACAATTATATCTATGTATGACTGTAAAGAATGTAATACTTGGTATGAAGTTTATTCACATAAAAAGGAAAAAAAATGGGCTGGCAAGAGTTCAAAGCAAAAGCAAAAATAGTTGAAGAAAAGTTTGCAAAAAATTTAAAAGATCCTGTATGGGCCACTGACAAACAAGATATGTATGAGCATTGGGATGTGCAAGGAATTTTAGATGGTCGACTTTTAAAATTTGATGTAAAAGGAATGAAGAAAATAAATCGTTGGGACAATAAAACTCAAGATGATATTGCTTGGATAGAGGGAACCAATGTTAGAGGCTATCCTGGTTGGATAAAAGGTAAAGCAGATTATATTGTATTTGAAAGACCAGAATATTGGTTAGTAGTGGATAGACAAGAATTATTAGATTACGTGACAAACAAATTAAAAGAAAAAAATTTTGAAAAAGGAAAAGGGGTTTATCAAGTATACCAAAGAGAGGGTCGACTAGATAAAATCACGATGGTTCCTTTTAAAGACATAGAAACACTAACTAACGTAAAAAGGATAAGTAAACATGAATAAAATGATATTTAAACCTCAGACAGAATGGCTACCACCAGAAGAATTTCCAGATCTAACTAAATACCATGAGGTGGCTATTGACTTAGAAACTAAAGATCCAGAGCTAACTAAGATGGGATCTGGGGCCATTATAGGTAATGGACAAGTTGTTGGTATCGCAGTTGCTGTAGAAGGATGGTGTGGATATTATCCAATTGCTCACGAAGGTGGGGGTAATATGGATAAAGCAATGGTTCTTAAATGGTTGCAAGATGTTTTAAATACATCTTCTGATAAAATATTTCACAATGCAATGTACGACGTATGTTGGTTAAGAGCAATGGGACTAAAAATTAATGGTAGAATTATTGATACCATGATTGCATCAGCTTTATGTGATGAAAATCAATTAAGATATGATTTGAATACTTGTTCTAAAAGATATACAGGACAATCTAAAGATGAAACTGCTCTATATGCAGCAGCAAAAGAATGGGGAATTGATGCAAAAGGTGAAATGTATAAACTCCCAGCGATGTATGTTGGACAATACGCTGAAAAAGATGCATCAATTACTTTAGAATTATGGCAGTTTTTAAAAAGAGAAATAGTTAGTCAAGATATAAATTCTATTTTTGATCTAGAAACTGAATTATTTCCTTGCCTTGTTGATATGAGATTTTTAGGTGTAAGAGTAGATATTGAATCTGCACATAAATTGAAACAAGAATTAATAACAGAAGAAAAAAGCAACTTATACAAAGTACAAAAAGAAACAGGAGTAGACGTTCAGATATGGGCAGCAAGATCGATTGCACAAGTTTTTGAAAAATTAAAATTACCATTTGATAGAACTGAAAAAACAGAAGCCCCATCGTTTACTAAAAACTTTTTGCAGAATCATCCTAATCCTATTGTTCAATGTATTGCTAAGGCTAGAGAGATTAATAAAGCCCATACAACTTTTATTGATACCATATTAAAACATTCTCATAAAGGTAGAATTCATGCTGAAATAAATCAATTACGTGGAGATAATGGCGGAACTGTAACTGGAAGATTCAGTTATAGTAATCCAAACTTACAGCAAATTCCTGCAAGAAATAAGGATCTTGGCCCTAAAATTAGGTCTTTATTTATACCAGAAAACAAATGTAAATGGGGAGTATTTGATTACTCACAGCAAGAACCAAGACTTGTTGTTCACTATGCAGCACTACAGAATCTTTATGGTGTTGATGATGTATTAGATTCATACAACAATAATCCTGATACAGACTTTCATACTATTGTTGCTGATATGGCTAACATACCAAGAAGTCAGGCTAAAACAATTAACCTAGGATTGTTCTACGGTATGGGTAAAAATAAGCTTCAAGCTGAATTAGGTGTAGATAAAGAAACATCCGATGGACTGTTTAGACAGTATCACGATAGGGTTCCTTTTGTTAAACAACTTATGGATAACGTAATGCAAAGAGCCCAACAACGTGGTCAAATTAGAACTTTACTTGGAAGATTATGTAGGTTTCATTTATGGGAGCCAAACATGTTTGGCATGCATAAAGCATTGCCACACGATCAAGCGATCTTGGAACACGGCCCAGGAATAAGAAGAGCATATACATACAAAGCTTTAAATAAACTTATTCAAGGATCTGCTGCAGATATGACCAAAAAAGCCATGATAGAGTTATATAAAGAAGGTATACTGGCTCATATTCAAGTTCATGATGAGTTAGATTTTTCTATTGAATCTGAGGCTCATGCTGATAAAATAAAACAAATAATGGAACATGCAGTAGAGTTGGAAGTTCCGAATAAAGTTGATTATGAATCGGGCCCTAATTGGGGGGAAATAAAATGAGGAACTATGGCTTATTTAAATGCAAATATACCACCTATCTATTGCAAAGTAAGGAAGGAGTATCTTTATGACTTTAAAGAACATCATGGTGAAAGTGAGGAATGTGTGGTCTTCGGCATCGCTAGTCTTAGCGGGAAAGCGCTCTTATTTCATATCATGTTACCGAATGGTGCGGTCTTTTATAGATTGCCTATTTCAGCGTTTTTCCAAAAACGTTTTTCTAGATCCGAAGTGCCAGATATGTCAGTCGACAAGTTACAGCTGTGGAACTGTTTTAGTTATTGGCCTAGTGTCCATTGCTTTGATTGGTTGGCTGGTGTAGAGGGAAAATACTTAGGAAAAGATAAAAAGTTTTATCATGGAGAGTATCTTTTTACGGTTGACTGGGCGCATCCAGAGACTAATATACTCAATGTTGAACATTCTGAAATACCTCAAGAGCACAAGTGTGCACATATACTGGCTCTTGCTAACGGCAATTATGCAGCTCAGCCTAATAATCGTATTTTGTGGCACGTTAATAGTTTTACTACTGACACAAGTTGGCCTGACTATAAAGTGCAAAATACAGTTTGGGATGTCGAAGGCTCGGATTGGGTTACAGAAGATTCTGATAAAATGTTCTATGAAATAGAACCAAAGGAGGACAAATGAATTTTAAATGGGATTTAAAAAAACAGATTGACGACAAAAGAAAATCTGAATCTGCTACAGCACAACTTCGTAAAAGAAGTAGGGAGTCTATTGCTAGACCAAAAGCAGAAAAAAATATAACATCTAAAGACCCTAGATTGCAGGGGATATAAATATGGAGATTGCCAATATGGATTATAGATTTACAGCAATATTAATTATTTTATTATGCCTTATGGCATTTTTTGGAGGGCCTGTAAGATGAGAAAACAATGTAAACAATGCGAAGAAGCGTTTGATGCACAAGATCAATTTGATTTGTTCTGCAGTAAGGAATGTAAGGAAGAAGCATTAGCAGAATTAGATTCCGATTCTGATGAGTGTCTATCATGTCAATAAAAATAAATGAGAACACAAGTATTGGTCTTCCGTTACGTAATTTAATTGGTCTGATCGCAGCCATAATTGTAGGTGCATGGTTTGCATTTGGTGTGATTGAAAGATTGAATAGATTAGAAACTAAAAATCAACTTTTTGAAAAAGATTTACTAGAAGCTAGTAAACAAACTCCAATTGACCAGGAACAATTCATGCTTCTCGAACATATAGCAGAAGGATTAGAAAAATTAACGATAAGAGTTGATGGTATGATGAATAACAGAGTTAATATTGAACGGCTACAAATGGATGTAGAACGATTAAGAATTGATACAGAAAAATTGAAAGATAGTGTAAGAGCTAATATTGGTAAATTAAACGGAGATCACTAATGGTAAAAAATAATTCATCAACAGAAACAGAGATAACAAAAGGTGCAACAAGTAATAAAAACTCTGCGTCTGCAGAAGTAAGTGCAGGTGC
>Ga0208898_1002285_pt1 | contig 11812 bp, 11 predicted proteins | sample VirMetDEL_Mar_4_FD_184513 | JGI IMG/M metagenome (GOLD analysis project Ga0208898, IMG submission 184513) | Aqueous microbial communities from the Delaware River and Bay under freshwater to marine salinity gradient to study organic matter... | ecosystem: Environmental > Aquatic > Marine >...
AATTTCCGCCCGATTTATAAAATAGAATTTCCGCCCGATTTATAAAATAGAATTTCCGCCCGATTTATAAAATGGAAAAATAAAATAAAATTTCCGCCCGATTTATAAAATGGAAAAATAAAATAAAATTTCCGCCCGATTTATAAAATGGAAAAATAAAATAAAATTTCCGCCTGATTTATTTAATGTTTCTGTTGGGGGGTCAAAAACAAAAATTATTTTTTGCCGCCTGATTTATAAAATGGAATAATAAAAATATATAATCTAATTTTACTAACTATTAATTTATTTTTTATATCTATCTATTATTTTATTTTTTTTATTTTATCCATTAATTTATTTTTTTAATAGTTAGTAATTTTAAAAATCATCAGATACAATATGCTTATTTTTTATTGGTTCGTCAAATATATGACTGTTCTGATATGCGTCTACCCTATGCTCAAAAAAGTTTGTTGTGGTTTGCATCCCTATCTTTTCCATATAATCTAATGGGCATTTATTTATATTGTATATTTTTTTATGCCCAAGATCAAATAATAATTTATCGGCTACATATTCTATATAACGGCTCATGCTATCTGGATTTATACCAAGTAAAGAACACGGCAGAGCCTCTATTATAAATTCCTTTTCGATCTCAACGGCTTCTTTAAACATCTCATGTATCTTATCCTCTGGCATCTTTTGTTGTAACTCAGAATAAATATAAACACTAAAATCGACGTGCATACCCTCATCTCTTGAAATGAAATTATTAAAGTTACATATCCCGGGTAATATATTTCTTTCTTTGAGCCAGAAGATAGAAGCGAACGAACCACTAAAAAATATACCTTCAACTATACTGAACGCGACCGATCTATAACAAAATGGTACATCTGAGTCAATCCATTTGAAAGCCCAATCTGCTTTCTTTTTGATACATGGTATCTTATGGACAGCGTTATATAATTTATCCTTTTCGGCTGGGTCTTTTATTAAAGTTTGAATCATAAGACTATACGCCTCGCTGTGTCTCTGTTCCATACAATGTTGTGTTGAGTAAGCATATTTAGCCTCTAATGGTTGAATCTCTTTTATAAATCTTTCTTCTAGATTTATATTTACAATTGAATCTGATGAAGCAAAAAACGCAAGGACCATTTTTATAAAATATTGTTCTGGCTCAGTCAACTTAACCCAGTCCTTATAATCTCTTGATAGGTCTACCTCTTCAACAAACCATATCGCCGCCTCTTGTTTCTTATACCAAGACCACAAATCGGGATATTTTATGGGGTAAATAGTTAGCCTTCCTTCTTCTGGTTCTAGTAGATACTCATTCATTATAACTTAATTATATAAAAAAATTATAATAAATTATATAAAATCATTAATAAAAATAATATGGTTTACTGTTTTTTTTGAGTAACCATTATATTTTTTTTCGTATTTAATCTGCTTATATTTTTGAAATAATAAAAGTGTTATCCAGTTCTCCTCTAAAACAAAACATAAATTTTTATTATTTAAACTATTATAATAAAAATATTCGTATATATTAGTTCTTTTGTGGTGTTCAGTACTATAAAAATCGTTACATGCCATAAGATAAGGAGGATCAAAAATAAAAAACACGTCTTTATTATTTTTATATTGTTGATATATATTTATTGCTTCATCGTTTTTAAATTGAATGTCTTCAGTTCTCAAAAAATTAATTATTGGGATTTTATTTATTTCAGCAATATCCATTTTTTTTTTAATTCTTTTGTTTGGAGGTGGATAAAGACCAGGCAAACGATTATAAATTTTATTTTTTATAAACCATCCGTAAACATCATCTTTATTTATTAAATTTAAATATGTTTCTTTATCTATAAAATTATCATCTTCCCAACATCTTATATTTATTTCATCTATAAAATTTTTTAGGGCTTCCTCGTCTGTCATTATTTTATATAAATCCATTAAATTTTTATCGTGATCGTTTAAGATGTATTTATATTTTTTGGGTTGTTTTAATGATATATAATAACTTATAGCACTTGTCCCGCAAAAAGGCTCAATTATTATTTTTTTATCGTCTATATAATTTTTAATATTATTATATATTGTTTCTACCTCTTCGCGTTTATTTCCTATATATGGTATTATAAAATGGTTTCTCATTATAATTAATTACTATATATTTAGTATATATAATTATTTTTTAATAGTTAGTTACCATAAATACCGCATGCTAAAATAACCAGGCGAATAAAATCCAGGTTTGATAAAGCCCTTATGACGTGCTATATATGATTCCCTTCGCTTCTGGTCTCCGTGGATCAAACCGTTATATAAATTTAATCCTGTTTTGTCTTGGTAGTTCATCATCTTATTATCACCGAACGGTATGCGTTTCCGGCTGGTCCTATCGTCTCGTTTTTCTATTACAGCGTCATACATCTTGCCCGCTGTGTTGGATTTCACGAACCGAACTAATTTATAATCATTCATCGAATAATAAACCATTTATATAATTATCTTTTATTTTTTTTCTTGTTAATCAATTTTTCTAAAAATTTTATTTTGGTTGGCTTGAGTCTAACCGATGATTTTTTTATTTGCTCACAACTTAAATATTTTAATCGTTTCTGACGTTCAACCGTCTCTTGTTCTTTCTTTCCAATATATACCCAGTCCATATAACTATACACCAGCCTCCAGAACATATACTATATCATTAGATAAAAAAATATCTTATTCCTTCAAGTCGTCGATATTTCAACCTACCCCACATAAAATATAAAAATAGGTCTATCAACACATTATTATATTTCATCTTTACATCTTCTTTAGAGACCATAAGATAATCACAAATCTCACGGGTCAAATCATTACAAATTTTTTTATTGATTAACTTATACATATAATTATACAAAATAATAAAAAGGGGTGTGTTAGGGTGGGTGTGGTGGGGGTCAAAGTCAAAGTCCCTATAGGTATATGTTTTTTTATTGATTTTATATACTTTTTTTCTACTTTTTGATACACCCTATCCACCCTATTATATTTTACATCTTATTATTATATTTTTTCTTTTTTTAAAAAGATGGTAAACGTCTTAAAATAGAATTTGTATTATTTATTTTTCCTGATACACCCCAGACACACCCCATCCACCCCATACACCCCATTTATAAATATGGTGCCGATCCATCGAGTTGTTGTTTTCGTAGGGTGATTCGCTCTAGGGTTAAATCAAATGGGTCCCGAAATCGTTTCTTTCTAATTAAAATTTTTTCTATGTCATTTGCTAAGTCCATATATAAACCACAATATTGATTATGTTGTTCTGTTTTTTTACTAAAATTAAGTATCGTCTGAAAGACATTAATTATCCCAACCAAACTTAAGCCGATAGGATGTATAAATTGGTTTGTATCCATGCTACAGAATATGCTTAAATTAGTTAATAGGATAGGTATTATCATAGATGGGATAGCCGTATAGATATATCTTTTTTTGTTTTTATGGCTTGCTACATCGTGGGCTTTAGCCTTTTGTATAATTTCATTTTGTATTTTAATAAAAAAATCCGAGTTCTCGCCCGTCCATTCTTCCTCTAGTCTTTGGATATCCTTCGATGATTCGCTCTTGTCTCTCGCCTTATCAATCAATATATCTTCTAACTCATCACTCATTATATATATACTAACTTATTATTTTATTTTTTATCTATCAATTAATTTATTTTTTATTTTTTATCAATTAAAAAAATAAATTAATAGTTAGTAAATTATAGAACAGTAGCCAGACCTTTTTTTAATAATAAGGTATTCGTTTTAGTTGATTCTATTAAGATGTTTGTTGGATTGAATTTAAAATTATCTGATGTGGTATCCTCTGCTAATAATAAATTTTCTTTACTTATATAAAAATCTGGGGTTGGTTCTATGTCTGGAATATTAGTCGGTAGTGGTTCAATAGTTAATTTAGTTTCGTCTACAACGGGCGGGGGTGTTGTTAGATCAATACTATTTTTTATTTCTTCTTGTTTCTGTTCAATAAATGAATTAAAATTATTTATTTCCGTTTGGGCTAATCCCGCGGTATATTCACTTATGGGAACTGACTTATTATATGTCTCAGGTGTGAAGAAATCATAATTTATAACACTATCATTTTTTATATCTAGGTTGAACTCCTCATCAAATTCCGATAAATCTTTATTTATAATTTTCCGACTGTCATATAAAAATATCGTTGGTTTTCCGCTGTTGTTTCCTTTGTCTTCATTATTTTTACTGTTATCATCTGATTTAATTATAACTCCTTGGACTTCTCTTATATAATCGTTTATTAGTTCTTTATCGTCTTTATAATTGTGATAATATAAATTTGCGTCATATGTTTTGTTCTTACTTACAAATAAAATTAATTCTAAGCATAACTCAGTTAAATTATTATACTTTGTTATATCCAAAATTTTTACATCTTCCGCATCATCACAAACGCCAATATGTAATAATGAACCATCTTTAAACCTCTCGAAATGTAAATAATAGTTACTCATTTATATTATACTACAAGATTTTAAAATATCTCTGTATATCCCGCTGGGATTGATGGCGAACCTGTAGTTATATTGCTGTATCCGTTCTGAGAACCAAGTAAACTTGTTATATGAAAGTTCCCAATCACCGATGCGCCATTTTCAGTCCATGTAACAGCGAATTGGTCTGTTTCAGTCCAATTATTAACAAGTGCAGATGGGACACAAACTCGTGCGACACTAGTTACGACAAACCCTGGGTAATTATATAAATCAAAATCACTCCTAAAATGGTTTATGATATGCTGTTTTAGGTTAGGGTTCGCTATATTGTTTGGATGAGCCGTAGAAGAGCCATTATAGATTTCTACCGCATTAAGAATATTTGTCAAAGTTATTTCTTGTATAGTTGTTGAACCTTGATATCCTATAAATCTTACGTCTAATAGTTGTTTAGATGATGCTATTAGATCAATTGATAAAATATAAACATTATGAATGGTATGATTAAATTGACCAACTGGAACACCTTGAGGTAAATATATTTTAACCAATTGTCTATTATTATTTGTTCTTTCTTGTGTCCATTTTAAAGCGATCGCATCATACTCCGCATTATTTAAGACTATACTGGGCGTAACTTGTATTCGTCCGTTTGCGTCTGTTGTTAAATATCCGACTTGTTTATAATCTGATCCAGTAAAGGTTATTTCTATATCTCCACCTCCATTATCAACAGATGATATTCCTGAGATTGATCCACCTCCACCACCATATATAGCACCGTTTTTATAAACATCGCCTTTTATGTGTATGTCCTTATATGCTAAGGTTAATGTTCCGATGTCTTCTGTGTTATCTGTTATTGGTGTTATGTCTCCTGTATTTGTTATATTTCCGCTGTTGATATTCATCGTTCCGGCGGATCCTGTTCCTCCTCCAAACGTTCCTAATAGAAAATTTGGAGATACAACATTTCCGCTATTCAAAATATTTCCAGATGCTATAGAAGTTGATGAAAGTGTATTTATACCACTTAAATTATTGTTTGTTGGACCATCACATATAAGCGGCGTCTTTTCTATTGTTCCGTTTGTGTTCAATCTTATTAATCTGTTTGGATCGTTTATATAACTGTCTCCCGTTAATTGTATGTTTCCGTTTGTTGTAGCGTCTATAATGATACCTTTTCCCGCTGTTGTAGATCTATTTAATAAACTTAATGTGTTGTTTATATCGTTTGATTGTATAATTTTCGCTTTAATTTCTCCAGAAGACGATATATTTAATAATTCTATATTTTTAAAAGTTGCGTTCCCGTTCCCATCTATGGTCGCGTTATTTGGTTGTTGTATCTGTCCTGATCCGTTTAAAGTTACTATACCGTTATTATTTCCCTGATATTTTGTCCCAGTTAAATTTATGGCACCTGTGCTACCTGTTCCAATATCTATACCTGCTGATCCGTTTTCGTTGTAATGTTTATTACATCTTACTTCTTGATTAGAAATTAAAAGTTGCCCGTTTATCTCGTTGAATCTTCCGCCGGCTGTGTTTGCTCCAAAATTTAATAAATTTCCTACAGATGGTAAAATATCTTTATATACTGTAATCAATCCTGATACAGGTGCTATACCAATAGCCTGAACTGGTGTTGTGTCTAAATTTGTAATTGTTTGAGTTGATAATTGAGACGTAGCGGATATAATCGGAGCCTGTATATTTCCGGTTGTTGTTATATTTCCTGAAGCATCTACCAAACCGCCTGATTTTTGGATCGTTCCATTTGCGGATAAAGTCATAATAGCGTCTTGTGTTCCTTGGTATGGCGTTTTATTTATTTGTATCGTCCCTGTCGCACCCACCCCCATAAAAAAACCTGAATTACCGGTACTATCATAATACTGACTTGACCTAAATTTTATAGCCGTTAGATTTCCAGAAGCATCACATGTAGACCCCGTTTTTTGTATAGTTCCATTTGCGGATAAAGTCATAATAGCGTCTTGTGTTCCTTGATATGTTGTTTTATTTATTTGTATCGTCCCTGTCGATCCTGTCCCCATAAAAAAACCCGAGTCTCCTATATTGTCAAAATACTGACTTGACCTAAATTTTAAAGCCGTTATATTTCCAGAAGCATCACATGTAGACCCCGTTTTTTGTATAGTTCCATTTGCGGATAATGTTATAATAGCGTCTTGTGTTCCTTGGTATGTTGTTTTATTTATTTGTATCGTCCCTGTCGATCCTGTCCCCATAAAAAAACCCGAGTCTCCTATATTGTCAAAATACTGACTTGACCTAAATTTTAAAGCCGTTGATAGTGGTGTTTCCATTTCACTTGAAATTATTTTATTATCAAATGTGGTCTTTGTCCCGTCTGTTGTAATTGAATTTATATTTTGGGTTTTGTTTTCTAATGCGGTTATTTTAGCGTCCTGTATTGGATCTGAAGGCGAAGTACCACCGCCACCGCCGCTAATTGTTATTACATCATCGCCATTAAGATTAAGAGCCATTTTATTATACTATAACCAAATAAAAAAATAACAAATTAATAAAATTTATTAATTTGTTATTTTTCTAAGCCATACCCCATAAAATTAATTTTATCGTCTGTCGTTTGTTTTATTTTATTTTTTTATAGACTGGTTTAAAACTGTTGGGATTATGCTATTTTTATGATTTCAAAATAGATAAACTAATAGACCAGTCTGAGCCGTTTAAATCTATCGTTTCAAAATCATCATTTACAAGTCGCATATTTATTGTCGATAAATTAAGGTGGGAGTTATGCTTGCTTACGTCTTGGGTGTCGCGGTCTTCTGTTTGATTGAGTACATAACCGAACCCATACAGCACAGGAATAGACGCTATAACACTATACTTTTTATTATCCGAGGCTACCAACGCGTCGGGCTCTGCTAAATTACTTATGACATGTATATAATTAGTTGGGTTTAAATTATAAAAACTGTCTAGCGTGTAAGAAGTTGCGGGCGTGTTCTGAACAGTCACACCTATGATCTTTTTTATGGTCGAACTAGTTTTTATAAAACTATTTGAAGCCGAACTAACATTTAATTTTTTGGCGAATGAATTATTACTAAAAACTAGGTCTGCTTGAGCACCATTAAGAGCCGTTATAAGATCATTTAACGAGTAATGACCAACAGGAATATTTACAGATTTAGCCACACCTCCTATATCATAATCTAAAGTGTTATTTGTTGTTCTTATATTATAAATTGTGTTTGGTATAATCACGTCTTTTAACATAACGTGATGTGCCTCATGTAAGTCGTTCTCGTTTAGGTGGAAAACACAGTCGGTAGCCGTCCCGCTTGATCTGTCTTTTGAATTCAATAATAAAATATGTTTTTTCTGTATGTTCATTTTATATATTATAACTTTATAAAAAAAAATTGATATATAAATTTACTAACTTATTATTTTATAATTCTATGGATCTATTATTTTATTTTTTATTTTTTATCAATTAAAAAAATAAATTAATAGTTAGTAAAAATTATATTTGTATAAAAAAATTCTTTCAGATTTTGACAGTTACTTGACTTAGGAAGCATCTAGCAAGAGCGGTATAGATCAAGAATGTATAATAAATTTTGTTTGATCCGTCTGATGATTCATATTCTAAGGCTAGGGTTGCGGAGTTATTGATAGCCAAACCAGAAGAACTAATTTCATGATCTGATTTAAGAGGATGAGCCACGGCGAAAGTATCGGCAATATAATTAGCATATCCATTATTAGGATTCCAGCCTTTAACCCTAGTCGAATTATAAGCAGATTCAGATACGGTATAAGCCTCTTGTACGTTATCTACTGCGATCTGTGGGAAGTAGTTAGAAGCGATTCTATATTGATATTTTTCAAATACACCGCCGCCAGGTGCTAACGTTTCAAAACTATCGGCTTGGACGTTTGATTGATTGGCAACGTTATGAACCGATGTAATGACGCATGTAGCCTGTGAAACAGCCTTTTTAATTTGGGTGTGTAAAGTGTTGTTATTAGTTGTTTCAATAGAACAGAACACGCGATCGTATACATACTCAAGACCATTATTGGCGCTTTCTTCGGTCAAAACTTTTAAAGTGTTATCGTTTAGGGTATGCTCCATTAAATTAAATGTTGGTTTTTCAACTGTATATGTTGTGTTATCGGTAGCGCCGCCTCTTTCAAGGGCTCTTCCTACATTTTCTAAGGTAATTTCAATTCTAGCACCACTTAACATATGGGATGGAATTTTTTGACCTTTGACATGTGGTCTAAACAAGCCAGACAAATGAGAACAAGGTAAAACAAACTGACGACCTGCGGCGGGTATGGCTGCTTGTGCATGTCCTAAAAGGGGACCTTTAAAATTTATTTCGTCTCCGTCTTCCATAGTGTTAAGTCTGATGTAATTCCAAGCGTTAAAATTTTGGATTCTGTCCAATTCTACACCGTTTTTAGATTGAATTCTGATTTCTCTGATGATGTTACCGACTGACCCTTTGCCAAATTGGAAAGTTTGATCAGAAGATAATTTAAAAGTTAAATAAGATACTTCGGGATCTACTTGCCCGGATACATTTAAATCAAAAACAATTGTCTCGGCTGGTCCGTATGTTTGCCTTTGGGCATATTGTTTTTTGAATGTTCTCACCAAAGAGGTAGATAGAGGCTTAGGCATGACATATCTTAAGCCGTTCTGCTGGAGAACCATAGCGTTTGCGTTATTTTTTGAGTCCATTTTTTTATATATCATTATAAAACATTTTTTTTATAATGGAATATAAAATAATTTCTATATTTCTATAGTTTTTTTAAACATCGTTATCTAGTTCGGCTTGTGTTAGGTATTGTCTTTTTTCTATATCTCCTGCTAAATCAGTTGTGTCTAGTTCTTCTTCGTCCAATATGTCTAGTTCGTCGACTGGTCTTAAATCTGGTCTTTCGGGGGCTTGCTCGTCTTTCATCCTCTGATTTAAGACCGCGCGTTTAACTAATAACTCTAACTTTCGGCGTTTTATCTGTTGTTCTTGTGTTAAAAATTGTCCTGTTTGTAGGGCGAATGTATCATCTTGAAACGCACGAGCAACGGCGGGATGTATACTTTCTAATGTGTTTATGGCTCCTGCTGACTCCATGCGGTCCCGTTCAATTGCGGACGTTTCGCCGTCTCCGTTTGCATCAAAAATATCATTAATAGACCCAGATGAGAAGCCAGCCAAGCCATTATTAAAAATATTTCTTTGTTTTATAAATCTACTTGAATTAATTAATTCTCCTGACATTCTTATTATACTATACTTATATATTTTTTTATAAGTCTAAAATTTCTTGATATTCATACCCACCCCCATAAAGATTCACATCGTTGAGGTACTCAGTTATGCCATTTTGGACCAACTGAACCCCCTTTTTTTGTTCGTCTGGTCCTGGGAATCTGTAAATTTCTTTTTCTTTAAATTCTGGATATTTCAAAGGGTCTTTAATGGCTGATAATTCTTGATTAATATTATCGATCTGTGTTTTTATATCTACTCCTCCGTCTGGTTGATCATCACCAGCCCCCAGACGTCGTATACGTCCTAATATATCGCTTATTCCTGCTTGTGCTCCCATTTGTGCGACTTGTCCAACAAGACCCCCGCCTAATTGTCCCGCTATACCAGCCGCAACACCACCACGTAAACCACCTTCCGCCCCACCTTCTAAGGCTCCTCTAAGTCCTCCGCGTTGCATACCTTGTCGGGCTCCTGCGATGGCTCCTGCTTGTGCTCCTGCTCCAATTTGTCCTAATCGTTGCCCTAGTTGGGATTCTTCTGAACCTCTTCGGGATCTTGCTATATTTCCTGCTCGTTCTCTTAGTTGTTGTTCTAGTGTTGGTTGTCGTCCTGTTGGTTGTCGTCCTGATGGTTGTCGTCCTAAAAATTCATTATATGTATTTTCAACACCTTCGGGCGTCAAGTTTGTGATATTATTAATAGCGTCGTCTGAAAATTCTAGTCCTTGGGCTTCTTCGAGTAATTGATTTCTTTTATCTTCTGTCGTGTTTTCATAATTTGAATTATCAGGATTGGACGAAGACGATAACGGATTATGTAAAGCGTTTGTTGCTCTTGCATGATTTAATTCCTCAAATGCTATTGCTTCCCTCTCATCACTTTCTCTAAATGCCTTCTCTAATTCTTCTCTTTGTTTCTTTTTATCAAAATAAGAACTTTCATTAAGTATAAAATTTGGTCTAAACAGATAATCCCGGGCTTCTGCTTCTATTCGTCCTGGTTGGTTTGGGTTGATGTTTATTGCGTCTGGGACTGTTTCGACTTTATCGTTCATTAATTCGTTTACTTGTGGTCGTAGGTTTGGTGGCGGTACGTCGTACTTCGACTCTATAAGGATGGGTCTTTGTTGTCCTGCTGATAAATAGTCAGGTGTTATTATTTCTGTGTTTGATCCTTGTTCTTCGGCTTTGTTTACGTTGTCTGTTAGTTGTGTTGATGCTCTTACAGTTTCAATAAGTTGCGCTTCTTCTTGTTGTTTTTGTAGTTCCTTTTGTTCTTTTTCTTGTTGTTGTCTTTTTTCTTTTTCTTCTTGTTGTTTTCTTTCTATTTCTTCTTTATTTTTTCTTTTTGTTTCTGCCATTCGTTCTCTTCTTTTTTCTATATCTTGCTGTGCTCGTTCAACTGGGTTTGGGTTAAACGAATAGATCTCTTGAATCTTTTCTATTAATTCCTCTGGTAATTTTCCCTCTGTCACTTTGTCTATTACACTTTTTATATTTTTATCTTGTTGTTCGGCTTTTGTCATTAATTGGACGTTGGACGGTCTGCCGACTGGGTTTCTTGATTTGCGTGGTCGTCCTGGTCCTCGTTTTTCTTTTTTTTCTTCTTTTTGTAATAATGGCTGGTCTTCCTGTGGTGTGGCTGATCCGCTTGATGATGCGCTTGATGATTCTGGCGTTGGTGTTATTGATCCGCTTGATGATGCGCTTGATGATGCGCTTGATGATTCTGGCGTTGGTGTTCCTGGTGGTGTTCCTGGTGGTGTTCCTGGTGGTGGTGTTGGTGTTGGTGTTTTTCTGAGAATAGAAATCAGATCTAATATCTTTTTTTTTGCTTCGGGTGATTGATTTTTTTTTAACATTTCCGTTAATCTCTTATCTAATTCTTTTTTTTCTTTAGCATCTTTATATCGTCTAAACCTATTTTTTATATTGGCGAACGTTCTGCTAATCGCTCCTCTTTGTTGTGTGTCTTGTGCTGCTGCTAACTC
>Ga0208898_1002287_pt1 | contig 11805 bp, 11 predicted proteins | sample VirMetDEL_Mar_4_FD_184513 | JGI IMG/M metagenome (GOLD analysis project Ga0208898, IMG submission 184513) | Aqueous microbial communities from the Delaware River and Bay under freshwater to marine salinity gradient to study organic matter... | ecosystem: Environmental > Aquatic > Marine >...
TTGAAGATGATGGGCCTTTCCCTGCTCAAATACAAGCGGTAATGTATCAGTTGGTTGTGGAGGATGCTATATGATGGAATTAAAAAAAGAGCTTTCGGCATCAGATATAAAAAACATTAAGTTGCAGGATCATCAATCCGGCTTTTTAAATGGTATGAGTGATGAGATTTTGAGGATAATGGAGGGTTTCTCGTTTAACTATTGTGTTTTTAAAAATGAAATGCCTGTTGGTGCTTTTGGGGTTGTTCCGGTTACAGATAAAAGGGGGATGGCTTGGGCTTTACTGGCGGGCAACCTTGGGTGTGATATGTTGTTTGTTTATAAAAATATGAAAGCTTTACTTGATAATCAAAAAACTTTTTCCAGAATTGAAATGACGGCTGATTCATCTTTTATTCCGGCTGTCAAATTTGCTGAAATGTTGGGTTTTCAAAAAGAAGGTTTGTTAAGAAAATATGGTCTTGATGGTTCTGACCATTATATGTTTGCGAGGTGTTATGGCTGATCCAATAACCGCTGCTTTAGTTGTTGTTTCGGCGGCAACAGGTATTATGTCTGAGGTTGAAGCTTCGCGTTTCAATGAAAAAGTTGGGCTGCAAAATCAGGCTATTAACGCTCAGCAAACACAGGCCGAGGTTGATAGAAAGCGCCGCGAAAATATAAAAAGGTTGGGCGCCGCCAGAGCGGCAAGGGGCGCTAGTGGAATTACTATTGAAGGTAGTCCGATGGAGATCTTTAGTGAAAACGCCAGAAATGCTGAAATGGATATACTTAATATAAAATATCAAGGTGCTTTGGTTGATCGCCGTCTTGCAAATGAGATATTGCTTGAGCAAGATAACCAAAAAACGGCAATTAGCAAAGGTGTTATTGGAGGCGCCTTTAAAGCCGGAAAAGCTGCCGGTGGTGGTGGGTTTACCCCAAGTTCAGGAAATGGAGGAGTGTTGTAATGCCTAAAATTAAGTCAATAGAACAAACAGTGGCTTCTAGTGGTGGGGTTATGTCTCAGCCGAAAATGTCTCCTTCCCAAACGGGTTATGGTGTTTTAAATCAATCGGTGGATCAAATAGGTGTAGCCTTGCAACAAAAAGCTGATCAAGATGAAAAGTTGCGCCAAGCTAATTTTATGGTGGACTCTCAATTGCAGTGGGAAGAAAGGCTTGATGCGCTTAAAAATGAATATCCTGAGGGTTCCGGTTATACGGATAAAGTGCTTGAGGAGTTTGAAGAATTTTCAAATGAAAGTTTATCTAATGTTAAGGCCAGATATAAAGCGGATTTGCAAGCTAATCTTTTGAACTTTAAATCAAAAGTTTTAAATAATGCTATTTCAACTGAGGCTAGTTTAAAAACTTCCTATCAAAAAGATAAATTTGAAGATCAATTGAATATTCTAACTAATAGAGCGAGGGCTAGTGGTTACGTTGATGCTGATATGTATGCGGCTTTGGATGAAAAAATAGATCTTTATGATCTTTCGCCTGATGCTAAAAGGGGGTTTAAAGATGCTTTGTATAATGAGGTTAATGCGGCTTATTTTCAGGGTTTAATAGAAAGGGATCCGTCTGCTGCGGTTAGTGAGTTGCAATCAGGTAATTTTGATGATCTTGATTCGGATGTGTTTGGTAAACTTTTAACAGCGGCAAAGGCAACCAAAAAAGCTAATGCGGAGAAATTAGAAAAAATAAAGTTTTCTGACCCTGTAAAGTATATTCAAGCTACTCAGCCTGAGTTGACAAACACAAATGATCTAATTGAAGCTCAAATTAAAATGGGTGTTCCGGCCGCTGATATATCTGTTATGACAAATTTGCAGGCAAAAGATTTTGCTCAGAAAATTAAAGGCTCGGGAAATGTTGATGATTTCTTGGCGCAAAGAGAAGTTATCAAGCAAAAATATGGTGATAATTATGAGCAGGCTTTAGGTGATATATATAAGGCGGATTTGCCTATGGATTATCAGCTTTTATTTTCTATGGATGAAAATGAAAATATAGATCAGATGCAAACTATGATGAAAGTTGTTCAAGCGGGTGGATCAGTTTCAAGTAATTCAAACGCGGTTATTTCTTTGGCTAAAGCTAAGGCTGAGGCAAATGGCGATGATTTTAATGATGATATAAAAAATGAAGTTTTGTCCAGGATGTCTGAGACAATGGCTTTTCTTGAGGATGAGGGAATGGATCCGCAACAAAGAGACACTTTAAATAAATCTTTAATTGGTCTTGCGGCGGGGTTTTATGATGAGGGTTTGGATGCTGGTGATGCTGTGGAGAAAGCTGTTGAGTGGATCAATGATTCTTATGAGGTGTATAGTGTGAATGGAAAAGATTTCCGCATCCCAATTTCGGATCGTTATGATGCTGATACAGTTTATCAAAACTTAAAAGAGGGCTTGCGTCAGTTGGATATAAAGCTTCCTTATGAGCCTTTAATCGCGAAAGGCCGAATAGAAAGTTTAAAAGAAACAGGTTATTTTGTTTTAAACGAAAGGCAGGATGGGGTTTATTTTGTATCTAACCTTGGTCATAATGTTTTTGATAGTTATGATAAGATAACGGCGGGGGGAATTCCGGTGCCGGCTGTAGATGGAAATTTAGTTGAATTTAAGTTTGATGATGTGTTTTTTGCTCCCGACACTAATGTCGGTAGCAAATCAAAAACTAAAACTGATTCTAAAAAGCTAACTTCAAGCGAAGCTGAAAAAATAAGAGAGGCTGGAAAGAAAGCTGGGTTGACTCAAAGGCAAATAAGGATGGAGATTGAGGCTGCGAGGGTTAGAAAGTTAAATAAATCAATTGAGCAAAATTTAGGGCTGTAATGGTAAATTTGCATTTAGGAACAAAGAATATAAGAAATGCCGGCGGAAGATATTCCGGTTTACTTACGCCTGATGAGTTGGCTCCTACTACGGGCCAAGTTGCGGAAGCTTACATTGATGATGCTTGGCTTGGTGATTTGACAGCTAACCAGCTTTTTGAGGCGGGGTTTTTAGGTGAGTATGATAAGCTGGGAGATCCTTTAGATAAAGATTCTTACAAAAAGAGTGAGTTTTATAGAGAAGGAATTGAGTATTATGAGGGTATGTCAACGGCGTCTGCTGAATTTCTAGCTAAAAGGAGGGATGAAGAAAATGCCCGAATGGATGTTATGAGTAGGGCTAGTGGGTGGCAAACTGCCGGCGGTATAACCTCTGCTCTGGGTGCTGGTGTTTTTGAGCCTTTAAACCTTGGGGTTGGTTTGGTGACTGCCGGTCTTGGAACGTTGGCAATTAGTGCAAAAAGGCTTGGCACTACTATGAAAAATTTATCTAAGTATGGTAAATACACGCCAAATATAGTTCGCGGTGCAACGGAGGGTTTAGTGGCCGCTGGGGTTATAGAGGCAATATCCGCGCCGGCGCAAGAGGTTGTTCAAAGTGATTATGATACGGCTGATAGCCTTATGAATATTGGAACCTCGCTGCTTTTTGGTGTGGGTTTTGATGTTGGTGGGCAGTTTATTTCTAATAAAATTTCTTCTAAAAGAATAGTTAAAGAGCAAAACCGCTTAGATGGTGCGGTGCAACAAATTTTTGAAGGAAAGAGCGTTGATATAAACGCCGTTGACAATGTTACTGATGTTGAAGGTTTTCGTGGTGGTGCGAGGGCCTTGCAAAATGAGCTTGATGAAATTGAGATAAATGCTTTAAGAAAAATAGATGAGTTACTTTCTCAAAAGGAGGTTTTGGATGAAAATGTATTCTCCCTTTTAAAGGAAAAACAGGAAGTGATTTCTAGTTTAAGATCTGAAAAGTCCCCAAAAAGCTTATTAAGTTTTCTTATAAAAGAAGGTGGTTTGAAAGACTATAAGGGTGAGCTGAAAGCTTTGGGGTTAGATGCAAAATCACGCCCTGGGCTACTTAGTAATAAAGGCCTTGATTTGGATGAAGCCGGATTGAGGGCTTTTGAGGCTGGTTATTTTAATGAAAGGCCGGATGTTCCTGAATTGCTACAGGCAATTGATGATGATTTTTCTTTTAAAAATAAAGTTCCTCAAAGTGAACTTGGAAAGATTGAATATATTAATGCTTTGCAGCAGCAGCTAGAGGAGGTTGATAGATTGCTTTCCTCTTATGGGGTTGAAGATGATGTTGCTGAGTTTAGAAGAATGTCTCAAAAACTGCAAATGAATAAGAATATTGATGATGCCGTTATAAGGTTGGAGCAGGAAACTCAAAAAAAAGTTGAAGATATAAAATCAAAAATTTCTGAGCATGGGGATGTTAGATCTGATAATATTTATGATGATGCGGATTTTATTAAAGATGAGCGGTTTTTTAATAATGCAGATGAGGTGGATGTTTCAGGTAGGGTTGAAGAAATTGATCAAGCAATTAAGGATCTTGATGAAATTGGGCTTTTGACTGATGAAGAAAAGTTGATACTGGATAGTTATAATAAAGTTAATGAAGAAGATATTATTGCGGCTTATAGGGCTGCGGAGATATGTTTAACGCGAGGATAGTATGGCAAGAGATTGCGTAAAAAGAATTGTTGAGCAAAGTAACTCTTTATTTACTGAGGATGAGGCAAAAAGACTTTTGAAGGAAGTTGATGATTTTGCTAAAAATAAATTTGCAAAAGGTATTGATAAAAATGATGCGGTGCAAGAAGCCTTAAAACTTCGTGCAGAAACGGCTCTAAAAAATCTAAAGAAAGAAAAAGAAAATTTAGCTAGAAATATTCTGGTTAGAAAAGAGCAGATAGATAAAATTAATTCCATGGTGGAAAATGGGCTTGGTTTTTCTGATATAAAATATGCCTTAATGACTGGGGTTAATGCTCAATATAGTCAGGGTAGATTTAGTTTTGAAGGAATAGCTGAAAGTATAAGAAGAGATACCTTATCAAAGTTTGTGGCTGATTTGGATGAAGCTAATGTTTTGGATATTGTTGCATCAAATAAATTTGATGATGTTATTGAAAAAGAGCTTTTTGCTTTAAATGATAATGTTAGAAAAGAGCCGGTTACAGGGAGTAAAGAAGCTTTTCAGGCAGCTCAAATTATAAGATCTCATCAGGAGGCTCTTAGAAAACAATTAAATTTTTACGGGGCAGATATTGGAAAGCTTGATAATTACACGACTTATAGAACTCATGACCCTATAAAAATGCAAAAAGGCGGCGAGGATGAGTGGGTTCAATTTGTGCTGGGTAACGATTTAGATTTTGCTAAAAGTTTCGGTGGTAATGTTGATGATATGGAGTCTGTTTTAAGGGATGCTTATAATGCACTTGTAACAGGGGTGAGGCTTGATAGCGTTAAATCTGAAAAAGAATTATTTAGATTTAAAGGGCCAGGAAGTTTGGCAAAAAAACTTTCCCATCAAAGACAGCTTCATTTTAAAACGGCGGAAGCAGAAGCGGCTTATAGAAAGAAATATGGCAGGGGTGATAATTTTAAAGATGATCTTTTTGCTGGTTTGGAAAATAACGCCCTTAATTTAGCGGCAATGAAGGTTTTTGGTAGTAATCCGGAGGCGATGATTGAAAAGATCTATGAAGATCTTGGTAAGAAATACAGAAATAAAAAGGGCAAAAAAAATCAGAACTTTGTTAAGAATTTTGAATCTGAAAAGAAAAATGCTTTAAATCTTTATAAAGATATCATGGGGCATTTTAGCAGAGCTGATAATGTTAAGCTTGCTCAGTTTGGTGTTGTTTTGAGAACTATAGAGAATTTTAAATTAGGCGGTGCGACCATTGCCGCTGCGTTTGGCGACCCTTTCATTAAGGCTTTAAGTTATAATTATAACGGTAGGAATATTATAACCTCAACTGCTAAGAGTTTTAAAGATTCTTTTGAAGCGCTGTCACCTGAGAATAAAAAAAGATTTGCTTATATAACCAGCGTTGGAATGGATTCTTATATAGGTGATGGAGTAGGTAGGTTCACTTTGGAAGAAAATTTATCTTCAACCGCGATGAAAGTGCAAAGATTATATTTCAAGCTTAACTTAATGACGCAATGGACTGTTCGCAATGAAAGGGCTTACGCAAGAACTTTAGCTGCTGATCTTGCTTATGATAAAGGTAAAAAGTTTTCTGATATTGTTAATAATGAGGTGTTGTCAACTTATGGTATTGGTGAAAATGAATGGATGGTTTATCAAAAGGCTATAGAAAAAGTTGGTAACTACGAATTAGTAAGCCCGCAGAAAATAGAGACTTTAAGTGATAATATTATCACTGAGTACAAGAAAAATACTGGTTCAACAAAAAGCTTAACGCAACTAAGATTTGAGTTGAAGTTGAAGCTTCAAACTTATTTTGGTGATCAAACAAGTTTTGCGGTTTTGCGTGGCGGTGCAAGAGAAAGGCAGTTTTGGTTGGGTGGAACTCAGGCTGGTACAGCCATGGGGGAATTTAGAAGATTGATTGCTCAATTTAAACAGTTTCCAACAGCGGTGGCTAGTAAGGTTTGGGGTAGGGCTATTCATGGAAGAAAGGGTGTTGATGTTGGCGCGATAATGTATCTATTGGCAATGGCGCCGGTGTTGGGTTATTTGCAAGGTGCTGTGAAAGATATAGTCGCTGGGAAGGAGCCGAAAGACCCATCAAAGCCTGAAACTATTTTAGATGCTTTTAGTAGGGGTGGTGGGCTTTCTATTTTGGGTGAAACAATTATGGATTTTGCGAGGCAAGATGCAAAACAAGCTTTGTTTAGAGCGGCTGGTCCAGGTATCGGGGATATAGGTTTGTTTATTGATGCTATTACTGGAGATAAAAATGCTGCCGGAAGGCTTGCTACTTCTGTTACCCCTAATTTATTTTATACTAATTTGGCGACTCAATATCTTTTTGCTCATCATATAAAAGAAACTTTAAACCCTGGTTATTTGAGAAGAACGGAAAGGCGGATGAAAAAATACTATAATCAGGAATTTTTCATGAAACCTAAATAATTTGAATTAAATCGGAAATAAATATAGGATTATATTATGACAGTAGCAAGCACATACGAGCCAAAAAGATATAGCGGTAATGATATTACCACTAATTTTAGCTTTCCTTATGAGTATAGAAACACAAGTGATCTAGTGGTTTATGAGGTTGATGCTAATGGTAATATTTCTAATAAAGTAGAAAATACGGATTATACTGTTACTACTGTTGGATCTTCGCCTACATTTACTAGCGCTACTGTCGTGATGGTGACGGCGCCGGCAACGGGTGTTACTTTGGTTATTGAGCGGGTTTTAGACTTTGAGCAGGATAGTGATTATGTAACTTCTGATCCCGCGCCTTCTGATACTGTTGAGGGTGATTTTGACAGGTTGATGATGCTTGCTCAGCAAAATAATGAGGGTATTAGCAGGGCTTTAAAATTTAAGGCTTCTTCTGCTTATACGAATCCTGAGTTGGCTGATCCATCTTCCGGTAAATTACTGGCCTGGGATGCTTTTGGAAATATTGTTAATGTTTCAACCGAGGAGGTTGGAAGTATTACTGTTGATGGGCTTTCTAGTTCTTTAAAAGGTTTGGCTACAAATGTCATTGATGCAAGGGATTATGAAATATGGACCATTACCGGTCAATCTAACGCTACTCAAAAAAATACCGGCGGTGCCACCGCGGTTAATAGTAAAGTTTATGCATGGGATAATAGTGGCGGTGTATTCAATGTGGCTGAAATTGGTGTGGCTCCTTTTGACGATGCTACTAAAAACTGCATAGCTATAGAGTTTGGAAGAAAGCGCCAAGAAATTACCGGTAAAACAATCTATCTTGTTTGGGAGGCTGTTGGTGGTAGAAGGATAGCTCATTGGCTTCCGTTTACTGAGCCGACTATAACGGGTGTTACGCAAGCTAATCCTGCCGTGGTAAGTTATACCGGAGGCACCGGCCTGCGTGAAGGTGATGCTATAACCATAAATGATGTGGTTGGCATGACTGAGCTTAATGGAAATAATTATTTAGTTAGCAATTTAGATACTGGTGCCGGAACATTTGAGCTGCAAAACACAAGCGGCGTTGATATTGATAGCACCGGATATACCGCTTACTCTTCCGGTGGTGAAGTTGATTTGAACTATTATGTTTATGATGTTTTAAAGACGAAGCTTACAGCCGCTTTGGCGGCGCTTAACCTTTCTAGTAGTACCCCTATTAACGGGAATGTATTTATGCAGGGGGAGTCTGATAATAGTAATGATGAGTTATTTGGGTATTATACCGATCTGAAAGCTTTGATCGCTAGATATGCCGCCGAAACTTATTGGAGTGACTATAGTAAATTTATATCTTGTGAAGTTGCAAATACGCCAATTAATGATAGGGCTAATGTTGGTATATCACTGGTTGCTCGTGAGGGTAATGATGGGGCTTTCAAGGTTGTTAATAGTAGGTATAGAGAAACTACAGATGGAGTTCACTTTACCGGTGCGGAAATAACCGCGATGGCGCAGGAGGCGGCTTATACTGTTGATGGGCTTATAACTTATGCCCCGCCGGTTATATTAACCAATAGTTTTGTGCATGATCTTGATGATAATGTTTTTGATGATGTTAATGAGTTTTTTGATTGGGTTGAAGATGTTCAGTTTGTTCGTGGTGCTTTTGTTACTGTTACTCTAAAAACTGGCTCTAACAGCTTAACAAAATCTTTATATGGGCTTCTGGAAGGAAAGAACATTATTCTTAAAAGTTCTTTTATAAATAGTGAAACCGCACCGCCTTTAGATACTGATATGACGGGAACTAGATCAACTGACTTAGCAACTGTTAAGGGTTTTTATGATGGGTATTTAGAGTGTAGTTCTGTTAATGGCTTTTTATCTTCAAAGGGTACTGTTTACTTAGACACTACAGCTTTAATTGGCGATAGCACTGCAACAGCAATTGGCTTTGATGGTAGGGATCAGGTGACTCGTGCGGGTGGCGGTACTTTAATAGTAAATGATGTAACTATATTTGGTTTTGATGGCTCCGGTGGTAAAGGTGTTAGGGTTTATAATGGGTTACTGCAAGAAGCTAATTCAAGTTCTAATCTTTCTATATTCCATTGTGTTAACGGGATAGAGGCTTATGGAAGCCAAGTTGTTTTAAATAATCTGATTATTGCTCATTGTAGTGGTATAGGATTGTTTGGTGATTATAAATCTTATTTTGAAGTTCCTACTGCGATTATTAATAATTGCACCTCGCATGAAGTTAATCTTGAAGGCGGCTCTATAGCTGATTTAGGTAATGCTGTTATTACAGGTAATATTGAGGTCGGTAAGATGGGTTGTTATGCTTATGTTCAAGGAGCTACATATAGCACTTCAAATAGGGTTGAGGGTGAGGATGCAAGTGGTAATGCTATATTAACCAGTGAGGCTGTTTATAAGCCTGAAACGTTTACCCCTACTTTTGATTTCGCAACAACGGGTGATCTGAGCGTTACATATAATACGGCAACCGGTGTTAAAACTAGGGTGGGTGATACAGTATTCTTTGATATAACTTTGAATATAACTTTAAATGCTTATACAACTGCTTCTGGCAACGCTGAAATTGGGGGTTTTGGTGATACTTTTGCCGGCACAAGTGTTCAGGCTGTTGGTGAGTTTTCTCAGGTTGATTTGCCTACTAATAGAACTCAGTTTAGTTCGAGGGCAATTAGCGGTCAGGGTTATCTGCGCTTACAAGGTATTGGTGACGCTAATAATGCTTCAAATCTTACAGAGAGTAATTTTGCTGCGGGTGGAACTTACACTATGTATATTTCCGGTCATTATAAGGTATAGGAGGTTGTGATGTTTGGTAAATTTTTTGAATATCTGGTTAATAGGTTTGATGAGTTTTCAACCTGGATAGCTGTTATAGGTTTGGTTTTGGCTATATTATTTTTGCCAAAAGGGTTAACAGCTTTTATTGTTGTGGTGATATTTGGTTTATTGGTGATTGCCCCTGATACCAAATTTTCTGAGTTTATTAAAAAATATTTTGGATAGGAGGTTTATTATGGGTGATGATGCTGCAAAACAAATTAGCTCAAGCGTTATAAATATTGAGGGTAGAACTCAAGATGTTTTGAGCTTTAGTGGGACTGCCGCTGACACTGATGCTTTGGCCGCGGGTGTGTATGATGTTTATTCAACAATAGATTGTCATATAAAGGTTGACGCTGATGATGCAAGCGATGTGACTGCTGATGATAGTGGCGGCGGCTATAAATTATTTGCTAATAATATGGTAACTTTGCTTCTTGGTAAAAGCCTAAAAATAGGCGCTATTGGAGCGGCTGCGGGGAAACTTTATTATCACAGGGTTGCTTAAGATATGAGGACGAGACAGCAAAGTATAAAATATGATCCGCTTGAAGAAAGTTTCACTCCTGCTTTTGACGCGATTGCGGGGGTAACTTATACTACTCAGGTTGGTAGGAAGATAACCGGCTTTGATCCTTTTGTTTGGGTTGAAATTGAGATAGCGGCCTCTGCTATTCCTAGTGATGGCTCTGCTGTTCAATTAAAATTGCCTGAATTGCCTGATGATCTTGAATTTGTTTTAGGGCAATGGATGCCTAACAAATGTTCCGGATTAAATGGGTCTTTAAATTTGCATGAAACTTATTTGCAAAATAATACAGTGAGTGATGAGATACAGGTTGTTGATCAGTCTGGAGCCGGAATATCTTACAATAGTTTTTTTGCCGCGGCTGGTGCGGCTGGTGGGATTGGCTTAACGCTTATGTATAGGAGGGCTTAGTGGTATGGGTGCAAGAGATGGGAGATATAGCTTTGAGGATTTTATGCTTAGTATGAGGCTTTTTACGCCTTTGCTTTTATTGTTGTGTACTACAATGGTGGGGTATTTGACTCTTCAAATACAAGAGAATACTAAAGCGGTTAGAGTTTTAGAAAAAACAGTTTCTTCTATGCAGTCTGATATAAATGGTACTATGGATAGGGTTACTAGGTTAGAGAAAATTTTTGATTATGAATATAGCAAATTGAAAGGTATAAATTGAGTATGCATGAGTTTCATATTTTGTCTTTAATAAAGAAGCATGAGGGCTGGAGAAATAAGGCTTACGATGATGCCACCGGCAAGGCAGTTAAAGCTCCTGAGGGCAAGTTAACTATAGGTTATGGTTTCAATATACAGGATAATGGGTTGCCATCTAGTGTGGCTAGTTATTGGTTGAGCCATGAATATCAAAAGTGGGTTCAGCCTGCTTTGAGTAGGTTTTTTCCTAAATTTGAGCAGTATAGTTTTAATCGTCAAGCGGCCCTTGCCTCAATGATGTTCAATTTAGGCGAAACAAGATTTGGTGGTTTTAAAAAAATGATTCATGCGGTTCGAAATGAGGATTGGGTTGAGGCCGCTAGGGAGGCCGAAGATAGTAATTGGTATCGTCAAGTAAAGACTAGGGCGATTGAAATTTGTGATATGTTATTGACGGGATAATATGGCTTTGTTGGATTACATTAACCCTTTTGGAAAAGTTATTGACTCTATTGGTGATGCGATAGATAAAAATGTTACTTCTGATGAGGAGAGATTGACTCTCAAAAAAGAGATAACCGCTCTTAATAATCAAATAACCGATAAAATTTTAGAGATAGAGTTAAAAAGGTTGGAGGCGCAAGCTGCTGTTTTAAACACGGAGCTTAAAGGGGAAAGCTGGTTGCAGAGATCTTGGCGGCCAATTACTATGCTTTGTTTTGTGGCGTTGATTGTTTCTTATTGGATGGGTTATAGCCCCCCTAACTTAACTCAGGAAGATAGAGGCTTTATTTTTGAGATTATTCAATGGGGTTTAGGTGGCTATATA
>Ga0208898_1002289_pt1 | contig 11802 bp, 13 predicted proteins | sample VirMetDEL_Mar_4_FD_184513 | JGI IMG/M metagenome (GOLD analysis project Ga0208898, IMG submission 184513) | Aqueous microbial communities from the Delaware River and Bay under freshwater to marine salinity gradient to study organic matter... | ecosystem: Environmental > Aquatic > Marine >...
TGAAACAAATACCTAAAAAAGAATTATTAAAAATATATAAAGTAGAAAAGGATGAGAATTGGAATAACAATTGATGGTGTAATAAGGGATTTTATAACTAAGTTCGAATCAGTATATGATAAGTATTATCCTGTAGAATTAGAAGAGGGTGAAGAATTACCTAAGAGAGATATCAATACTTTAAATCTTTTAGAACATTTTGAATTTACTGGTGGTACTGAAGAACTTAATAAATTTCTTTATATTGATTCATCATTAGAAATATTTGGACACGCAGGTGAAACAAAACTTAATTCTGTAGAACACCTAAACCAACTACATAATCTAATAGAAGATATGGGACATACCCCTATTGTGATCAGTAAAGAACTAAACAATAGTAAACCTGCTACATTATTTTTTTTATCTAAACTTTCCGCAAAGGTAAATAATATTGTTTTTGTTAGAGATTATGATAAAAAATGGGATCATGTGGATATTCTTATTACCGCAAATCCCACAACATTAGAAACAAAACCAAAAGAAAAGGTATCAATTAAAGTTATAAATCACTATAATAAGGATTGTGACGCAGATTATACAATTTTAGATCTAAAAGAAATTTTAGATGACAAAAAAATATTAGAAAAAATATTAGGAACACAAACTATAGAGTTTGAAGACATTTAATATTTACTAATTTAGAATTTTACATAAATTTAATAAAAAAATCATATGGATAACTTATTGTTAGAGATCGGAGGTAAAGAATTATACCTTGACATCGATAGATTGTCAGAAATAGTTCGAATCGAACAAGAACCATTACCATTAACTGTTAATGAAGGACAAGGTGATGTTGAGATAGAAGAACCTCTACCTGACACAGGTGGATTACATATTGATGTTACAAAATATGAAATGTATCGTGAAATGATCGGTGCACTTATGATGTATAACGAAGAAGTAGATAATAAAATGGGTATAGTTGCGCTCAACAGTACAACAATACCTTTTAAGATTGCCTTTAATACTTTATTGATGAAAGGTATTCTTAAAGAATTATAATAATAAAAACAAATAAATGTTATGAGTGAACAATTAGACAGAATTAAAAATGGTATCGAAAAAATTAACAACAAAGATTTCGGTATTTATTTTTTCACTATTGACACCAAAGGTAATCCAACCGCAGGTGTTGCAACAATTTACGAACACGTAAAACAACTTAGAGAACTGGGATACAACGCTCAAATTCTTCACGACAAAAATGATTACAAACTCAGAGAAGATGAAGAAGGTATGGGTATCGCAGAGTGGTTAGGTGAAGAATATGCAAATTTACCACACGTCTCTATAGAATCACAAAAACTACAAGTTGGACCTTCAGATTTTGTTATTATTCCTGAAGCGTTCGCAAGTATTATTAAACAAACTGCGAACTTCCCATGTAAAAGAATTGTTTTCCTACAATCATACGAATATATCTTTGAGATGTTAGAAATAGGTGAAGGATGGGAACAATTTGGAATTAGAGATGTGATTACTACTAATAAGAATCTTTCTGATTACGCAAATTCAGTATTTAGAGGTATTAGGACTGATGAAGTACCTGTGGGTATCCCATCTTATTTTAAGAATAGTGATAAACCTAAAGTACCTACGGTTGCAATGGTTGCGAGAGATAAAAGAGAATTGTTAAAAATTGTAAAAGTATTTTACCAAAAATATCCACACTATAGATTTGTAACATTCAGAGATATGGCGGGATTACCTAGAGAAACTTTCGCAAAAGAATTGGGTCAATCTTTCTTAGGTGTATGGGTAGATGAATTATCAAGTTTCGGTACATTCCCATTAGAGTGTATGAAATCTAACACACCTGTTATTGGTAAAATTCCTAGAATGGTACCAGAATGGATGGGTACTGTTGATCAAAATGGTAATCTAAACCTAAATGATAATGGTATATGGACTCCTAATATGAATGCAATTCCTGATATTATTGCAACTATGGTAGGACTTTACTTAGAAGACGCATTACCACAAAACATTATGAATGGTATGACAGAATGGGAAAATAAATATACTGAAGAAGAATCTAATAAAGTTTTATCTGAGGTATATGATGGTATCTTTAAAAGGAGAATTGTTGAGTTAGAAACAACTTACAACCAACTTCAAGAAAAAGAACAAGTAACAACAGAAAATACCGAAACAAATGGCTAGAATAGGAGATAACTATTACACACCGAATCCGAGAAAAAAGAGAAAAGGTGTACACGCTAAAACAAAAACTAGTAAAACAAAAACTAGTAAACTTTATAAGAAAAAATATAAAGGACAAGGTAGATAACAATTAAAAATAAAAAAATAAATATGTCAAATATTACAGTAGTAGTACCTGTACACAAACTAGAAGAGAATTATTTAGTTGGTTGTATTGAAAGTATTAAATCACAAAAGACTAAACCTTACGAGGTTATTTTTGTAACATCTAATGATGAGGACGTAAAAAACTATTTAAATAGTTACGATTTTGGTGACATTAAAGACGTTACTAAAGTTATTGAAAACGAAACAGGAAAATATGATTTCCAATCACAGATTAATTATGGGGTAGAAAAAAGTACAGGTGATTATTTCACTTTTGTTGAGTACGATGATGAGGTATCTCCAATATGGATTAAAAATGGTGTAGAATATATTAATGCGTACCCAGAAGTGGGAGTATTCTTACCTATTGTTTATGAAACTGATGAGAATGGTAAATTTATTTCATTTACTAATGAAAGTGTATGGGCTAAAGATTTCTCAGAAGAAATTGGTAGATTAGATAATAATACATTACTAAGAGTTCAAAACTTTAACTTTGATGGTATGATCGTAAAAAGAGATACTTTCTTAGAGAATGGTGGTTTAAAAACACATATGAAACTTACATTTACTTATGAATTCTTATTAAGAATGTCTTATTTATCAATTCCTATTATGGTTATACCTAAATTGGGTTACAAACATACCAACAATAGAGAAGGTTCTTTATTCGTAGAATATAAGTCAACAATCGATGTTTTAGAAAGTAAGTTTTGGGTAAACAAAGCAAAGAAAGAATATTTTTTCACTGAAGATAGAGAAATAACATATGAAGTATAAATAAGTTGTAATGTCTGAAGAACCCAAAAAAAGGGGTCGAAAGAGAACAACAAATTTATATTTTGGTCCAGACCAAGAGGAAGCAGTAGTTAAGTTTTTAACAAGTGAGTCATATAGTGAAAGAAATAAAATTTATAATGAATTTCTAAAAGACCCGATAAACAAGATGGTTGAGTCCATCATAAGAAGGTATAAGTTATACAGAAAAGAATACGAATATGAAGATGTACATTCAGATACATTGTCATTCCTAATTACTAAAATGCATAACTTTAAACCAGATAAGAATAAAAAAGCGTATTCTTATTTTGGTACAATTTGTAAACATTATCTTTTAGGACAACTGATTAAAGATGACAAAAAGTTGAAGTCTGATGTGTCGTATGAGGATGTTTATAATACTGTAGAAAATATGGATGATCAAATATATAATATAGATGATCAAAAGATGCAATTAGATAGTTTCATTGAAGAAATATCTGCGAGTATTAAAGCCGAACTAAAACACAGTAAATTATCTGAAACAGAAGTTAAAGTTGGTGATGCATTAACTAAAATTTTAGATAACTGGGAGACTATATTTGAACAAATCGAAAGCGGTAACAAATATAATAAAAATCTCATATTATCTTACATTAGGGAAATAACCGATTTAAATACTAAAGATATAAGAGTAGGTATGAGAAGATTTAAAAAAATGTATGTGTTTATTAAAAACGACAAAATAGATAACGATTTATTATAAAAAAATAAACAAAAGATATTTATAATAAAACACAAGTTATGTCTAGACCTAAAAAAACTAAAATAAATTTAGATAAAAATAGTCTTCAAGAATTAATGCAAGAAATTTATAATGATTGTAATACCATTATGAATAATGCGAGAAGAGAACTTAATGAAAGAAAATCTAGGGCGGAGATAGAAGACACTAATGATGAATATCAAATTGGTAAAGTCAACAATGAAACTATTAAAATTTTAGAAAGTACTGTCGATAAAAAAATTGCCTTAGCAAAACTACAGACTCAAATATTAGGTACTAAATCAGATGACACACAAAATAATAGTGATAATAGTATAACAGAAGAAGATAAAAACATACTTAGAGAATTATTTAAAGAAAAGGCGGACAATAAGAATACTGAGTACGACATAGATTAAAAAGTTATGGGAGATATTAAATTTAAAAATGTTGTATGTGACCCACAAGATGTTGTTTTTAACATAAAAAGGAATATATTTGAGTTAATAAATTTAAATTTAACGATTTGTAATAATTTACCTAACATTCAAATACCGACACAGTTGCCTAATGTTCCTGATTTAAATCCGTCACAAAAGGTAATAGACTTATTAAATGATATTTTAGCTTTAGTTTCGGGAATTAATTTTGAGGAAATGAGAATGCAACTAATTAATTGGTTAGTTGAGGAATTAGAACCATTGTCTAAAGATTTATCAATAAATTTAATTGATAGTATAAAAGAGTGTTATCTTTGTAAGATAAACCCTAAAATTCCTGAATGGATGTTCCAAACAAATCCAAATACAGGTAATACTGGTTTAGGTATTAACATAGAATTAAGTAAAATAGATTTAACTTGTATGTTTAATACTGATCCTAATAGTGAAGTTGGTGGTTTAATTTATGATGGTAGTTCCAGTGAAGATATAAATACATTTTTATGGGATGTAATACAAGAGGATGGTAATCCACTAATATGGTCAGATCCTGATAGTGGTAAAGAAATATTTGAGGTTAGGTATTATCAAAAAAACCCAAACGCATTTGTTCAATCATCAGGAACAACATATCAAAACATAGAACCTAGAGACAAAGTTTTTAATGTTAGAATAGTTAACAACACATATATAAACAAGTCTTTGGTTACTGTAGTGGTAGATTATTTTAATAGTCAACAACCATTATTTAATGTTGATAAAGTCATACCAAATGTAATAGATTTAATATATGGTACATTGACAAATAAAATAAAATTACCTGATGGTTGTTTAACAAGATTAGTTGAATTTGAAAAAGCTTTAGATGATTACATAGATAAAGGCATTGATAATTCTGAGATTATTTTTGATGAATCTTTTTATACTTTTAATACTAAACAATTATCTGATATAAAAAACACGGTAAAACAAAAAAAGTCTGGAGTAAAAGAATTTAAAAATTGTTGCGGTACAAAAACTAGTAGTATCTCTTTTGAAACTTTAAATGAAATAAATAAAAGTATACAATCTTCTTCTACATTACAAGAAAAAATATCTTCATATACAAACTCATTTGATAAATTAGTAAATGAATCTGTAGAAGGTGTTAGTAATTTAGAAAAAAACGGTGCTACGGGAGAATTCTTCGCTAATTTTATTAGCTCATTACAAATTGCTTTAGCTAAATTAGTTTTATCACCAAAAAATCTATTAATGATAAATTTATTATATTATCTAATAAACTCAAAACCTATAGAAGAGATATCGATAAAAGAAATTTTGAAGAGATATGAATGCATTATTAGAGATATTATAAGTGAACTTATCAGAAAATTAATTTATGATTTTCTATTACCATTAGTTATAAGGAAATTAACAGAATTAGCAACTTGCGTAATACTAAAAAAACTGAAGGAAAGAGATATAAACTTCAAAAAGAGTAAATTAAGTCTACTACCAGGTTTTGTTAACGATAAAATAGAAGATATAAATGCTTTATTTGGTAAAGCAGAAAGTGTTGTGGATAAAGCTAGAGGTTTTACTGATAAAGTGAATTTAGATTCATTAAATAATATAAATCTACAGTTTGGTAATAAAGGTAGGTTTTGTGACACTTAAAAAATTATATTATTATGGCAACAAATTTATTAGGTACTATACAAACAGTGGCGGGTATATTTAAAAATCTATTTAAACCACCAATACCACTACAACCAATTAGTAAAGAAGAGATTTTAGTCGGTAGTAAATTTAGAACGGGATTAAGTTCAATAGATATTGCATCTAAAATAATTGAAAGAAAAAAAGAGATTGGTATTGGTATAGGTGATTTACCTAGTGGTGCAAAAAATATCGAACTACAGATGGAACAAATTAGGGTTGAGGAGATTATTAACGCATTACTAACAAAATCAAAAATAGAGGTTGCTATACCACCAGGTACTGTTATACAAGCTAGCGGCGGAAACGCTGGTGGACCAATAGTAGTTGTAGGAACAACACTTACAATAAGTAAAGGTGAAGGTATTATTAGATAAAATTAATTGTATGGAAAATAAGACAATAGAATGGGAAAATATGAGTAATGCATCTATTAAAATGCAATTAGAGGAACTTATGTACCAACAAGAAACAATTAAAAATAAGATACTTAGTTTATCAGAAAAATTAGAACTTACTGAAAAAGAGTACTTATATGGGAATAAAATTTTAACTAAAAGATATAGTGGAGGATAATGGCAGATTTTTATAGTAATAGCGCAAATAATGACATAATACCTATAATACGTGTTGCAGAAGTAAAATCAGTTACCGATGTTAGCGAATCAGGTAGAATTAAAGTTAGAATAACAGGTATAGATGATAACATAAAAAACGATTCTAATTTACCTAATTGCACACCTCTGATACCAAAATACCTAACTTCCCTACCAAAAGTAGGGGAATGTGTTTTAGTATTTCAGTACGAATATTCACCATCAAGTCCTACTGCTGCGTTTAAGAGTACTAGGTTTTGGATAGGTCCAATAATAACACAACCAGATAAGTTAAATGAAGAACCATATAATTCTGCTTTATCACTACTACCTGAAGGATATACAAAACTTAAAAACCCAAAATATGAAGAAGGTACATATGGTAACGAAGATGATATTGTATTACAAGGTAGATATAATACTGACATAATACAAAAAGATAGAGAAATATGGATAAGGGCAGGTAAAGCTCAAGAAAATAACCCTAAAAAATTTAACAAAAATTTAGGTTATATACAATTAAAATATGGTAACGAAAAATTAAAAAGAGTTGTTAAAGAAAAAGTAGTTCAGACTAAAGTATTACCAATACCAAACAGACTTATAACTGTTAATATTAGAACAATAAAAAACAATAATGAAGTTTTAACGGGAGATTTAACTAGAAATGAATATACTACTAGTGATATAAACAGAACTGAGTTATTTATAAATGTTAAAAATATTGATAGTGGCGAAAATATAATTTCTTTTGAGTCTGAGAACGACTACTTAGGTAGTACTTCAAGAGAACAAGCTTTTGAGGCGGCAAAAAGTTTTATAGACGCTAATAAAGGTACAAAATGGAAAATAAAGTCTTTTGGGAATAGTGCAATTGATTTTGTTAGAGATGTGTATAAAGGTACTAATGGGATTGCAGTATTTAGTACTACACCAATACCAGGACCACCAAAAGTGATTAAAGAGATACAACTTGAAAAAAATGATAGTAAAGATGGTAGTGTCATAAATGTTGTTGCTAATAAAATAAATTTATTGAGTAATTCTAGAGGTGCAAATAATTTTAAACTAACTGATCCAAAAAACCTCATAGACGATAAAGAACAAGAAAAAATTAATAATCAAGCACACCCAATAGTCTATGGGGATGTTTTAGTAGAATTTTTAGAGTTAGTTAAAAAATATGTATCATTACATGTCCACCCTTATCATGGTATACCAGCAGATCCTAGCACTGTTACCACAAATGTTTTAGGTTTTGATTTAAATAAAATATTAAATAAGAACATTAATACTAATTAAGATATTTATTAATAAAAAGATATGGTAACTAGAACTTACGTAGATAAAAACAACACTATTATATTCGGAACACAGATTAATACTGGTAGAAACCCTATTGCAGAATTATATTATGGTGGAAAAGAAAATCAAGAAGATTATACAAGACATCTTTTATACTTTGACGTTTCAGATTTACAAGAAAAATATAATCATGGTGAATTAGGTGATTTATCTAATGTTACACATACTTTAAGAATGACAAATAGTTCATTCTTCGATAGAGATTTACAGGCACAAAAATTATTAGATGGTAAACAAAGAACCTCTTCTTTTGATTTAGTTTTATTTAGAGTTAATAAATTATGGGATGAAGGTTGTGGATACGATTACCAACAATTCACAGGAATACATCCTAGTGATGATATTACATTCGTAGAATCTGCGAGTAATTGGATTAATGCAACTACCACCGATCCTTGGGACGAACCAGGTGTTTATTCGGGATCACCTTCAGGTATTACAGTAACTACACAACATTTTGATAAAGGTAATGAAAATATCGAAATGGATATTACTGATGAAGTAAATAGTTTAATTACTGGAGGGACAACAAATTATGGTTATGGTATTGCGTTTGAAAGAGATTTGGAAACCAAAGAAGTTGTACCATCACAATATGTTGGGTTCTTTACGAGACATACACAAACATACTATGAACCATTTGTAGAAACATCTTATAATAACCCTATTAGAGACGACAGGAAGAACTTTTACAGAGGAAAGACTAATAGACTATACTTATACACTAATCTAGGTGGAGAACCCACTAATTTAGATTCTAAACCATCTGTAGTGGTTAATGATGGTAATGGTGCAATATTCTCCTCATTTACTAGTAATGATGTAGTACAACAAACTAAAGGTGTATATTATATAGAATTATTTGTACCTATTACATCTTCAGATTGTACAATATTTACAGACACTTGGTCAGATATTGTAATAAACGGAATTAATCGTCCAGATGTTACTCTACAATTTGAAATTAAAGATGATACAGAATATTATAACTTTGGTGATTCAGAATCTTTACCTATAGAATACACAGTTAATTTAAGTGGTATTAGAAGAGATGAAAAAATAAAGAGAGGAGATCAAAGAAAAGTGTTTGTTAACGCCAGAATACCTTATTCTGTAAATGAAACATCTGTAATTGATGGACTACAATATAGATTATGGATTAGAGAAGGTAATACAGAAGTTAATGTTATTGATTGGACTGATGTAAATAGATCATTCCTTAAAAACTATTTCATATTAGATACTTCTTGGATGATACCTAATGAATATTATATCGATATTAAATTAACGTCTAACCAGTTAGTTAAGACGTATACAAACACATTAAAGTTTAATATTGTTAATCAAGTTGAGAATCTCCACTAGATTCACCAAACCCCTTTAAATCTGAAGGTAGTTTGAATGTAAATGATTCCACCTTTTTAATGACATCACCTAAAATTAGGTTTATCATCTCTGTATATGTTTTTAAAGACAACGGTTTAGGATATGGTACTTCAAATTCCATTAGTTTATTCTCCCTATCACCTTTTCTTCTGTCACTTATCTCACCTATAGTATATTTTACGACAACTCTAAATTTTTCGTTATCAATTTTTTCTCTATAGTCTTCATCCTTAATATAACCATCAACAATATTACCTTCCTTATCTAATGTTTGAAAATACACATCTATGATTAATTGTCTCTTATCTCTATCGTCACCATACACATAACTACCATTATTATCTCTACTACTAAAAGGTAAATATAGTGAAAAACCATGATACGAATCCCAAAATGCGATATTTCTTTTATCTTCTATACCAGTATCTCTATCAAAATTAATTTTTATTTCACCATATGAACCATTAGATAAATTATCTTTAAATAAACTAGTTAATTTTCTACTATGTTCATTGAATAATTCTGCGGAAGGTATCCTCTTCCTAAGAGAACTCATTTCACTAAAAAGTTTATTATAATTCCAAAAATAGGTTTTTGTTAATTCATATGCCATATCATATGGAATTTCTAAACTCTCTATTAACCATGCTGCCACATCCCATTGATTGAATGGTTTCTTACCTTCCTCATCATCTTTCATTGGGTCACCATAATGATTATACATCATCTTAAATATTCTTTTTTCAGTTGCATCAAATTCATTTGTGACATCAATTAATAAAGACTCTAATAATACGTGTTTCTTTTTGATTCTCATATTCGTTGCTAATATAATAATAAATATGTTATAAAACAAAAAAAGGGTAGAAAAAATCTACCCTTTTTATATCCAATCTTTAAATTGATTATCTCAATTCGTTTATATCGAATGTTTGAACTCCGTCAACTGTAACCACACCATAGAAACGGTTGTTAACCATTTTCTTAGCGTATCTAGTCATGATACCCTTCGTTGGTGCGAAGTTGAATGGGTTTTGTAACGTAGGAGTCAATTGTAGAGGTACGTAAGGTGCGTAAATGTACCCAGTATCCAACAATGATTTTCCTTTGTGTCCAATGATGATTGAGTTAGCTGGTGCATATGGATCACGATATACAGTATAACGTCCACCTAATGAACCAATTTTCTCAATACCCATATTGTATTGATCTTGCTCTGGAGATGCGTTAGATACGTGGAAGTATTCTAAATCATCAAAGATAGCAGAAACTTCAGACGAAACAACGATGAAGTTAGCACCACCTCTTAGAGTAGATTTATGGATTTGTGCAGAGATTTGATTGATTTTAGTAATCAACGTTTGATTCCACTCTTTTTGTGTGTAAGCGTTGAAACCACCACCATTGTTAGCTCTCTTCCATCCGTTGTAATCCCATCTCAATTGCCAAGCTGAACCAACTCTCAAGTCTCTTAGGATCTCTCTATCGATTTCCGCCGCAACTTGCTCAGACAATAATGCCGTAAGTTCTGCTTCTGCATCAATGTTATGGAATGCACTAACGTCTTGTGCCAATTCTGGTGACCAAGTAGCTCTTAGTTTTCTTTCTGTTACAGAAACCACAACCTCATCTAGTTCGAAAGATACTTCTCCCATTTCAGTTGCGAATTCTAATGTTTCATATCTTCTCCAGTTTACTGTAAGTCCAGTGAATGTAGATGCAGAAGATGCGCCAACATAACCGTCAAAGTTTGCAGAAGAACAATCAATACATGCTGGGTGAGTCAAATCCAACTCAATCAACAAACATTGATCTGGTGTACAGATAGAACCTGTTCCATTTGGACCTGGATTGTAATCTACAATACCTCTACCATATCTTTGTGCAACCAATCTAAATGGAATTGGTGCACCAGCAGCGATAATTTCTTTACCATCATTATCTACAATTGCAGTACCACCATTAAGAACGTTTAGAGATGCTAAGAATGTCTCAGTATCCATTTCATTTCCATCAGGACCAGTTAATCTTCCTGCATTAGTATCTGAGAAACCAGTAACACACATTTTAACTTGTCTGAATGAACTGTCAGCAGCTAAAGGTTGTGATGCCAATGCAGTTGTGGTAGTAGTACCGTCTGCATTAAGAACAACACCGTAGAACCCATTAGTTGAGAATATGATTTGTTTTCCTTTAGATGCATCATATAGTCCATCATTATAGAATAAGTCATATAGTGACTTCTCTAAGAATGGAGTAACAGTATAATCAGAACCACATCCAGAAATTACACATTCTGGTAGTGCTCCGTTAGTATTATTACCATTCAAAGGAACTTGTGTAGATGATGTTTTTGGTACAAAGTAGAATAATTTTCCAATTGGCATGTTCATCGCTTGTACCGATACGATATCGTTAGCCAATAATTTAGAGA
>Ga0208898_1002291_pt1 | contig 11798 bp, 35 predicted proteins | sample VirMetDEL_Mar_4_FD_184513 | JGI IMG/M metagenome (GOLD analysis project Ga0208898, IMG submission 184513) | Aqueous microbial communities from the Delaware River and Bay under freshwater to marine salinity gradient to study organic matter... | ecosystem: Environmental > Aquatic > Marine >...
CTTTTCTCGTCCAGAACTTTTTAGATCCAGAAACATCAGAATCTACGATAATATCAACAACATCATAACCTTGAGATTCGCAAAAAGCTAAACACTTTTTTTCTTGTAAATCTTCTGAATTGTCTTGACGGCTGGTTGATACTCTTATGTATATAACTGCTTTTACCATTTCATTTCATTTGTGAGTACAAGTATAATAAAAAATATATGTTATTTCAAAAAAAAACTAATTATTTCTTTCTAAATCATCTAGGAAATCTTCAACTATAAGGATCAGCATTTCATCTATTGAAATAACTTCTGAATACATTTTTTCATCTTCTTCGTAATAATCTTCGTAAGCTAAATCAGAGCTAGATATTTTATAATAGAATCCGTTTTTCTTTGTCTGTTTCATCTTCAAAGTATATTTCCCTTAATTTACTAATTTTAAAATTAATTTCTTTTAGTTTCTTAGATGATTCTTCTGTTGGTTTTTGAATATGGATCTTTGATAGTTCTTTTTTCTCTTGTTTTAGTTTTATAATCTCCTCCTCAGATTGTACAACTCCAGATAAGTAATCTCTTAACGATTTTAAATGGTTAATACCGTTTATCTGTATTTTCTTACCAGGTATAAGCTCTCCTCTTACCCATATCTCTCCTACTAGGAAGGTGACACAATTAAAATCTTCGTTACAGGTTACAACTGCATTACCTTCTGAGTCTAATATTAATGTTCTTTTCATTTTTATAAATGTGCTATGTTGGTTTGTTAAAAGTTCAGACAATTATTTTAACCGTTATGTTTAATTATTAAATAACTCTTCCAGTTTTACTAATTCGTGTAAAAATCTAACTTTCATATCAACTTCAAACCAAAGGTTATTAGATTCTGAAGATTTTAAAAATACATTTCTTTTCTTTGTAAAGTCTGGTACTATTGCAATATTATTCAGCTCGTAGCATCCATCATTATCTAAATGATAACCTCTTTTTTCTAATGTTTCAATATTTAATTTTTTCTTCATATTAATCAATTCACATTCAATAAAACATAACACCAATGTAATTGAAACCTACGGCAGTTTATTGCTTTGGTGTTATAAAACAATAGCGGTAAAAGGTATCGAACCTTTCTATGGCAGTTCTTCAATAATTAAACTACCTGTTTTTTAACACTGTACCTACTGTGTGTAACCGCTAAAGTTTATAACAATATTTAAAAATAATAGGGTGATACATATCTGTTTGCGACTTCATCTATTAGTTTAAGGAGTTTCGCCTTTATGGTATGTACCCCAATTCTTACCCTACTATTTTTACATTTAACATTATGCGTAACTATATTTTGCCACTAAACGGTAATTAGTGGCATTTTATAGTTTGTTTAATTCTTGTTTAACTTCTCGCCAATACTCTAATTCTTTTATTTCTGCTTTGCCGAGTGTTTCAATACCTTCAATTTTTACTATTGCATGAATAATTTCAAAAACACTTATTAAAGCATTTTTAATCGCTATTGAAGTACAAAGTATTTCATTTCCACATTCGGTATCTTCATCCATTAAAACCATTCTAAATTGGTTTACTAAATCTTCTGCTTTCTCTTTTGCGTTATCTTTTGCGTTATACATAATACTTAAAGTTTGTTTTGTTTTTATTAATTCCTTTTAACTGACTTATGAGTGTGGTTCTCTTCATTCCTAAAAAGTCAGCGGCTTCATTTACCGTTCCGTAAATCTCCCCCGTTTTAGTGTTGATTACTTTTCTTGCGGCTGGATTTTTGGAACCTGTATTAGATTTAACCATTTTTAAAAACCTTTCCTCTTGATGTTTAGGAATTTTCTTTAAACCATTTTTAAATGCGTGTTTTATGTTTTCACTTCTGGTACACCATTCTAAGTTTTCTAATCTATTATTTGATTTATCTCCATCCTTATGGTTTACATCTGATTTATTTAAAGGGTTTTCTATATAAGCCTCTGCTACCAACCTATGTACTTTTATTGTTGTGGTCTTTCCGTTATTATACAATCCAACTCTTTCATACCCTTGTTTATCATAGCTTGGTTTTAAATACTTATCTGTCTTGCCGCTATAAACCCTTCCACAAACAGTTATAAAGTAATTAGGGTATTTAAATATCTCTTTCATACGTTAAATATACGAAATTAATACTAATAATACTATCTCTTTTGGTGTCATAGTCTTTTTTTATGGTTAATACTATCTTCTTTCTTTTCAAAATCCTCTGCTAATCCATCTTTATAGGTACTCAAAAACCTTGTAGCTTCATCCCATTTATCAACTGGAATGAATTGCTCAAAGCATTCTTTATAAGCGTCTATTTTTATTTTAGCATATCTTTCCATAACATTAACTACTTCCTCCATTTCAAAAATATCTGCAATATGTAATGGCTCTTCATAAAAAGTTTCTAAAAATTCTTTTGGTGTCATAATTCTAAATTTTATTAGTTAAAATTCTAATTGAATAGTTCTCTCAATATCTTTAACTGTGATAATACTATTTGTTGTACTTGCTAACCAAGAATCTGATACTATAAATTCTCCTTTAGAATCTTTTATATCAAAATTTAAATCAATGCTCCCTCCACTATCGCTATCAATAGATATTTCAGCATTGTGCTTTGTTAATAATTCTATTAATTCTTTCCTAAAGTTGTTAGCTAATTCTTCTCTGAAATAATTAATTTTTCTCATAATCTTATTTTTACGCAACGCATAACAAAGTTTAAAAACAACTCCGCTACGCTACACAGTTATTACTGTATTCGTTAGCGTTTATTTAGCCTATCTAAAGTTTCTTTAATTGCTTCTATTGGTATTTCTGTATCTGTAAACTCATTTACAAATTCATACAAAAACAAAACGCTAACATCATCTAAAACACCATTATTTTTTAATTGGTCTTCATAGTCCCAAACAATCTGTTGTGCTTCTTCGTATTCTTCTTTTGTAATCATCTTTATCTAATTTTAAAATAACTGTGTTTAATTGTAACATTAAAAATTATACTTACCTCTGCTTTTTAAGAAGCGTAGTAGTTTACGTCGGCAAAACAGACGTTTCCACCAAGGCATATCTATAATTTCAATTATCATTATTTCCGCTTTCATATAGCGTTCAGATGTGCATTCCATTTTACTCATCAACCAGTTTAAATCTGCTTTTGTATATTCCATTATATAATTTTTAAAAGTCGTTTATTCTTATCCGTTATAGTTAATATTCGTTAGCAAATGGTAGCTGTTGTGATAACCCCAATTCAGGGAAATACTCACATAAATCTGCTATCCTTATTATTCTATCATTTGGGTTTTCTCTATTTTTTATCTCATCCCACATTTTTTGAACCTCATCCCTATCTAAATAAGCGGTAAATGCACAACTTACCTCACTCGCGTAAATCCCAGGCATCCATTCACCCCAAAATGAAACTGTAAACTCACAGTTATCATTCTCGTAAATATTCATTGTCAATTCTGTTGCCATATCTATTCTTTTTAAATTAAACTAACTATAACACACGGGTAATTTCAACCCTAACGGGCAGAAATTTACCCTAAACGTTATATGCAATTAGTCATATAATCCATAATCTCTAATGTGTTGGATTATTTTTTCTTTACTTTCCCTTTTTACCTTATCATTAAATTCTGCTAATAAGTTGTAAAGATATTGCCCTCCGTGTGGTTTTTCTATTCTTGTATTCAAGTCAATATCTCGTTCTTTCATGAATTTTTTTATTTCGCTTATAGTCATTTTACTTATGTTTTATTAGTTGCTAAAAACAAATCAATATCCTCTTTATATATTTCGTCATTACCAACATCATTATTAGTATTCCATTCATCCATAAACGCAACTAACAGTTCACGTTGTTGGCTAACATTAGCCAAAACCCCATAATCTTTTAAACTCTTTTCAGTTTCTTCTAAGTAGCGTTCTGCTATTTCGTAGTCTATAATTATGTTTTTAAACAAATCTTCTTTTATCTGCCATCTAATAAAACCTCTTAGGATGGCTCGCAGTTTCATATCCATTTTATCAATTGTTTTTGTTAATAACATTGTCTAGTTGTAGCATTATTAAACATTAAGACCTCTCTTGATAGCTTCCTCTTCATCAATTAACTCTACTCTTCCGTCTTTAGCTTCAGTTCTACTAAAATTCCATCTTGTGAAATATACTTTACTAACGTATTGCACTTCAACACACCAAATGTGACCGTTTTGTTTTTTAACAAAATAAGCTTTTATCAAATCTTTTAAATCTTTTTTCATATTAATCGTTATGTTTAATTATTACTATAGCTCTCTGCACCTATAACTCTTGAGTATCTATTAATTTCTCCGTACCTAGTCCAAAACTTACCTGTGAAATTCAAAGATAGTTGTAAAGCGTCAGGAGTAAATTCATGCAAGTACCACGTACCTTTTCTTATATTTCTATACCATTTACACTTTCCTAAATAGTAATCTAAAAAAAACCTATCTTGATCTGAAAACGCTTCTTTAAATCTTAACGGGATGGATGTGTCTTTTAACTGCTCCCATTCATTCATCCAACTCACAACATCTTTTATTTGGCTGTCTGTTAACGTTTTTCGTTTATAAATCTTCATATTAATCCTTTTTTATGTAAGTTATGTTTATAGTGTCTGTGTTCTCTCATAGTTTCAGCCCATTCATCTGGTTTGTAATATTGTTTAGAACCTCCTCTTTCTTTTCTACGTTTCTTATTCTCTTCTAACTTATTAGGGTCAAGTATAAAAGTTATAGTTCTCCTGGATACTCCGTACTTACTAGCTAAAGCTCTTTGAGATAACCCTAACGCATTGGTGTGTATTTCTTTCTTTTCTTCAGGAGTAAGTTTAACTCTTCGGTCATACTTACCTCCTTGTATTTTTATCTTCTCTGATTTGTAAGGCATATTATTTAATTTTCATAGTTATTCCATTTAGATTAATTCATCTATTATTCACTTGGACAAAAATGTTACTAGTCTAGGGTGAAACCCTTCTAGCTAGAACCTCATCCCCAAACTAAATTTAGATAAGAATGCTTGATACATCATCTCCAATCTAAACTTAGTGTTTGGTTCATCCTCATACCCCTCTGAAAAAATACAATCTTCAACAAGATTATAATCTTCATCTCTTTTTAAGAATGAGATCTTATTATTTAATTTCTTAAATATCTTCCCATTCTTATGGAATATGGTTGGATCATTGTAAGCCTTTCTAAGCATACAAGCTTTCGCTTCGTTACCGTTATCTATCTTTCCAGCTCTTCGTCTGTCTAATAGAATATTATGCTTAGATAAAGCGTTAATAATCCTGGATGCTTCCATTTCTGAACACTTCCATATTTCTGCACATTTCTCCCGTGATGCTGTTACATCCATCGCCCTTAAAAATCTCGAATGCGTTTCTAAATCCTCTTTGCAGGATAAAAGCCAAAACTTTGTTGATCCCGCTCCGTCTTGCAAAAAGGTTTTCACCATTTGCTTGCTTGATTTTTTTAAAAACTGATGTTTTTGGGAGTTTATATGCTCTCTTAAGGATTCAGCACAAAGTAATTGCTTAATTGTGTAATCCCTATTAGAGGTAAAATTCTTTTTCCTTGGTCTTTCTTCGTTGTAAAAACAACCAACTGATTCACAAACTTTTTTTAGTGATCTAACGTAGATATTTCCTTTTTTTATGTCTATCCATCCTAGATCTTGTAAAGCTTGAAATCTTCTTTTTATTGTTTTTACTGAAAGATTTGTATCAAATGAGCCATCAATATTTATATCGTATTCTTTGATGCAACCGCTTATCTGTAAGGACTTTAGGTGACCATAGAACTCAAATTCTTTAACCTTCTTTTTCTGGAGAATAGCTTTTGCTAACCCTGGAACTAGAGTGATTTGCGAATGTGGGATATATTTGTTAGATTTGCTCATATCAGTTTGGTGACTGCAATATAGTAAAATAATCCCTAACCTCAAAATTTTCTTTTTACTCACGGTTAGGGATTTTTCTTTTTTATTTACTCCATTGCGTGGCTATTGATTTTGCCATTCCAGGAAAGGTTTTACTTCTTAATGTTCTTCTTTCGGCAGGTGTTTTAGCGTTCTTTAGTGCTTCAAAATACCATTTAGGTTGCTTTTTCTTCACCCCTTTCTTTGATATAAACTCTATAAATTCTCCTTTATCTACAATATTTGTAGGTTCTAATTTAGGTAGGTTCTTCAGCCATAAGCAAGTAGATTTACTAGCTTTATCTCCAAACATCCAAGGGTGTACTATTTGATCCGGCTTTTTAATTTGACTGCTTATTACACTTATAGGGTTTTCAATAGCTATTTTATCTATCGGTGCGTCCATTAATTTTTGAACAAAATCTAATGCTTTAGCTTGGTTTTCCCATCGTTCAATATTTTTAGAACCATCTTTATTATACAACCATCTCGCGCCACTAACAGCTAAAAAAGTACAAGGTGGATGCGCTATCATCATATCCCATCCTTGATTTATTACTTCAAATACATCTTGTTGTAAGTGCCATTCTGGATGTCCACCGCTACAAGGTAGAATATCACAACTAAAGGCTTCATGCCCTAACTTTCTAAATTCTTTGGTTATTGCTTGACTTTCTTCACAAGCTACTAATATTCTCATAATTTTTAGTTTTAATTATTTACGTTTTAATTATTTTCTCTTCAGTATCAATCATTTCAGTTCCGTAGATCTTAACCGTTTTCAACTTACCTTGTTTCATCATTTGTGATACTCTTGATCTACTGACTCCTATTTTTCTAGCGTATTGTGCTGGTGTTAAATATTTAATGTCTTTCATGGTTTTACTTTTTTTCCTATTAAAAAATGTTGTTTGAAGCACTTTTCACTACAAAAATGTAGTGTACTCAAATTTTTAAGTATTCTATTGCTGGAGTAATTTCTAAAAAAGAAGGAGTTTTTCTCTCCTCCTATTTCAATCCACTTATCCTCTTGTATCGATTCAGATTCTTTACCACATTGGTTGCAAATGTATTTAATCATAATAGTTCTTTTAAAAGATTAAGTTTTAAACCACGTTCTTTTGCTTCTTCTAGTGTTATGTAGTGGCTAACGCTTCTATCTTGACGTTTATTAAACTCTATTTGATTTACGTAAGTGATAGTTGCTATTGTTCGACCGTAAGATTTAGATATAAACACCGCTAAAAATAAATAAGCCAAATCTTGTTCTTTTGGTTCTGGTGGCTTGATCCAATCCTGATATTCTATTGATTGCATTTGAATATCTCCATATTCAGATAAAAAAGCGAAATCATCATTACCTATTAACGCTATTTTCTCTGATGATAATCCTTTACTAACCCATTCCCTACAAGTAATCTCATCCCCTACCTTAAATGTTTCTTTAAATTCTTTAATTTCCATAATTTTAATTTTTGTTAGTTAATATTTCGTTTACACCGTATGCTCTATACCAATCTATTTTGGTTATTGAGTTGTCTAGCTTCTGTAATTGTGCAAGGATGGGCAAAGATATTTCCTTTTCTATTACGATCGAAACTTTTTTAAAGGTTTTACTCTTTGTGTAGCACTTCGCTATGATTATTGTTTTGTTCATCTTTTAGTTTTTTAAGTTCCTGATGTTTGTTAAAAATTACTACAGCTGATATACTAATAACGAATATTGGTATTATTAAGCAGATTGTTCTTAAATATTTCATATTATTCCCTTTTCTGTTTCTTGAATTAATTTTTCCAGCCAAATATCTATTGTGCAAGAGAAAACAAAAAGTTCGTTATCTATTTCCGCGTATGGTGTTGAACCATGCACATTTATTGAAATTTTACTCAGCTCTTTCATATCTCTTCATTTATTTTAATTCCATTACCATAAGATGTATAAGAGTATTTAGAACATCCTCCAGGTGCATTGTCAGGAGCTGAAAAACCGTGATGAATAGATATGATATTGTTGTTAAAAACATAGGCTGTTCCTTTTTTGCCTGTTTTTGTGTATTCTTCGGGTGTATTATCGGGAAATAAAGCTGTTGAGTTTTTAAAATCTTCAATCGGGTTGTTTTTAAAAAACTCAACCATATCAAAACGAAGATCAAGAATATTTTCTTTGTGTTCCTGTAGTTTATCCAGCCAATTATTTGCAATTTTCTCCAGCTTAGATTTTGCATTGTTGAGGCTTGCACATTTAGAAATAAGCGGATTAACCTTAACTATCCTATCTTCTATAATAAGGATACCCATATCCAATAGTTGTTTTTCGTATTTGTTTAAATACTTAGGAGATTTTGTTTCTCCTTCTCTGAAGTTGTGAAATTCTTTTTCCATGTTGTTTGTTTTTAGATGTTTTTCTTAAAAGTCTACTTTAATTGCTAATATTAATCCTGGTAGTATAAAGATCCAGGGGTTAACTGTTACGCCTAGTATAAGAAGTACCATAAAAAGCGTAATAATTGAGAATCCTATAATTTCTTGCTTAGTTACTTTCATGATGTTAGTTAAAATAGTTTTTAACGTGGTTTCCTTTTGTTTTCGCGCGTTTTTCCATTTGTTCTGAATCTATTATCCTAAATTCCGCTTTATAGTCTGAAAACCTCTTAAAATGGCTTTCCCAGTCTTCAGTGAATTTTAGTTCGTTAATGTGCTGCTTTGCTTCTTTCTTTGTGTGATACTCAGCAATAACTTTATTGTTGTTTGTTCCGTCTATTACGTAGTAAGTTTTCATTTTTTTAATGTGTTTAGTGTTATTATTTATATGTTAGCCACAATAATTCATACACCATTCATCAAACATCTGTATCAGTCTTCTATTCTTGTTCATTTCTTCGCTATAATCTGAAATGTCAATGAATTTATCTTCTAATTTTCTGACTTCTTTTTGCCCAAAGTTTTCATGTAAGCCCTTAGTTTTTGCTATTTTAATAAGCTTATTTTGTTCTCTTGTTAATGCTTTATCAATTATTTCTTTTTTCATTTTAGTTAGTTTTAAGATTTGTAAAAAAGAACAGTTTAAAACCTTGTTCAGGGTTGCACATTTAATTTAGTAAATCACGAATAGAATAATCTAAATACTTTTTTCCCTTGTAAGTAATTAAACCGTTTTCATGACAGTTACAAAATTCATCTTCGTGTGTGTCGTATATGGATATGCTCCAAAGTTGTGACTGGTCCAAATTATTTTGCAGCCTTTCAAGTATTTCTTCGCTTGTCTCTGCTGTTATTTTTACATATTCCGTTTTACTTGTTGCTGTTACGCTGTACTTTTTCATGTTGTTTGATTTTTCGGGTGTTTAAATTGATAAAATATTTTCTTTAAATTCTTGATTTGTCCAGTTTAAGCTAGCGTCATTAAAACAATAAGCAGCTGTTAATTGTTCAACTGTTAAACTTAGAGCCGTGTAAAGTGTTAGAGTTGTTTTAACACAGTCGGTTTCGTTCTTGTAGTGTGTATACGTGCACAAATAAACGTCTTTTAGCTCTTCAACCGTGTTTATTTTAGAAAACTTCCCGGCTCTTCGTTTATCTGCTCTAGCTCTTTTTAATTGATACAAAAATTCAACTTCGCTTATATGGTATTCGGACCATGTGTCCTGAATCAATAATTCAATTTTTTGCTTGGCTTTTGCTCTTCTTTCTTCCGCTTTCATGTTGTTTGATTTATTGTTCTTACTCTTATTAATTAGAAAATTTTACAATATAGTTTTCTTTGTAAAAGTCTAAATCTTTACTATTATAGAATCCATCAGGGTTGTTCATGTCCCTACTTCCGTCAGGATTGTAAAATTTAACCATTCTAGTGAATGTTGATATTACAGCAATTTTTTTAACTCCTTCTTTCATGATCTTTTGTTTTTTATGATTGTAGACCTCCGCAATACGTTTGCGGGGTTTCGCTCCTTTAGAGCTCATCAGTACAATTGAATATTTATTTTATCCGTGCCCTTTAATTACGTAGGTTTTTCTGTATCCTAGTTTTTTAGCTAAACTCAAAAGGGCTTCCTCTTGCGCTCTGTCACCTCTTCCGCTTATACTTTCGCTTAGTTCTATTCCTGCTGTCTGAAAAGCCTCCGAACTAGCTGCGCTTGGTCTATGGTAGCCGTAACCGCCTGCACTACCTGAACCGCTGCAATAAATGTTGTTCTTTTTATCGTGCACCCATAAACAAGAGTAGTTTTTCGCGTTAGTTCCGTAAATTCTCAAATCTGCTATTTCTACTAATTCGCTTTTATAGATTGCCACTAATTTGTAACTTTCTAAGAAGTTATTCTCTTTTCTGTGTGCTCTTGCGTTAATTCCGTCTTTTGGTGTAATCTGTAAAGTTTTCATTTTGATAAAATTTAGATTGTTGTTTTTATGATTCTGTTTTGTGTTCAAGGTTGCACGTTTAGATTAATCTTCGTACTGCTCTACTATATCACTATCTAAAACCTCTAGAATAATTCTTTCACCATCTGTAAGGACTTGAAAAACTTCATCCCATGATTCTGCTAATACTATTGTATAAACGTCTTCCTCTGAGTATTTATAAAGTGTAAAGGTTTCGTTTAGTTGTTTCTCTTCTCCGTATTCCATGGAGTTCATTAATTCAATTGTCACTTTTTCGGTTGCTTGTTGTAAGGTGTTCATGTTGTTTGTTTTTTATGATTGTAGACCTCCGCAATATTTTTGCGGGGTTTCGCTCCTTTAGAGCTCATCAGTACAATTAAAGGCTTTCAAAGTATTCAATAGCCTCCTTAATGATTTCATCAGTTAGTTCACTGTCATAGTTTTCGTTCAAGGTTGCACAATTACTCAAAACCTCTTCCCCTATGATATAAGCTAACATATTAGCTACATTTTCAGGACTACTAAAATCAGTGGTAACCTCACCAAAGTTATCTTGCTCGTAGTTTTTAATAGTTTCAATAGCTGCAAAAATTCCGTATTCTTTTAGCCATTGTTCCGCTTGATAATAACCGATAATAAAATAATCTGTGTTGAAAAGCTCGTTGTGAATTTCTGAAACCTCAGTTCCTTCGTACTCATTAATTGTTAATAAAGTATCAATAATTTGATTTTTTCCTTTTCTTGTTAAGTTGTTAAAGTTTTCCATTTTAATAAAATTTAGATTGTTGTTTTTATGATTTTTGTTCGTGGTTACACATTTATTTAAATGCTTTCAGCTAAAAAGATTAAATAATCTTTAAACTCTTTTATGTAGTTGTCAATATCTAAATCTTGATTAGGGTCTAATATTGAAATTCTATTAAAAAAACATTCTTTACTATTGTTTTTTCTTACAACTATAAAGCAATAACCCTTAAATCTTCTTGATTCTAGTAAATTAAATCTAACTAGTTTAAAAATAAACTGATTAGATTCAGCCGTCTTTATTTCTTCAATACTTTTAAACGCATAATGCTTTTTAAGTTCGTTGTTTAAAACGTTTTCAGCATTATTTAAAACTTCATTATCATACATTAAAAGAGTATCCATTTTTTTTATTGCCTGTTTCCAGGGCTTTATTAAGGTTCGTAAAAAGTGAACAGTTTAAAACCCTGTTCAAGGTTGCACATTTAGACTAAAGCGTATTCTTTTTTAATCCTAACACAGATACATAAAGCGTAAGTAATGCCAGGGCATATATAACTGAAACGCCTAAGTTCGATACAAATAGATAAGCCAATATAATAGCTGAGGGGATTAATCCGAATAATAATATTACTACTATTGCTACTTTGTTTTTAATGTTTTTCATTTTTAAAAGTGTTAATGTTAACAAGCTATTTAATA
>Ga0208898_1002292_pt1 | contig 11788 bp, 12 predicted proteins | sample VirMetDEL_Mar_4_FD_184513 | JGI IMG/M metagenome (GOLD analysis project Ga0208898, IMG submission 184513) | Aqueous microbial communities from the Delaware River and Bay under freshwater to marine salinity gradient to study organic matter... | ecosystem: Environmental > Aquatic > Marine >...
TGGCAAAGTATTCTTGAGAATGAAGGCTCTGTACAGCACTTGGAGTTCCTATCCGACGACGAGAAGGCCACATTTAAGACAGCATTTGAACTCGATCAGGGTTGGGTTGTTGAGCACTCAGCAAAACGACAAGAGTTCATTTGCCAAGGCCAGTCTGTCAACGTCTTCTTCCCGGCGGGTACTGACAAAGCTATTGTCAATCAAGTACACCTCAAGGCGTGGAAGGAAGGGCTTAAAGGACTATATTATCTACGAACGACTGCAGGTGTTACAGCGGAGAAGGTTGGGACTAAGGTAGACCGTAATGCGCTGAAGGACTTTGAAGATGATGAAGTCTGTGTGAGTTGTCAGGGATAAAGGAAAAAACACATGAACGAAAAAACAGACCTACTACTCAAGAGACTAGAGTTGATTAAGGACTCTGACCCCTTTAACAAAAGAATACTGAATGATTGTTATGATCATTTTAAAACTTTACAATCAGAGGTAGAACGGTTAATATATCATAATAACAACCTGATGAATGTAATCTATCAGAACCAAGGAGAAATAGAAAACACATGAGTTTACTTACGAGCAACACGACCTACAAACCATTTACATATCCGTGGGCAGTCACATACGCTACGGAACACGAGAGGATACACTGGATTGAAGATGAACTGGAATTACAGACAGATGTCAACCATTGGAAGTCCGGGGCACTATCGGAGCAAGAGAAGCACCATATTACCCAGATCTTGCGGTTATTTACGCAAACAGACGTTGCGGTCGGGACAAACTATCTGGAATATTATATACCCAAGTTTAAGAACAATGAGATCAGGGCAATGCTTACGGCCTTTGCAAGTCGTGAGTTTATCCACCAAAGAGCCTACGCCCTCTTAAATGACACCCTAGGGTTACCTGAGGAAGAGTTTACGACCTTCCTTGAGTATCAGCAAATGTCTGCAAAAGTGGAGTTCATGTCCGATATTGACGTAAATAGTGTGTCAGGAACAGGACTAGCAATTGCACGTTCTGTACTTAATGAGGGTATGTCGTTGTTCAGTGCCTTTGCAATGCTGTTGAACTACCAGAGATTCGGTAAGATGCCGGGAATGTGTACAGTGGTCGAGTGGTCTGTACGTGATGAAAGCCAACACGCTGAAGGTATGGCTAAGCTGTTCCGTGAGTTCTGTAATGAACATCCACGGATTGTCAATGATGATTTCAAGAAAGAGATATATGAAATGTTCAGGACAGCAGTGAAGCTAGAGGACAAGGTGATTGACCTTGCCTATGAGATGGGTGAACCTGAAGGGTTACCTAAGGAAGAGATTAAGCAATACATTCGTTACCTTGCTGATCGTCGGTTGATTCAGTTAGGCTTGAAGTCGAATTGGAAAGTCAAGGACAACCCACTTCCGTGGATGGAGGAGCTATTGGGTGGCTCAAGTATGTCTAACTTCTTTGAGAAGCGAGTAACTGATTACAACGCACATGGTTTAGAAGGAGATGATTGGGGATGGTAGGAATGTATGAAGTGTACTGTGGTGATCGTTACATTGGTGTCTACAGGGCTTTCAGTCAGAAAGATGCAATTGAGCAGGCCTATATGAAGACAGGGAGTGCTTCAGCGTACACAGGTAATGCACGACATATGTATAAGGCACTTAAGTTATGATAGCGGCTAGGTTTCATAATGTATTCGGATTGTCTATTGAGACAGTCCAAAGTCAGCCAGTGTTAGGTTGGAAGGAAAAGGAGGAGATTGGGGATGCCCAAGTGTACTTCTTTGATGGATTTGTAATCAACATCCCGTTTGTTAAAATTATGATAGGGGATGTCTTTGACGTGTTTGAGTAGTCGGTCGTGACTCCTTTGAGCCCCGCAAGGGGCTTTTTTTATTCTTCCTCGTCAGGCCTTAGAACATTAGCGGCAAAGTTTGCTTCATTAGCTATGTTGCCTGCTTGTCTAGCAACCTCAAGTCTTGATGGGGATTCACTTAAGACGTTTAATGCTTCTCTTGCTTGGCTTTTTGTTAAACCAGATGGAGGCTTGACAATTGACTGTTGAACATCTTTGCCGTATTCTCGTTCAAGATCAGCATCACTTTTTCTTAGATTAGAAATACTCTGTACGTTAGTTTGCATTGGCGGTGTCACAGCGACCACTTGATTAGGTAGTGTATTATCAAGCATTGTGTTTAGTACAGGTATCTTATCACCAAAGTCATGTAAGTCCGAAACGACAGCAGTTAAAGAACCATCAGGATCGACCCTAACAATGACGTTTACGCCTCCTTCTACTTTCCCTTGGCCTGCTGTTGAATAGGTGACCCAGACACCTTGCTCATCCTCACCTAGGATTCTAAAGTTTTTAGGTGTATCCCCGGCATGAGTTTTGATGAGCTCAATGTCACCGTTGTACGTTCCGTCTTTGTTTTTAGTGACGGTTGACTTTTCTAAAGCATCCCTAAGGGAGGCCACATCAGGAACTAACTCAAGCTCGCCAGAGGAGTTCTTTTGATATTTGTAGAACCCAAGATCACCCGGAGTGGTTACAGACTTTTCAGCCCCTTTGACACTGATTGTTTTCTTACCCGTTGGAAATTCGACTGGCCCTAACTCAGGATCAGTTTTACTAATTGTCTGTTCTTTAATTTTAACACCACTGCGTCTTTCTACTCCTGTCTGAGAACGAAAAATACGCTCAATAGCGTTAATTTGTGGATTGACTGATAAGACAGCCCAATGCTGTCCAGTCATTTTTGACGTAGGGTTTTTAACAAGAATCTTTGCACGGTCTATTTCAAGCCCGCTTCCTTTCCATTGTTCTTCAATGAAATCACTAATCCTAGCACTTGTTGCCGATGAAATAGGGTTTTGATTTCCTAGTTGTCCTGCGGCAGAATCAAACCAGTTATCGCCTAACTCAGCCTTTGTGCCATAGACAGGAGAACCTTTTGCAGAAGCTCTTTCAGCAAACCCTAATGGTACATTGCTTTTAAGAGGGGCCGATCCTGCCTGTGCTTGAATGTTAGCCATTTGTTGCAGTTGAGCCGTCAGGGTTTCAATTGAGTTCTCAACTTCCCGTGCTAAAGCCATTTTTTCTTGTTGAATTTCTTTACGTCTTGGGTCATTTTTAGGCAGAGTTGCTAACTCTTCATCTAAACGCTTTGTGGCTAGTTTATTCCGTTGCTCTAGCTTAAGCAGTGACTTATATCCTTCCATTGCTACAGGGGCGACTCCTGTTTCAATGTAACGAGCACGAGCCACAGGGTTAGCCATGTTGGTCATTACTCGACTAACACCTTTAACACCCCAGTCAAGAACACCTGTGGCCTTACGACCCATTTTTGCAATCTTACTATCTCCACTAAAGAAGCTGTAAATTCCATCAACTTTTGCATTAGGGTTATAGAAATTATCAATGATGACGTTAAAGTTACTGGCTATTCCTGCGGCTTCTGCTCGCTCTCGTGGGGGCCTAGTGTCTTCTGCCCCCTGCCTAATAATTACTTTTTCACCTGCTTTTTTGAGAGCAGATGTAGGAGTTAGCATACCTGCTATTCCTGTAACCTCACCAAAAGCCCGTGAAGCGTCTGGATAGTTTTCTTGGGCGTATGCCATTGCTTGATCTAATCCAGTTGCTTCTGCAACCGCACCAACACCTTTAGCAATGCCTTCTTCAATCGGGTCAGGAATCAGATAAGAAACTGCTTCTTCAATAGGCTTTGCAACCCCTGCGTAACCTGTTCCTAAAATGTACTCTAGGATGTTTCTGTCACCAGTGTCAAATTCTTGTTGTACTTTATTGAGACCAGACACATAGTCTTCAAGACCACGACCTAGGGCTGTGTTTGATAACATCCCCCGCTGTTCCATTATGGAGTAGGCTCCTCTTGACCCATGTTTGCTGTGCCATAAAGCAATCCTGTGGTTACTGGAGCTCTTTCAAGTGCTCCTCCTACCACCCGTCGGACGTTAGGAGTCGTTAAACCATAGGCTCCTAGTCCTGCCGCCCCTGTTGCTAAGATACCCGGAGGAATATCAAACGCTCGTCCAACTCCTTGCTCAGATAATCCTAACGCACCTGCTACCAAGAATGGATGACGTTCGGCAACGCTTGAGGCTCTTTGTACTAAGTTCCTAGGCAGTTGTTTAGTGTTTGCATAGGAAGCATTGTCAATTGCTTCAAGTAAATGATGTTGACGTTGCATCAGTGCTTTCATATCAACATCATCAACCGATTGTTGCATTAAATCGTTGTAGACGTCTCTAAACTGTTTGACAATTGTTCGACTTGTTCCTGCACCTTCGTACAAATTATCCCCAAAGGTTTGTGTGATAATCCGATCTAAGTTTCTACGAGCTTGCAAGAGTTCAATGGGTTTGCCTTTGTAGTTCTTAAGGGCACTCTTGTTTAATGCTTTAATCCGTTTGACAATAGATGCTAGTTGTTTATCATCAGCAAACTCTGGTTTCTCAGCAATCAGTTGTTTAATCTTTATATCTAACGCTTGATTGATTGTCTGCAGAGGAATAATTGTTTTTGCTTTTGATAGTTCTTTTTGAATTTTAGTGTTTAAATGACGCTCTGCGGTGTTAAGTTTTTCAAGCAACTTAGGTAATTTAGTTGCACCAGTAACTCCGGGAAGACTAACTACTGTATTTAAAATGTCTTCATCAAAATTTGTCTGAAATTGTTTTTCTGGGTCTCTACCAATTTCCTTGCCTCGTGCTTGCCTAGCCGGGGTTGTTTGGTCTAATACTTTTGGAGCAAGACCTTTTTTATCGGCTTTGATAGCACTGGCAGACAATTTTTCTCCAACAATTGACGTAGGAGATTTCATAAATTGTCCTGCTCCTGCCGCAGTATCAGCAATGTTTGCTACCCTATCTTTTGTCAAAGGGTCTAAGCCATCCCAAATAGTTAATAACTGTTGGGCTTGTTCAGTATTCATTAACGCAGTACCACCTGCGGCTAAATTTTCTTTAAACAAACGCTCCCAACGATCAGGAGTTAATGCCGACAATACTGTTAAAACCCCTTCGCCTGCAACTTCAAAAAATGCACCCATTGAGTTAGTCACTCGACTTGTGTAATACTCAGGAGCATCAATAACGTCACTCATGTATGCTTCACGCATACGCTCCCCACGTTCATAACGAGGCTTAAGTAATTCTCCTGAACGCTCAAGAAACCCCGGTGATGTCTGAGGTGTTGCTTGAGGGGCCGCAGGAGGTGTAAATGGAACCGGAACAGCACCTGCAGGTAAATTTAATTGCATATCTGTACGAGATTGGTCTATTCTAGGTGCTACCGCACCCTTAGGTAACGGCATTGCCCCTTGTGGTAAGTCATCATATGTTGCCATATTTAAATATCCTCAAATTTCTGAATAGACTCATTCCATTGAACAATCTTAGTACCGCCACCTTCAACAGGAACGACAAATTGTTGGCCGTCATAATACATCGGGTTAAACACGTTTTTAACTCGCTCACTGTCTGGGAATGCTTGGCGGGCTTGCGCTACTCCTCGTTGTTGTTGTTCAAAAGCTAAAGTAGCGTAGTATTCGTTCATATCAATTAACGTCCGAATTGTATCAGCAGTTAAAGTAATATCTCCTCCTGCCATTCCTTCAGCAAACTTCCGGTCATTATCGGTAATAGACTGTGCAGTACCAAAGACTCCTGACGCCAATAATGCTACTGTTTGTCTAGCGGCAGTCTTAATAAATTGTTCTGTATTTTCTACTGTTTCAGAATCAATTGCTCCAATTTGTACTAACAATTTAGCGGCAGGTAAAGCAACATCTGCTAACGCTCCTGTTAAAATACCAGAATCTGCAAGCTGTCGCATTTGATCTGTAGTAACAAATGTTTTACGAGCCGATTCGACTGCTTGGTTATTTTTAGCGTAAGAATCAATGTAGTATTTCATTGCTTCTTTATCGACAATTTGTTCTTGACTACCTTTGTATACAGCGGCGGCAATTTCACCTGCACTTGTGGGTTCATACCGTGGCCCTCTAGAAACTTCATCAAAAGTTTGAGTTGCAGGGTTCCATTGCTCTACTACTTTTTCATCTTGGTCAATACGAGTACGAGTTGTCGGTGGTTTTGCTTCAAAACGAGGAGCTTCAGCTATTTTTGTTTGTGTTCCGTTAGTATTTATCCTATAGGTAATAATTTTATCACCTTCTTTTACTTCTTTAATTGTAGGTGCTGTTACTCCTTTGCGTTGAGCCGCCGCAGTTTCTGCTTGCATTTTTTCTAAGGCAGACGCTTGTTGTGCTAACACCAAGGCCGCTTTAGTTAATCCTCGTTGTTGTAACTGTTGTGCTACTGCTCGCATTGATTTAGGATCACCAGGTTTCATCTGGCTCAATAAACTTTGAGTAATTGCCGCCTGACGCTCCTCAGGTGTCACTGTAGCCTGCGCTAGGGCTTGTCCTGCCTGTTGGTATCCTGCCGCACCTAGCATCCCACCTAGGCCCTGTGTGAGGCCTCTAGCGGTCTGTGCGATGTCTGTAGCCAGTGCAGGGCGTTGTTGTTGTAAGACAGAGCTAAAGATGCCCGGTAGTGCTGATGATGCACCACGGATAGGCCCACCAAGCTGTGCTCGTCCTGCGGCCTCATTACGCATCTTTTGAAGTTGTTCTTCACGAATTTGCCTAGGTGTCTTAAGGAGGTTTTGTATCATTGAATCAGCCATTATTTAGAACCCCCTGTAAGAAAGCTCTCTAAACTAATTGTTTGCTTAGGTTGTGCAAACAAACCAGACAATGCTTGACCCAACGCCCTAATACGATCCGCTTCAAACCCTGCAATGTTACCAAGCAATGATTGCTCTGTTTCAAGTTCTGTAATACCAAGATCACGCAGAAGTTGTGAACGTGAACGAGCTTGAGATTCACCAAGGCTAGACAACGGAGCCGCACCGTACAATGCAGACAACATTTGTTGCTCAGGTGCGTATGCTTGTGTTAGCAAACCACCAACATTAGCAAGCCTTTGTGCTTCTAAAGCACCTGCAGTTGTTTGCGCACCTAAGATGTCTCTTGACTGTTGTTCAGCAATTGCCTTTTCCATTGCTAAGGCTTCTGGTGTACCGCCATACATAGCCGTTTGTGTACCTAAGCGTCCTTGAGCGGCTAAACGGTTTTCTAAGGCCAGTCGTTGACGTTCTGTTTCAGGTGCTCGTGTTGCTTGTATTTGTTCGTAAAGCTCACCTGCTGTTGGCCCTGCAGTGCCTGCAAGTGTCTGAGCTTGGCTTAAGAGTGATTGTTGCACTGCTTGTTGCTCAGGCGTCAATGTGGTGCTGATGACACCCTCAGGACTGATTGCTGTAGAGCCTAGTCCCGTTGTTACAGTGTATGGTGTGAAGTCAAGCTCACCCATAGCACCTGTTTCAATTCCTTCAATTGCTCCCGGAACAGTTTCTCGTGCTTGCTTAAGGTAATCAAGGATTCCTTCACCTGCATAATAAGGCAGTAAAGCAGTTCCTGTTTCTAGTGCTCCACCAAACAAACCTGTTAGCGTATCACCAAGGTTAAAATAATCAGCTATGCCACCAAACGCAGTATCTTCATAAGCCATTAGTATGTTCCTCCGTCAATTGTACCGATTGTAGCCGTACCAGTGACGGTTAGTGTCCCCGCTGTAACAGTACCCGTGAATGTTGGACTTGCTGTGTTTGCTTTGGTAGCTACAGCAGTCGCAATGTTGTTGAACTCTGTATCGATCTCCGATCCCTTTACGATTTTAGAAGGATTACCAGAAGCAAGGTCATCCTTAGCCGCAAAGTTGACGGTTTTAGTATAATTGCTCATTAGACAATCCTTCCTACTAATGCGTGTATATCAATTTTCTGAATAGAGAATGGAGCATTGTTAATCTGTGCTTCCAATCCAATTTGTACTACAGTGCCTGAGCCTGAAGTATTTACTCGTGGTTCTTGAATGACAACACTGGCGTTATATTCTGCCTCTGATGTGTTGTACTCAGCAATACCATACTCAGCTACGTTTGACGATGCAAAGTTAAACACCTCACGAATGTATGCTGAAGTGTAGTCATAGCCCCAGTTAAGGGTTGCTTGAGTGTTCTGACCACCAATAATTGTAATGTTGAGTTTCTTAAGGAACTTAAGATTCGACTGAGCCTGAAAGTCAAGATAGGCTGAGAAGTATCTAAACTGATAGCTGTTGTTGTTATCGTTGTAGCCCTTGTACTCTGAGATGCCATCATTGTCCCCAAGCAATAATGTACCGTCTCTTTTGGTACAAAAGGCCCTAGGGGTAATACCAGTCCACAGCGTTGCCCTGTGGCTCCCGTTTTGTAACTGCCCTCGCATATCAAAACAGTATATGGCGTTACTGGTGGGAAAACTGATTAGATAGAAGGCTTCATCTTCAGAGTATGCTGACTTAATTGGAGCACTCTGGATGTTAGCCAATCCCATCAAATCTGTACGGACATTCTTAGAGATGTCTCGCATTGGTAAGCTCTTCTCTTGAATGACACGATTGAAACTACGGACACCTGAGTCAGCCAAGAAGATAAGGTCTTGTCCTGTACTCTGTAGGCTGTCTCTAGCAATACAACCGACACCTGTGATACTGTCTGCTAACGACATTGTTGCAGGGTCTTGTGGGCCTTGGTAGACGAGAATCTGACGTTTGCCAAAGATCACAAGGTAGCCATTGTGTGTTGCTAGTGCTTGAATCTCATCACTCTGGTCTGCCCATACTTTGTTGACGTTGATGCTACCAGAGCTTCCTTCATCCCAAGAAAACCCATTGAGTAGGTCTGACCAGTAGATTGTAGATTTAGCAGGATTGACAGCCCATAGGCGTCCGTAGCCTGCAATCACTTCATTACCAGTAGGAACAGTTCCTGAGTAGTTAGGATGGTTCTCTACAAGGTCGCAAGTGGTTCCATCGTAGTAGATAGGGTCTTGTGAGTCTTGGAATAGAAACAGATTACCATTAAACGTCACACCTTTCCAGTTGTCTGCAGTGATTGTAGCGGCAACAGGAGTAATGTCTGTTAGTGTAGTCTCACCAGTGAACACCTTGTTATTACCAGTGGACACCGTAGTGACTGTTCCGTCTGTATCTAAGAACTCAAAAATGCCCTGAAGTGGTGCAGAGCCTAAGGCCGCATTGTCTGTTGTTTGTACTTCATAGCCCTTACGAGCACCTATGCGTCCAAACTGGTCAATGACAGCATTCTCTGCAATCAAACAAAACTCTGTACCGACACTAATAGGGCTGTCTTGGGTGTTGATCCCTGCAAAGCCCGGAGCGGCAATCGTAATGTTTCTGAGTTGCTGTGCCATTAGATTGTTTTCCAGACTGTTTCTTCAGGGTGCTTTTGTGCATCTAAAGCAATTGCATCAGACAGTGCTTGTTGTGCAAACAACACTTGCTCACGTCCTGACTGACCACCTGTCTCACCACGTTCACGTAGTGCGTAAGCATAAGCCCACTGAATGACAGGATCATCAGGAATAAGTAGTTCGTCTGAGTTTTCAGTAAAGCGTTCTGTACGTTTAACAACTTCAAAACGAATAATGTAAGCACTGCCGGGAATAGGATAGATGTCCACCTGAGTGTCACCTGCGGCATCTACACCGTTGAAGCTATAGTACGCAGGTTCACCACTGGGAGCATTTTCATTCAAGAACGCATTAGACATCCAATCAGCAGTTTGGTAATTTAAAAACCGATTGTTGGTATCGTCAATGACACGAAAAACTTTAACACGTTGTCCTGAGCCTGTCAGAGTGTAGTTAAAGACACCTTCAGACGTTGTAGCTGTCAAGGTTGTCCTTAATGGTGACCAGTCCCAAGCATCTTCACAATAGCGTTTAGCATCATTGACAAATTCACCAATGAGTGCAGAGTATGTGTTTTGGTCTACATCGCTCACTGTTGTTTCACGTAAGCGTCTTAAGACAGCATTTACAAGTTCTAAATAGTTCATCTCATCTCTCAGTATACACTATTTTTGTTCATTTGTCAAGACCTACGTTGAAAATTCCCAAGCATTCCTAAGGGTTGCAGGCCTGCAAGGAAATCAAACTGTGTTTGGTATTGTGATCTTTCTTCTTCTTCAGTAGGAGCCTTAGCACCGCCTGTGGTACTTAACAATCCTGCGAATTGCATGAGGTCTAGTGTGGGCTTAGAAATATCAGGTTCTTCAATATCCGGGCCTTCAAAGTCTGGTTTTTCTAATTCTACTTCTGGTATATCAATGTCTACTTCTGGTATATCTATTTCTACTTCAGGTATGTCTATTTCTGGTATTTCTACTTCTGCTTCTGGTATATCAATGTCTACTTCTGGAATATTTATTTCAGGAAAGTCAACTTCTGGAGACCCAATCGGAATATCTGGAACCTTAATAGTCATTTCTGGAAGATCAGGAAGAGTGAAGGATGTTTCAATAATATCTAAATCACCTTTTAAGTCTCCTAAAGATACTGGAATACCTGCAAATGCAGGCAAGCCAAGATTAGGAAGTGTTAAGTCAAAATCAACAAGCCCTTCTAAAGCATCTGGTAAAGGTATGTCAATATCTACTTCAGGTAAATCAAATCCCGGTATGTCAGCATCAGCAATTTTAGGTAGGTCTAGCTCACCTTCTTCTGTAAAGTACGTAGAGGCCGCATTAAAAATAGCATCACCAACCCCTTCAGCTTGATCTATTGAGGAGATTCCTTGAAGACCTGCTTTAACTGCGGCAATCTTGTTTGTTATGTCTTGAGTATATGGGCCTTCAAAGTCTGTAGGAAGACCGAATTGATATTTAGCAACAAAATCGCCTAAGTTATCTGCAATGGCTGTTGATAGCTCACCACTTTCAGAATAATCAATAATTGTGTTTGCTAATGCTTCTGCATCTTTTTCGGTGAGAGTTGTGCCTTCTGCAACATCGCCCACTAATCCAGATACTAAGTCTTGTTGAAAGACATCAAATACAGCATCAGAAAACTCTACTCCATCGGCAACTTGAGCACCAACATTTGCAATCTTACCGACAGTCTCATTTGTAGCAAATTTAGCCGCTTCATCAAGTGCTGTTGGATCAGCAGGAGTACCTGCAATATCACCTTCATCAAACTCTAACGATTCGTCTAATTCTGTAGAAGGGGCTTGACTTGCTTGATAAGCGGCGGCAGTGGCTGTAGCAAGATTAACAATCTGAGCGGCAGATAAGTCATCTCCAGAATCGGCTGTTGCATAAGCATCAAGGAAAGCCGCTGTTGCTCGTGTAAAAGGATCTGGAGACACTTTAGCAACAAGGCTGATTGTAGCCCTTACATATTTATTTTGTAAGGCCGCATCAACATCTTCAATACCTTCTCTTAAGGAATCTTCAATATTTTCGCCAAAAGCAATGACAGAACCTAACGTACCACCACTATCATCTAAACCTGCAATGTCGTCAACAATACGCTCTTTAGCATTTCTAAATGATTTTAGAGGATTTGTAGCTACAGTTTCAACGGAACCAACAATTCCACCAGAATCGTCAAGTCCTAAAATATTATCAGTAAACCATCCCATCTACATCACCACTTCTTACAAGACCAATAACGAGCCGTTAGCTTACTAGGTGGACTTGTGTCACACTTGTGTCTAGCTCTAAAGCTCTTACGTCTTGCAGGAATGTCTTTCTTGATGGTCATGTTAGGATCACCAAAGCGAATTGTTTTAGTCTTGTCACCTTCTTTGGCAACCACAACGAACTTCTTAGAGGCTCCCGGAGTGCGCTTAGGCTTGTTGTAA
>Ga0208898_1002296_pt1 | contig 11777 bp, 22 predicted proteins | sample VirMetDEL_Mar_4_FD_184513 | JGI IMG/M metagenome (GOLD analysis project Ga0208898, IMG submission 184513) | Aqueous microbial communities from the Delaware River and Bay under freshwater to marine salinity gradient to study organic matter... | ecosystem: Environmental > Aquatic > Marine >...
CATTGGAAAATTTGAAGTGGTTAAAGTACCAAATATTACTAATATATGCTATGGAAGAGGAGTAGGTTATAAAATTGAAGAAATAGTTTTACCTAAAGAAATACAAAAAATATCTGCAACAAAAATAAGAAATAGATTATATAAAAAATGATTATAATAGATCCTATTAAAGACGAAGAAAATTTTGTTTACAGTACTTTAATAACTTACCCTAAAACAACTCAAATATGCCATGGTGTATATGACAATGTAGTTGATATGATGAACATGACTACTATGATTAAAACTAACATAAAAGAAAGAAATGAAACTAATGTTAAAGGAGGAAAAACAGATTGGACTTTTTTTAATGATAAACCAGAATTTCACAGATTTTTAGATTATGTTGTAAAAAAACATCAAAATATAAATCCTATTTTTACAAAAGAAAAATGGTATACAAATAAACCTAAAATAGACGCTTGGGGAAATGAATTAGTAAAAGGTGAATATGTACAAACGCATCTGCATCTTTGTTATCACATTATTTTATATTTAACAGAAGGAAATCCCCTTCTTGTGCCAGAATTAAAAATAACTATTAAACCACAAGTAGGATCTTATTATATATTTGAGCCATGTATTTTACACGGAGTTCCAAAGGTAACTGATGATTCTACTAGATATAATTTAGTTGTAAATATTGCAGAAAATCCAGATTGGGACAGTGCAAAAAAAATTAATTCGGCAACATTAGCCAAGAAGTCATAATATATTTTTCACCTTGTAATGGTGGGTTGCCTCGATGTACATAAGGAAATGCAGCTGGCCAAATAACACATCTTCCTTTCACAGGTTTTGCACGAATAGATTGATGAAGAAACTCTGTCTCTCCTCCTTCTTCAACATCATTAAGATAAATAGTAAAAACCAAAGCTCTTTGTGAATTGTCTCTTCCACAACCATGTTCTAAATGCCAAACATGATATCCTTGAGTAGGAAGTGTTTTTTGAATTTTAATATTAGTATATTTAAAACTCTCTATACCATAAGCATTTAGCACACCTGTTGCATCTTGATAATGTCTAAGTGCCATATCAAAATTAACTAATAAGGTTTTAAATTCTTCAAACCAAGTATCTATGTGTTCATTTAAAGTAATTGCTTTATCGTTTTTAAAATTTAAATTAGAGTTTTCAGTTTGCAGTCTATCATATGCTTTGTTCAAAGCATTTTGTTTTTCAAAAAATTGAATTGCTTTATCACATTCTATATCTGGAATATATCCGTCATAAATTCCAATATGATCTTTTAACTCTACGTGTCTTTTTTTACTTTGTTCCATTTTCTATCATCCATTGTTTGTTTGCAAATTCATTATCATCCTTAAAATGTGCATATTTATCGTTTTGATCAACATAATGCATAAACACTTGAGCACAGCCATCTCCTTCGAATGGTTTTCTGCCGTGTTCTAATTCACAGCCTAGATATATTACGGCATCTCCCTCTTCCATTTCAATCCAGTTATTTTCCATATGTATTGGCCATGTTTCTGTTTGATGAATACATGCGGTTACACTTATTTCGCAAGAGGGTCTATCTTTATGATTTTTTAAAATAGAGCCAAATTGATAGTATCTCCAAAAGGCATATGTTTTAAATAATTTTAAACCAGTTTCTTCTTCCATTCTATAATGTTTTAATTCTAACATAGCATTCATTAAAGCATCTTTGTACCATGAAGGAGAAAATGGAGACTGAGGATCTGTACTCCAATCTTCGTCTAATTTATTTAGACAATATTTTTTTAATAACATTAGTTCTTCTTTAGAAAAAAAATTTTTTATTAATTTATATTTAAACTCTTTTATATTAGCCATGCTACTATACTGTATCTAGTGCCTTTAGTTATAGGTTCTATTCTATGAGGATATTGAAAATTACTTGGAAACATAATACAAGTTGCTGTTTTGCATTTAACTATTTTCATTTCTGTATTATCTTGATTGTAAAAAACAAAATCTCCGCCTTCATAATCTTCATTTAAATTTAAAATAAAAGTAAGAGTTCTTTCAGCTTGATAACAGTGATCACAATGAATTTCATATTTTCCACCCACTTCGTATTTTAATAAATCTACTTGATCTATATTAGTTGTTTGTAAATATGGAAATTTAAATTTATAATGAAAATAATGTTGTTGAATTATTTTATCTATATGTTTAAAAAAAATTTTATCAGATATAGTATCTTTTTGTAAAGTATATCCAAGTACATTTCTACTTTTATTAGGATCTCCATCTAAAGTAGATAATTTACTAACCGCTTTTTTATTTATGTATTTTTTTATTAACTCAATAAAATCTTTATTTGTTAAATTATTTAATACAACTATTGCTTCTTCTAATTTCATAACTTTACAATAATAAAGTTATATTGATTTTAAATAAATTGTCTAGAGAGAAGAATAAGAAGTAGGTGTTTCACTCTCTACATTTTCTATCATCCATTGTTTTATTTTATAAAAGATTGTATAGAAAATCTACTAATAATTGGACTAAGAACAGGATTTACTTTGTGTAACATAGGTGTTTTTATAATTATTAATGAATTACCTACTACTGGTATATAACCATGATTTCCTTCATGTTGAAACATAAATTCTCCTCCCCAATTTAAATTCCATCTTTTATTAATATAATAAGTAACTCCGTATTGAACATGACTATCTTGATGCCAATTAATACCTGAATTTTTACTCATATTATGTATAATAAAATTAATATTGTTATTATTTATTTTGATAAACGGTTGATGTAAAAGTAATGTCTTGTAAAAATTAAAATAACTAGGATCAATATCTAATCTAGTTGGTTCATTTAAATTATCTATTAAAATTTTTTTCCATGTTGTATTGGTATTTTGGTATTTTAATTTTTTTCTTTCTTTAAACATTTCATTATGTATTCTTTGATATTCGTGATTAGGTAAAAAATTATGAATCCAAAACAATTTATCTTCTAAATGATATACTAATTTCATTGCGGTGATAAAAAACAATTGATTGCATATCGAGCTCCCTTAGTAACGGGTTGTACTCCGTGAATCCAAATTTGCCCTGCAGGAAAAATAATTCCTTCTCCTTCTTTTAAATTTAATAAATGTTTTCCAGAAAAAAAAGAAAATTCACCTCCTTCATAATCTGAATTTAAATTTATTGTACAAGAAGCTCTGACATTACTGCTACCTATATCTAAATGATCTTTTATTTCCTGACCTTCTTTATATCGCATAATTCTAATATTTTTAGTACATTGCATATAATTAGATACTATAGCAGGAGTAATTTTTATTTTTAAATATTGCGTGTAATTTAATACCATGGTGCTAATTAAAGAAAAAGCAAGATCCGCTATTTTTTTAAATTCATCATTTTCATAGTATTGAGATAAATTTAAACATAAAAAATTATCTTCCACATTAGATGGTTTTTTATCTAAGTAATATTTTGTACTTTTTTCAGTAGTAGTTTTATTGATATGTTTTTCAAAAAAATCTATAAAATAAGAACACTGATTTTTTGTAATTAATTTTTCTTTTCTGTATATAAGCTGTCTAATATCTAACATATTTTTATGACTTTCTTGTCATAAAAAACTTATATCAAAAATTAATAAAATGTCTACAGAGAAGAATAAGAAGCAGGTCTAGCACCCAATCTTGAAATTTTTTGTTCAGGTGTTTCACCCTCTACATTATTGTTATCCCAATTAGATTGCAATTGAGTTAAATGTGCTGCGTCCCATTTGTTAATAAAATTATTAAAATCACCTAGATTAGCATCTGCGTAAGTACTATGTGGTGTATTATCTCTGTATTCTACTTCATCTGTAGGAACAGTTGCTCCATGTTGAATTGCCCAGATATTTGCAAATTTACTTTGCGACCAAAACGCATCATCAGAAATAGTATAACCAGTTCCTGCTACATCTCCTTTTTGTTTGATAATTAACTTATCATCAAAAACTACTGTCCAATTTGAATTTGTTGCCATGTTTATTCCTTATGTTTTAATTATATAAATTAATGTTAAATATGGTTGTAATACTGAATTTGCGCTTCCAGAAAAGTTAGCTGACATATTGTGTGAGTGACCGCTACCTGAACCAGACTGAGCTACCAAATTGGCATTGAACGTGAAATTACCTCTATTAGGAGGAAGTTTAGGCCCATATTGTGGACCACCGCCTCCATAAGCAAATTGGTGATTATGTGCAGCAAGTTGTGCTGTCGATAAAGTAGCATTTGCTGTTGATCCTGCGATGTTTCCAGTTGGAGTAACTGTGTTTGCTCCGCCTGAACTTGCAAAACTTTTATTATTTGATTTATGAACTGCGACTTTGTCTGTTAAATCTGGAAGATTAAAGTTTCCTCCTCCAGGATCACCGTAAGTTGTTCCTATGACTGCAAATAATGCAGCATAAGTAGATTGACTAACTGCTGCTCCATTACATTCTAAAAATCCTGTTGGTGCAGTTGATTGAGACCATGGAGTAATGGTTCCTGTAGGAATACCTTCAATACCCGTAAGGTTTGCTCCATCAAAATCATATCTAGTTGCTTCGTAATTAGCCATAATTATTTATCCTTATATGTCCAGCCAACTGTTGCGTCACCAGAATACACTAAAGTAAATCCAGCTCCTTCTGTACTAACAGTTAAATCAGCTGCTGAGTTTGTTATATTAGATCCGTTTCGACCTACTGTAAAGGCATTAGTATCAAAAGTATATTTTGAATCAACAAAAGTTACTTCATCACCTGTTGCTGGAGATGCTGGTAGAGTAATTGTTAAAGTTCCTCCAGATGTATCTGCTAAAATTTGAGCTCCTGCTTGTACAGTTTCTGCAGATGAAATTGCTCTCCATTTTTTAAATTCTAAATCTTTTACGATGTCTGTTCCATTTGCATGACAAATATAGGAATGACCCTCGCATAATAAAAATCCTGTTTGAGATGTTACTTTAAAAGTTAATGTGTTTCCTGCATGGTCTGTGCCATCAATAACATTAAAAAACTTTTCAATACCTGTTGGAAAATTTACAGTTCTATTTGCTGCAAGCGTTCCTGTAAACTTTAAAGTCATGTTTCTTGCATTTGAAATTGCAGCATCGTCCATAGTTAAAGTTACATCAGCTGACGCAACATCTATTTCTTGATATCCTGCTACAGATTGTTGAATTAAATTTAAATTTGTATTTGTTTTATCACCCCATGTACCAGCGTTTTCGCCAGTGACCATAAGTTCGAGTTTAAGATCTGTTGAATAACTTGATGCCATAAATTTTTAAAAACTCCTGTTAAGCAATATTACTATTATTAAGCTGCTAAATCAACCTCTGTCCAAGTTACTTGGGTACCAGTATTTACCTCAGCCCAAGCAGTAATTCTAGGCGAACCTATTGCTGTAGTCAAGCTTATACCTGTAGGAATTACTGTTGCAGAACCCACTGTTGTGACCTGACCTATATTAAATGAAGCTGAAACCCCTGTTACACTATATATAGAAACTGCAGTAACATTACCTAAAGTAAAAGTAGCAGAAACACCACTTGGGAATACATTGGCGTTTCCTGAAGTATCTTCGTTACCAATGTTAATGTTAGCTGAAACCCCTGTTACTGGAACTTCTATTAATAATCCAGCTTCAGCATCTCCAATATTTACTGATGCAGATATCCCTGTAGGTTGAACTAAAGCAGTACCTTCAATTGTTGTGTCTCCCTGAGCAGAAGATATTAATAAACTTGCAGCTATTTCGTGATCAGAGTTTGCTGAAGTTCCAACTGGTGTAATTGCTGTTTGTAATTGTTGTCCTGATACAGCTACAGTAATATCTGTAAATGCATCTTCATTTCCTGTTACAATGGATAATGATATACCTTGAAGTTGAACTGAATAAGCATCACCCCAAACAAAACTACCCCAGGTTTCTCTACCCCAACCAGAACCTATTAAGAATTGATCATCAATAGTGACTCCAGTTATATTTGTGGATGCAGAACTACCTGTTACTGGAACTCCAATTCCAATACCTTCGTTTCCTGTTACAATATTAAATGCAATTCCTGTTGGAAATACATCGGCAGAAGCACCAGCTACCGCACCTTGAAGAGTAAATGTTGCAGATAAAGTTGTTGGAAATACATTTGCGTTAGCTTCAGTGATTACTGAATTAACAGATGTTTGAGCAGCAACGGATGAGACAACTACGAGCTCATTGGATAGGTCTCCCCATTCCGATGCGCCCCAAGTTTTATTGCCCCATCCAGTTGCCATTATTCATATTACGATATTCTTATAATCGCTTGAGTATCGTTTGCATCAGGGAACTGAATTGTAAAAGTTCCTGCTGTTGCTGTTTTATCTCCTCCAAAGTCTAATACTGCAACTGAAGAGTCTGAGTTTGATGTGTTGTAAATCAAAGCTCCTCTTGCAGTTAAAGTAACTCCAGTAAATGATAAGTCATTGAAATCAACAAAAGCTGTTGTTCCATTTACCGATACTAATGCGTTCACTAAAGTTCCACCACCTTGAGCGTACTGACCAGTATCAGGAACTTGTCCTGCTGTACTGTCTCCAGTGTATGAAGTTGTATCTGCACCAATAGTTGCAGTGTTATCGTATAACGCTAGTTTAAAAACGTTTCCTGCTGATGTGCTAAAGTTATTTTGCCCTAATAGAATGTCTTCTTTAAAGCTATTGCATATTGCGTTTGTTGTAATTGCCATTTTATATTCTCCTTAATTAATTTTTATGGTGACGGAGATTCCACTTTAATTCTAGGAACCCCTTGGTCATACTCACTTCTACGTCTTCTGCCCATTTGTTGGACTGCAAAAGCTTGCATACTTACATCATACTTGCTTTTGTATAGATTGTACATATCCATAGGTCCCTTTAAATAAGAAAAACATTGAGTAAGTACACCGTATAACAATAAACCGTCTTGATATTGAGCTAAAAAAGTATTATTTGTCGAAGTAAAATGAGGTGGATCAATTATGTAATTTAGTTGACAAAGATAGGTATTGTCTGGAGTAGGTGCAACTAAAAATACATTTTCGCTCCAATTTGCATAGTATTTAGGTAATCCTGTAGCTCCAGATCCATTGTATTCAGTAATAAAACTTGTATCTTTTTTTTGTAAAAAAGTTCTTGTTCCTGAAGCGTCGGTTGAATTAAAAACCTGTAAGGATCTGATAATTAATTCATCGCTTGGTCTATTTAAATATCTTTGTCCTGTTATAAAGTTAGCTGTAGCGTATTTTCGTAAGTCATCATAATCAACTTGACCTGCTACCTCTAATTCAGTTTGTCTGATAAACTGATCAATCAATGTATCGGATAGTACATTTGAGTCTACTTCCGTATAACTTCTTACCTGTGTTAAAAAATTACTATAACTTATCGCCATTATGATATTCCTATTGTTACTTGTCCTGTGTAAGCAAAAACTTCTCTAGCTCTTGATTGTGCTTCTGGATCTGTTGGTATCATACCATTAGATTGAAAAACAAAATCACCTGGTAATGATAAACTAACATAAGCCGCTCCGCCACCCCCAGAATTTTCTGTAAACGTTTGTGGTCTTGCGTTTTGTAATCCTTGTGGATCTGCTTTATGATGTTTTCTTCTAATTTGAGGATGTTTAGGTTCGTATTCAGAAATATGTACTAACGAACCATTCCATTCCTTTACCATTTCTGTATAGGGAAACGCTTGTCCTGAACGGTCTGATATTGCCTTAGACCTAGATCCTCTTGCGAAAGTCATTATACACCGTCCCCAAAATAAGTTTGAGGAGAAATATAAACAGATGATCTAGAGCCATCTTCATCTAGAGCTCGCATTAGTTCGTCCTCATATAATTGTTTTAAAATAGGTACGCGATCTGGAGCTTTTACATGTGCTAAATAAAAAGCTAATCCAGAACACATACAAGGTAAAAATCTGTAAACAACATCTGGATCATTAGTATAAGATCCAGCATCTTCAATTCTGTTAATCGTATAATATTTTAGATAAGTATAAGTATTTAAATCAGGTGTTTGATATAAATATATTACAGGAGTTCGTTGTCTATCCACGTAATACTGTGATGGCTGACCTTGAGAACCTTTATTTGGTAACGCAGAGTATGCTGATCTATCAATTTTAGATAAAGCAATATCATTGGTAGATGTTGTAGGAGTTCCTGATGAACTAGAAATATATGCTTCTAAAACATCGCTTGCTGCAGCATCCACGGAATAATTTGCTTGACCTGTAACTAATGCTACTTGATTTAATTCAACCTTCCAAAGATTCAAACCTCTGTTTCCCCACTCCGAAAATAATATATTTAATTTTCTTCTTGCAGATCTAAGATCATATCCAGAATTTGTTTGAACACCACATCTTTCATAAGCTTCTTCGATAACCTCATCAATACTTAAATTAAAAGACGTAGTTCCTGAAGTTGCCATATTATTCCTCTAATAATTTTTTAACTTGTTGTTGGTAGTTACTATCAGCAAAACCACCTGTTCCTACATAAGTGTCTTCTTGGTTAATGGTTGAGTATTTATTCATTCCTCCTTTGTTAAAACGAAATGTTTTGGAAAAACCAATTCTATAATCTTTACCCATTGGAGTGTCTGAGTAACTTCCTTCAAATTTTCCTATGTCACTTTCAAAACTTCCTGTAATTCCTTTTCTTGTCATTTTTTGTGTAGGGTAAAATTCAGATTCAGTTGTTTCTTTTTGAATATATGGATTAATAACACCTCTTCCAAAATCAAATTCTTTACCTATTTCAACACCTCCTCTTTGAATAGATGTTGTACTAAAGTCATCTGAAAATTGTTCAGTTGAAACTTGAGGAGTTACCGTTAAAGCTCCAGATTGCATTTTTTTTATTTTAGTTTTTACATTCATAGGTTTAGGGCCAGTATTTGGGACTGATCGTTTGCGTTTGACAGCAGAGGCCTTTTCTGACTTTGTCATCTGTGTGGCCTTTGCAAGTGGAACACATTTTGGGTACTTTCTTTCCGAAGAGCTGGCGGATTTTCTTCCACACTCTTGGTAAGAACCATTTTTCTTCTTCGCTCCAATATCTACCCATTTTTCGTTGAACCATTTTTTTAATCCTTTACTCATCTACCTTAAATTTAGTGGTATCCGCTTCTTTCAGCTTCATACCCTTTCCTCCAGTTTTTTTAAATTTCTCTCTTACCTTTTCTTTTGCAACTTGAGAAGCTTTAATATCCACTTTAACCATGGACGGTTGTTTACCTAACATACGGACACCTTTTCTTCCGTATTGAGATAATAATAATCTACCTAAAGCACTTAACATTAAAATACTCCTTTAAATTTTGTTCCTCTAATAGCTGCACCAGACCCTCTCATCATACCACCGTTTTGCATTTGTTGTGGTCCAGCTTTTAACTGAGCTTGAGCTCTTTCTCTTTTTTCTTGTTCAGATTTTTCATCTGCTTTTTTTTGAAATTTATCAGCAGCAAGTCTTGGAAGTAATCCCATGGATCCAGCAATATCTCTAGCTCCTTGAGATCTTTCTAAAACATTTTTAGCCATCATAATTCCTAAAACAGCTTTCACTGGTTTTTGTTTGTCAGGTTTTCCAAAAGGTGTATGATATTCATGTCTCATTGCAAATTCTTTATCTGTTTCCGTTGGCTGTCTAACAGCTCTACCTGTATAAGCAGACATAACTTTACCACCGCCTTTCATTTTTTTAGGACCCCAATCCTTACGTTTGACACCAGAAGGATCTTTAGCTTTTCCAGCACAAATCTTTGAAGCATATGCATTAGCATACGCACTTGGGTATACCTTAAATTTACTTTTAGCCGCAGCTTTACCACGAGCACACAATTTCGTCATTTAATCCTCCTGCTTTGTAGCGGCCGCTTTGAGAGTGACAATTCTCTCCTTTTTGCGGTTGTACAACTTCTTTGAATTTACCACTTTTGGAGCAAATAGTCTATGACTTAGGCTTTTTGCGAAGTGGTTTCTTTTTGGTGTTTTTTCTCGCGCCACGTAGTTGTCCTTCAACTTGTTTACGCATTTGTGATCTACCTATTACCATGGTCTATACCTCGTTTTGTTGTTATCATCTTTATACGCTATTAAATTTTGTTTTCTATTATTATCACCATTATAAGATACATGAACCCAACCTGAGTCTGGTTCACCATCTTTGTAAAACTCTAATATTAATTGATCATACTCTAGGTTGTGTCTAATCCATCCCGCAAGCTCTTTATTATCAATGCCTGGGACTTCTATATCTGCTGCCTTACCCTCGGTATGCTGTGAAGTAATAGAACTACCTATTGCAACACATACTTCCGCAGATCTATATCCAGAAGACACAATAACTGGTTTATCAAAATTAGAACGAATAGGTTGTAATACATTCATGCACAATTCTTTTAAATTATCTATTTGACCAGGAGATGGATTATTAGGAATTCCCCTCCGTTCAGCTGTTTGTGATTTTGTTAATTCTGATAAATTAAAATTTGCAGAAAGTTTCATGATATATATTTAAAAGGATTACAATTATTTATTGTCTCATTTAAATTTTTATCAACTTTATTACATTTACAATCTTTTAACAAGAGACAGAAACCCTTATAAACCCAGTAAATACAATACTTCATTTTTTTAACTTGGATAATGCTTCTGCTATCGTGTCTAATTTATTAGGGTATTTTTCTTTGTTTGTACAACTCGTTGCCATTAAAAAACAAAAAATAATAATAACCCATAAAACAGGTATGGTGTATTTTGGTTTTAATTTCATTAATGCTCCTCAATCTTTTCTATTCGTTTAATTCCATGTTGATCCACATATACTTTTGCTTTCACAACAGAACATTGTACATAAGAATTACCACTATCATTATGTCGTTCTATTTTTCTTTTGGTCTTTAGACACTCCGATAGCGATTTTTTGTGCGAATGTTCTATCATTTTATCATTTAAAAATAAACATAAAGCTACAACCATTTCTATCATTAATGCTTACCGTTGCCATTAGAAAATTTAATATCTCTTGTTGCATCTTTTAACCGCTCTACGTCTTTTTTTAATTTTTCAATTTCTTTATCAAATTGTTTTAACATCACACCTGTGTGAATATTTTCTTCTAACAATTTACCGTGTTTTTCTACTTGTTTCGTTAAATATTCAATTAACATAAACTGTTCTTGATCAATTGGTTTTTGTTTAGATGCTTCTAACAAATCTTGTTCAAATAATTTATTTTTAGTTTCAAGGTTATTAATTCGTTCAATCACTCCAAAATAACCATACACTCCTAATGCTACGGTACCTACAATAGCAAGTAAGTTTCTAATAGGTAAAGCTATGTTTGTTTTGTCGTTTATTTTCATAATTATTTTCCTCCCCAGTCATGATCATCGTCATTTATGGTGCAGTTATTATATTCCTTTTGATTTTTGTTTTCTACTTCATAGAAATAATTATCTGAATCTTCTGTTGTAAAATTTGAATCTTCTACTGACCATTCAGTAGTTTGGACAGAATAGTCTGGCCAATTGTTTTTAACAGTATAATTAGAAGCATGCCAAAGAATACGATTATTAGGCTGAATAGCATAATTACCGTTGTCAAGTTCCAAAACATGTCCACACTTATGTTCTTGAGGTATTTCACTATGTTCCGTATTGAGAATATTATTATCTGGATGAGCCCAATCAATGG
>Ga0208898_1002297_pt1 | contig 11776 bp, 14 predicted proteins | sample VirMetDEL_Mar_4_FD_184513 | JGI IMG/M metagenome (GOLD analysis project Ga0208898, IMG submission 184513) | Aqueous microbial communities from the Delaware River and Bay under freshwater to marine salinity gradient to study organic matter... | ecosystem: Environmental > Aquatic > Marine >...
AAGATGCTGCCACTCTGCCCAGCCTGTAGGTTGGACGGGTTTGCCATCGTGCGGTTGCCACCAAGCGTCACGGTGAAGTTGTTGTTCGTAGCAAAGTCGGGCGTGATGGTAGCGCCATCAGTCAGCGTGGCAATGCTATCGCTTGGCAGGTTGACCGTGTAGTCGGTGTTGGTGTTGGGCGCTGCTAGGGTAACTGTACCCGTTCCGCTGGCGTTGCCCTGAATTGCTACTTTAGACATTACGCGCCTCCAGCTTCTGCCAGCCGTGCCGCTTGTTCAGCTTCCATGCGAGCCTGACGTTCTGCCGCAGATTCCACGTTAGCCGCCATAACGATGTCGTTCTTAGAGCCAGTGATTGATTCACCAGCGGCTAGTTTGCGTTGGACTTCAGCCGCTACGATTTCTTCGATAGCAAGGCGGCAACGCTCGTGTACTGCGTTGTCAATCCAGTCTTGAGCTGACATGGCGACGACATGAAGTGCTTTGTCTTCGGCATCGCTGAGAGTAATTGTGTAAGTTGTCATAATTTTTCCTTTGAGTTAGCCGATTAAGAAGCCTGAAAACCTTGGGTTGCCACCATCACCAAGAGCGTATAAAGTACCAGTTGTGACTGTTAGTTTTACAGTATCATTTGCTGAAAGATAGACTGCCGTAGAAAAACAAGCGTTTCTATAATCGGTTGCCCCGTTAGAATACATCCATTGCGTAATAGTTGCGTTAATCTTAAAAGCAATCGTCAATGAACTACCAGTATTCATACTAAGACCAACATGATTGAACTGATACATACCTGCAACTGGAGCAGTAAATACCCCAGTTGACGAGTTATAATGACCGCCTATATTTGTAATAACGGAATTAAACACTATATCATTTACAGCAAAAACATTTCCTGTATTGCAGGTTGCTAAAAAAGCTGGCTGATACGGCATCGTGACCCGACCTGCGGAGTCGATGCTCATGCGTTCGGTGCCAGCAGTACCAGCGTCATTCAGTGTCCCAAAAGCAAGACCGCCGTTGTCGTAAAATATACGAAAGTTTCTACCATCTACTGCACGAGTAGTGTCTTGAAGGACAAATTCAGCAGTACCAGCTTGAGATACAGTAAGTTTACGTATAGGAGAACTCGTGCCAATTCCTACGTTGCCATCAGAAGTCTCAGTAATGACTGTTGAGGTAATCCCTGTCGTTCCATTTAATGTAATTGCCATATCTACCCCTTAGATTACAACGTAGCGTGAGCCGCTGCTGACTGTGACTGTGACGCCGGTGTCTACTGTGACAGGCCCGGTGGACATCGCGTTTTTGGTTGCTGGGATTGTGTAGTTGGTGGTGACGGTTTGGTCGTTCTCGACGAACACAGCGTCTCCACCGCCGCCTGTTGCGCCTCCGCCAATGCTTCCCCAAGCACTTCCGTTGTAGCCTTCAAATGCACCAGCATCTGAGTTAAACCGAAAATATCCAGTGCTAGGGCTTCCGTCTCGTTCTGCTTCAGTGCCAGTAGGAATTTTAACACTGCCAGTGCTACTAGTGATGCCAGCAACATCTACATCAACTGCTGCTTCTTTTAATAGAGGATGACCACCTGCTGTAGCACCGTCGTGCACCACCACTGTGTCTTTGTCTGTATCTACCGTCACCTCGCCTACAGCACCAGTGAAACTCGTGTGCTGCGATGTAGTGCCTCGCCGTAGCTGTACTGCTGTACTCATACGATGCTCCCATAGTCAAGAGTAGCTGCCAGCTTATCCACCGTGACAGCGTTATTAGTAATGTATGCCGTTCCCACTTCATCTAACGATGCTAACGCTCCAAAAGTAGGAGTGTTTATCAAATCTGTATACGACCCACTGGTAGCCACAGCAGCTAGTGTAGGTGTTCCTGACAAATCTGTATATGCACCTGTAGCAGCAACCGTAGCCAATCCTAAGTTTGTACGTGCTGTAGCTGCATTAGTGAGGTCAGACAAGTTGTTCGCTTTTGCTAAATAGGTTCCGCCCGGAACATAAGCAAATTCCCATGTAGAGCCTGTCCATATCTTCATGCCAGAGCCAGTTTGAAAATATAAAGCTCCTGCAACCAAAGCATCCCCATCATTATCTGTAAAAGGGTCTGAAGCTTTAGCGCCTAAATATCTGTCGTCAAAATTGTCATAAGCAGCTAACGTAGAAGCTAGCGCAGCCTCTGCTGCAAGTTGTGCTGTAACAGCATCGTCTTTTGCATCGCTTGCTGTAGTGGCATATCCGCTAGCAGCAGTGGCGCTGTTTGATGCATTGGTGGCACTTGTCGAAGCATTTGAAGCCGAAGTGGATGCATTGCTTTCTGATGTTGCTGCATTAGACTCAGAGGTGGCAGCGTTGCCTTCTGACACAAGGGCAGCAGCCGCTGAAGCAGCCGACTCATCTGCACTGGTTGCCGAAGCTGCGGCGCTTGTAGCACTGTTTGTAGCATTTGTGTACGCATTCTGCACATCAACAATGTTTGTAGCCACTGTGTTAACATCGTCAATGTTATTTGCCACAATGACAATGGAAGATGTTGTTTCTTCAACTTCTCCTACAGCAGGGTCAGCAATTGACCCAAAATCATACACAACACCTTGTTGGAAAGCACCGTTCAAATCTAAGCCAACTAGCTCTACACTGCCAATGTTGTCTGCTACACCAGTGATTTCGGTGATGTTGTTAGCAACATCGTTTAAATCGTCTGCTATGCTAGTGAGCGTAGCGTAGTTGTCAGCAACAAACACCACATCTGTAATGTTATTAGCTACAATGGCTATTTCATCTACATATCCATTTAATAAACTAGTGGCTGCATCTACATACGCTTTGGTAGCAGCATCGCTATCGCCCACAGGCACTGGCAAATTGATGATGCGGTTGCTATCCATGTCCAAATTGGACTCAAGGTTGTTAGGCAAAGCACCATCCCGCGAAAGAGTGTTCTCAAACGCAGCTTCAATTGCATCAAAATTGGCGTTTAACGCATCAATAGACCCATAACGACTACCAATGGTTGTAAGGGATAGTTTAGCCATGCAGTTCCTTTAAATACAAAATGGCGTTGTATGGTGGTTTAGAGTGTATTTTTATAAAAAGTTTACATTTATCCCCACATCAGAATTTTTATGAGATAGTTTTAAGGTGTATTGCAATATAAAAAGCAGGGGTACACCCCCCTTAGTAGGGTAGCTATATATAAATACTATAATATATAGAGATATAATAGTATAACTATATAATCCTATACTTATATAAACCCTTCCGTATATACATATATCTTTATATACTTATATAATAGTATACTAATAATATCATATAGTTATAGAAGTGTATACTAGTATAGGTATATGTTACTAGTAATGTTTCTATAACCTAAGTAGTAGTATACGTACTGGGCTACGTGGTGCGGCGACTTGGCATGTTTTTTGCTACGCGTTACACTACGTGGAGTGGCGAATAACCCTACGCTTTGCTGTAATACTTTCGGCATACTTGATGGTTTTGATTTTCGTGGTAGATTCGGGGCCATCGGTTGAGCGATTGACCGATTCGGCTACCAGGTAGCAGGGGCAATAACCCTACACTTGACAAGGGTTTTTATCTCGGTTACATTGTAGCCATGCCTTAGGGGTGACACCCGTAGCGGGCAATAAACGTGCATAGAACAGTCAACACCATAACGTGGGCTAAAGTGCGCCATCGATGCGCCAGAGGCAATCCAATGCCGAAATACGCCTAACGCGGGGTGATTGTGTCAGGGCTGAGATAAGCGTGGGTATACCGCGCGTGGCTTGATGGGTAATGCGACCCATGTTCGACAAGACCCTTTGCGGGGCAAGTTAACACTATGGCATTATGCCTAAGGTGTTAATCTTATGCGTTACTAGTAACGTATAAACCTTAACACTTTCGGAGTAAATCATGAGAGCACCAAACAAACTAAAAACACCTTCGATATACTTTACCATTAAAAAAGGTAATGGTAAAAAACCAAACATGGGTGGTTTTCGTCGCACTAAAAATGCACGTAAGCCGAGCCCATGTATCGTTACCACCTATTACAATGGGGTAGCGGTGCAAGCGAGTGTTGTGTAAAAGCAACAAAAATCTGTGGTACAATTGTAAGTCTTTTCATGGAGCAAACTATGTCAACCATTGCAAACCTACGCGACGCTTTACGTAACCAAGGTAAAGCCAAAGATGAATCACGCACGGCTGGTGAAGGCGTGTGGGCAAACTATGTACGTGCTACATGCTGGCCCGAACAGCCCCAAGATGTCGAGCACCTGAACGCCAAGCATAAGGAATTGGTGCAAGAATTGTGCCAATATGGTGACCTCACAAAAGAGGAAAAGAATAGCCTACGCTCGGCTAAGAGTGTCATTGCCAAAGCCATTACTAATAACGTCGGCGTATGGCAGGTGGGTGACGATGGCTACATTGTGCGTAACGTGGTGACGGATGAGCCCATGCCCAAGGGTAAATCAGAATTGCAGGAGGGTAAGACTGACTTCCAGCGACTGATGGGGTTCATTGATTCGGCACGTCGCAAGCTTGAGAGCGATACGCTGGAGCCATTGACGGCGGATGAGATAGGCGAACTCGCCACGGCAGCATCGCAGGTAGCCCATGCATTGATTCAGATGCAAGATGCCTAAAGTGTAGGGGGTGGGGCATATGCCCCGCCGCCCATTACTAGTAACATTGGAGAATGTCATGCGTAAGATTGAACAGCAGATGATTGAGGCTATCAAAGCCAAGAAAACATGGAGTATGGATAATACTAAAGTGGAGTATCAATGCGAATTAGATGAGCCAATGCATGCTAGAATGGAACAAGCCAAGGTGTATCTATTTGGTAACCATATTGGAACCTATCTATATCGGGATACAGCATTCTATGTAAACTTTAAAACATTACGGAATTGGCCTACACGTACAACAAAATCACGTCTGCGTGCATTGGGGGCAAGTGTATGATACGAGAATTCTTTGAAGCATTACTAGTAGCGGTTGTGATATCATTGCCGCTAGGTTACGATTTTTTGATGAGGGGTTAATCATGGCTGAGTTTGAACCACGGAACATCTATGGTACATGGCGGTATTATGCTATGAACCAAAAGGCTACGCTGTTAGCGCAACTGCTGGGCAGGAAAACACTTACACTAAAAGAATTACAAGTGGCTAACGAGCTAGGGGTAGAAGTAAAAGTGTTAATGCCGAGGGTGGGGTAATGGTCTGTCATCATTGTGGCGAGCCTGTTTTGCCTCAACGTGCGCTAATTGGTTACAAAACATGCCTATCGTGCGGTGAACGTGACGCAAAAAGCGTTAAGCATACAATCGTACCTATGCACAAAAGCAACTATATTCCCGTCACAAATAGGCTAGATTTAATCGGCATCAACTCGAAAGGAGGGCTAGTACATTGAAGTATATTGGTTTTGTGTTACTAGTAATATCCGCATTCATGATGTTGACAATATTCATTGCGGCTGTTGCTATTCTGTATGGAGTGATGTAAACTATGGGCAGAAAACTACTCATACCTATGTCGGCAGAAGCATTGGAGCGTGAAATGAAACGACTAAACGAAAGGCATCTGATACTAGAAGACGAGAACGACGAGGCACTATTGCAAGCAGAACTAGAGGTAGCGTTGCATAAAAACGACAACATTGAAGCAGAAGATTGGTTGGATTCAGAGTACCATCGCATATTTGTAGCGTACACGTATGCTGATGTTACTAGTATGATGAATTAAGGAGCATCATGGACTATCTTGATACAATGCAGTTTGAGACATACGTATCTGCGTGTGCCGCGAACGCGCAAGTGCAAGTGAGATGGGATAAGGTTGACTCTACTCCACGTACTGATGGTAAGTGCATATGGATACCGCGTGTGCACAGCCATACAAGTCAGGAGTGGTTGACACGTATCCGATACTACGTCAAGCATGAGACTAGTCACATTGTGCACAGTGACTTTGAGCTGCTGGAAAAAGAGCGACCACAAGGGTTATTAGCATTCATTAACAACTTGCTAGAAGACCACCGCATCGACTACCTGAACGATAGTGAGTATGCTGGTGATGTCGTTACTAGTAACAAGTATTGGACAATCTACGGGAGTGATGTAGTCCGAAATCTAGAATCTACGGACTCAGGGTTAAGTGAGCAACAAAGACTTACATTGCCCCTGTTTGTGTGGGATGCATCGCTACGTGAAGATTGGATTGACACCGCTAGTGAAGTGTTTCATACCCTGCTGAAGGCAATGAATGACGACAACAGGGAAGTGTACAACAAGCTACTAGGATATAGTAAGGAACTGGTGACCATACGAGAGCGTGGTACACCGCAAGATGTGATGGATTTGTCACGTAAAATATTGCGTGATGTGTTTGGAGAAGACCCTGCTAAGTATATCGAACAGCCTGATGATACTAGTAGCGCCAAGGCAGAAGAAGATGGTGAGGGAGAAGATGAAGGCAAGAGTGTAGGTGAGGGCGGTGAAGATGGTGATGGCGATGGCGGTGAGCCAAAGCGTAAGGAAGGTGAAGACATCATCACTGTAGACAAGCTGATGGATACCATGATGCACAAGCATGAATCTAGTCGTGTAGGTATCCATGTGCCCCATGATGATGTTAAGTCGGGAGCATATGTTGTACCCAAAACATCAGAGTACATTGTACTATCTTTTCCTGAAGGCAAGGAACATCCTGATGTAAGTGGACATATCAGCTCGGGTAGCCTAAACAAAGCCACTGTAAGCAATTATGTTACTAATAATGCCAAGCCATTGGCAAATAAGTTACGTATTAGGTTACAAGTGCGTAGTCGTGACAGGTATGAATATGGTTTAAAGAAGGGCAAGTTACACAATGGTAGTCTTCATCGTCTGCTTACTGGTGATACTAATAATTCGCAACGTATCTTCAGGCAACGTAAAACCAACGACACACTTGACACGGCGATAACATTGCTGGTAGACTGCTCGGGTAGCATGAGTGGTAAGAAGTTTGATATGGCATGTGCTGGTGCGGCTGCTATGGCTGCTGCATTGCGACCATTGAACATACCATTCTCAATGCTAGGCTTCACTAACACGTTTGAGCGAGACAAGCCGATGTTGTGGGTATTCAATGACTTCGGTGAACGAGTGAGTGACAATGAGTTTGTATCTAGGTTCAGCATTGCATCAGGTGCATTGTGGGAGAATACTGACGGCGATGCACTTGCATATGCTGGCATGAAGCTATTGCAACGCAAAGAGAAACGTAAAGTGTTACTAGTATTGTCTGATGGTAGCCCTGCTGGTAGACGACATGCTGGTGACATTCGGTCATACACCAAGGAGGTAATTGACAAGTTGGATAAGCTAATTGACATTCATGCTATTGGTATCATGGATGATAATGTTACTCGCTATTACAAAAGTCATTCTGTTGTAACTAGTGAATCTGAGTTAACCCCTGCAATTTTGAACGTACTTGAGAGGAAACTGTAATGGCTACATCAGTCAATCAAAATGTTGCACGTGCTATTGCCGCACAATTGGGCAAAAACCGCCCTGAACCTGTGAAGGCTACGTCAATTGCTACTGAACCTGCAGTTGCTGGTGAGGGTCAGCAGTTGTTCAGCAAGGTGTTTGGCTTTACTCCTGCCATTGGTGACTTTCCTGTCAATGTGTTGGAAGACAATCCTAACCCTGAGATTGCACGCCTAGTGCCCAAGCTGGATAGCGACTATGTAGTTCAAAGGGAACAAGCCGCATTACTAGTAGCAGGTATGCAAGATGCAGACAAGACACTTATCAATGGCCCTACTGGTTCAGGTAAGTCTAGTTTGGTAAAGTATATCTGTGCTAAACTCAATCGCCCATTCATTCGTATCAACATGTCGGGTGACGTAGAATCTGCTAGCCTGTTCGGTACGCTAGTGGTACGTGGCGGTGCTACTGTGTGGGAAGATGGTGCTATTACTGAGGCTGTGAAGTATGGTGCTGTGTGTCTAGTTGACGAGTGGGAACTGATGCCAGCAGAAATCGCTATGGGTATGCAGAACTTGCTAGAAGATGGTGGCTATCTCTATCTCAAGGAGATGCCGGGTGATAGCAACGACCGCACTGTAGTGCCGCACGATGACTTCAGGCTTGTGTTTGCAGGTAACACTGTAGGTCAGGGTGATACTACTGGTGCGTTTACTGGTGTCGGTGTACAGAACACGGCTACCATTGACCGCTTTACCAATACAATTTATCTAGGCTACCTTACTGCCAAGCATGAGATTGAAATTATTACTAGTAAGGCTGAAGTGCCTGTTGACTTGGCTAAGAACATGGTGAGGTTTGCAGGATTGATTCGTAATGCGTATGATAGCGGTAAGATTGGCCTTACCATGTCACCACGTACTCTCATCAATTGGGCACGTAAGTGCAAGCGTTACACACCTGAGTATGCGCTCAACGTTGCATACATGCAGAAGCTTTTGCTTGACGACCAAAAGTCAGCGCAGGAGTTGTACGCCAAAGTGTTCGGCTAGGTCTGTCATCATGCCACGGCGTCCACGCAACAAAGTTGTTCATGCATTATTAGTATCGCCTAAACGCAATGCTGGTAAGCACGTGGACAAACGACAACGTGTTAAACACAAAGGAAAGCAAGATGAACACAATCTATGGAAGGCCAGCTCTAGTCGAGATGGTGAACAATGATGTGGAGTTGCCACTAGAATATGGAGAGCAACGTAAGTATTCACATAGAACGTGCGAACAAGGTGAGGATACACGCCAACGCCTGAATGTAAAGCGTACTGATGATGGTGCGTACTTGTGGCATTGTTTCAATTGCGGTAATAGCGGCTACTACCACACTAGGGAAATTGAATCAATGCATTCACGCATTGCTACGGAGAGTGAGCCAACAACGCCTGTGTACTACAAACCAAAGACAGTAGCTTATGATGACTTTTTTCCTGAAGCAATTGCTTGGCTTGCTCAGTACGAGTTTGATGAAGACATGGTAGATATATATTCTATTACTGCATACGATAATAAAGTGTTTTTGCCTGTATTTGATTCATCTAAAGGCGTACTTGAATCACAGTTAGGCTATCAAGTTAGGAACTTCAACAACATAACTGCTAAATATCGTACGTACACTACTGCACGTATGTCGCATATACACAATTACGATACACCATTACTAATAATTACTGAAGATTTGTTAAGTAGCTATAAAGCGCATTTCGTTGGTGCGAATACAATGTGTTTGCTCGGCACTACGCCTAAAGAATCTATTACTGGTATATGTGCTAAGTATGGGTACACACATGTGGTAGTGTGGCTTGACGACGACAAAGCAGGGCATCAAGGCGCTTGGCGCTTGACAAGAGAACTAAGTGCTGGTACAGTGCATGTATCGGCTATCCTAAACAAACAACCGAAGGAGATACCTTTGGGTAATCTTGAACAAAGCATTAAGGATTTGGCACATGGCATATGACATTGACTTGCTAACCATTGTTAGTAGTAAAGACAATTATTCTAGGTTTAAAGACCATGTTAAGAAACATAATGTATCTTCAATCACTAAAGATATATTTGATTCTATTGGTGCATACTGGGATAACTACCCGGAACGTAGTCAGATAAACCTAGACGAATTCAAAACGTTCTACTACATTGTACGTGGCAAGAAAATCAAAGACACGACTGCTACTGAGAGTGCGTTTACTGCGCTAGAGAAAAGCATGGCGGAGCCTGAACGACCTATTGTCAAAGACATTCTTGCTAAACTTATTCAAAACGACTACGCTACACAGATATACGATGTATGTCTGAAGGTAGGTATAGGTGGTGAGGGTGACCTTACTAGTATTGATGGGTTGATGCAACAATACAAGAAGGAGGTTGGTAGTGCTGTTGATAAATCTGAAGTGTTCGTTAGCCCTAGTCTATCTTACATTTCTAAAGTGGTTGGGCGTGAGGGACTCAACTGGAGACTCAAAGAACTAAACATCAGCCTTGGGCCTCTGCGTACTGGTGACTTCATCATTGTAGCTGCTAGACCTGAGACAGGTAAGACAACGTTTGTTGCTAGCGAAGCTGCACACATGATGTCACAACTTAAAGAAGACGAGCACGTAATATGGATTAACAACGAAGAATCAAGTAACAAGGTGATGATGCGTGTCATTCAAGCATACCACGGCGTTACTAGTATGGACTTGTTGAAAGACCCTGAATCTTACGAGGAACTATTCATTGCGAACGGCGGCGATAGGTTTCTGGTTCTGGATGACGATAGCGGGATACGCACAGTAAATAAAATAGCCACGCTGTTTTCTGAATTCAAACCGGGACTTATTATCTTTGACCAACTTGACAAAGTGCATGGCTTTAATACCGAGGCACGTGATGACCTACGTATCGGACGACTGTACGAGTGGGCACGTGACGTTGCTAAAGAATATTGTCCTGTCATTGCAATTAGTCAGGTAGACGGAACGGGTGAAGGAGAGAAGTGGATACAGATGAACCAGCTACGTGGTAGCAAGACAGATAAGATTGGTGAGGCAGACGCCATCATTACAATTGGTAAGAGCAACGAACCGGGCATGGACTTGCAACGTTTCATTCACATACCAAAGAACAAACTATTCGGTAGTAGTGAGACACTTGAAGCTCATAGACATGGTTGTTTTGAGGTAGACATTTATCCATCAATTGCGAGGTACGTAAGCAAATGGCGAACGAAATAATTGTGTTAGACTTAGAGACAACTATACGTTGTCCTGTAGGTACGCACAAAGCTAATCCCATGTGGATTGGTAACAAAGTAATTGCCGCTGGGTACATGACACTAAATCCTGATGACTACACTATGTCATACTCACCTGATGGTGTCGATACTAGTAGCATCCGAGACAAGCTTAACAATGCCGCATTGGTTGTAGGTCACAACATCAAGTTTGACTTGCTGTATATCTATCGGAATACAACAGACAAACTACCTAAGATATGGGACACACAACTGGCTGAGTATTTGCTTGAGGGTCAACGTGAGATGTATCCATCTCTTGATGAACTGACGGAGAAATATCGTGGAACAGATGAAACAAAAGATGAGCGTATTAAGGAGTATTGGAAACGAGGTGTGGATACTGATGAAATTCCAGCTTCAGAACTACTCCCGTACTTGGAGAAGGACGTACAGAATACTGCGTTCATCTTTAAGGAGCAAGTTAAGGGAGCTGAGTTACTCGATATTCAGTCGTTAATGAGTGTGCAGATGGACGCACTGCGTGCAACTATTGAGATGAATCGCAATGGTATGGCAGTCGATTGGGACTACTTGCACAAGCAGTGTAACGCATATGGCAAAGACATTGAGCAAAACCTAACCGCTATTAGTAGCATTGCACCTGACCTTGATGCTAGTAGCCCAAAGCAACTATCGCTGTATTATTTCGGTGGTGTTGAGAAGGTACGTGAACGTGTGCCTACTACACCTAAGAAAGATGGTACGCCACGAACCAAGTGGGGTGAGGTTGAATACACACGAGAGGGTAAGTATCCGCCATTTAACGAAGTAGGTAAAGGTGGCTACTACAGTACAGATGATTCTGTGCTACGCAAGCTAACCGACAGGGGTGATGAACTTGCACCGCATATTCTTTCTTTACGCAAGAACAGTAAGATTAAGGAGACATACTATGAAGGGTTAAACAAGCTACGTTTTCCAAGTAATGTTATCTATCCTA
>Ga0208898_1002301_pt1 | contig 11766 bp, 15 predicted proteins | sample VirMetDEL_Mar_4_FD_184513 | JGI IMG/M metagenome (GOLD analysis project Ga0208898, IMG submission 184513) | Aqueous microbial communities from the Delaware River and Bay under freshwater to marine salinity gradient to study organic matter... | ecosystem: Environmental > Aquatic > Marine >...
TTACTTCTGCATTTTATGATGAAAGTCCGACAAGAAGATTTACGGATGATGCGATTGCTGTGACAGAACAGGAGGTCACACCGACTCAACGAATTGATCCAGACTACACAGTAGCCAGAACCGAAGATCCGATTCCTCTAGTTGATGATGTAATCGAAGCAGTCGAAAAACAATCTGATGAAGAACTGGATAACGGAATCCGAGAACTGGAAGCACAGAATCTACTGAAGGATGACGATGCCAAGGAGTTGGCACGGCTGGAAGATCTGACCACAGAACAAGCGAATCGGGAAATCGAAGAATACTATGCCAATGTTTCTTACTGTGTGATGCGTAATGGCTAAGAAAGATCCCTGTTTAAACATAGCAGTCAATGAGAAGTTCGGAGTTTCGGAAGATGTTGCCAAGGAACTGGTAGACCGTCTGAAGAAAGAGAAGGCACTGCTGCAGGGAGATCCGGAATACCAGATCAAGTTTATGCGAGCAGCAGGAGAGATGTCCAACCAGATGAAACAGGCACTAGCTTTCGCAAAACGAGCACGGAAGTCCCAGGCCATTATCAATTCAAAGTTGGATCAAAGGATCGTCAATAATCCGAAGGCAGCAGCAGAACTGGAAAAGTATTTAGTCGGTAGACAAAGTTATCGCAGACAGTCTGATGGGATCATGGAGTTGGATTCGATCTCAGGGCAACAGCAGTCCAAACGGAGAGAACGTTTAGGTCGAGTCATCCATGCTTTGGGAGTCAAAGGAGCATTTGCTCTGGCAAAGCCATCGATCATGGGCAAGTACTTTCCTTTCGGCCAGGGTCTTTTCGATGATGTGAATTTCCATCGGGATCTGGTGATTGAACTCTTTGATGTGCCGAATGGCAAACAGGGAACCAACAACACTCAGGCTCAGAAGATGGCTCAGGCCATCATTGCGGAAAAGCGAGATGTGATTGCGAGACTCCGAGCAAACGGGGTGAATATCGGTTGGCTAGCCGATCATGTGACTACACAGTATCACGATTCAGTCGCAATTCGCTCAGGTGGTTTTGAGGCAACCGGACTGTTGAGAAAAGGACTCTCGGAAGAAGAAGCCTTTCAGCGTTGGGCAAAACGTCTCTATGACCCGAATAACGAGAGACAGGGGTTACTGGACATGGACCGGACCTTCGTCAAGCCATCAGGCGAGACAGTTGTTGATCCAGATCAGAGGATGAAGTTTCTACGAGAAGTCTACAACAATATCATCTCTGGAGATCGCAAAGTTCATGAACTGGTTCCGACTGAGGCAAACGTAGGTCAGATGTCCTTGGCTTCTAAGGTCTCTCAGAGCAGACAGTTGCACTTCAGAGATGCGGATTCATGGCTAGCGTACAACAACGAGTATGGTCATCGGAACCCTGTGACTGCTGTGCTGACGGGACTAGAAAGAATTTCTGATGATCTGGAACTGATCAACCGAATGGGACCAAATCCGGATGCTGCTTTCAAGAGACTGCTGGCGAATACAGAATTGACCGCAGGAGAGAAAAACGTAATCCAGAGTCACTTTGACATGGTTTCCGGAAAAGCCTTTGAGATTGCCAATCCAACGATCCATCAGTGGGAAACCGGAATTGCTTCTCTGCAGACAATGTCCAAACTCGGTAGTGCCGTTTTCAGTGCTTTTAGCGATCCGATCTACACGGCATTTACTCGCAGTTACCACGGAGTGAACATCTTCAGTGCTTATTACGATACCTATCGTACTGCCTTACAGTCCCTGGGAAGCAAAGAAATCAAAGAATTCGGTACTCTACTCGGTCTTGGACTAGAGGGAGCAGTTGGTTCTGCAGCATCACGTTTTGCCCCAGCACGTTCAGCCACTCAGTATCTTTCCGGAGCAACCGATAATTTCTTCCGGTGGAACCTGTTGAATGGCTGGACAAACTTCATGCGCCAAGGTGCGGCTTACATGATGGCTAGAGACATGGTCAATGCGGCAAAGAAACCATGGAATCGGTTGAATGAACGTTATCGTTACGTCCTTTCTCAGTACGGAATCACAGAAGCAGATTGGGAAGCCATCAAGAAGTTACCGAGGACCAAGGTTTCTGGAATTGAAATCATTTCTCCCCATGGAGTCCGACAAGCCATTGACAACGGAGCAGTCCCACCGGATAGCGTAGCAAAAGCGAGAGAACTGGCAGACAAGGTCCAGATGTTCCTCGTTGGGGAAAACACGATGGCAGTTATTGAGCCTGGAGCACGGGAACAAGCCTTTATGCGAAGAGTCCCCTTCGGTGGAGAGGGGGCAGGAAAAGCAGGGACTGCATCCGGTATGGCCGCAAGGCTCTTCTGGCAATTTAGAGGTTTCCCGTTGTCGATGATGATACGGAACTTCCCACGGGTTGCCCAGATGGGTGCTCCTGCGATGTTTCATTTACTTCCGATGGTTGGCATCGGCTATGCCGTAAAGTCCGCTAAAGACATTTTGAAAGGCCGAGAACCACTTGATCCAAGAGACCCTGATAACATCTATAAAATTGCATACGTTGGAGTAACCCAAAGTGGCTTTGGTGGACTAGCTGCAGACTTCTTGATTAACGATGTTCGCAAGTACGGTTATGGTCTTGCCGATTTACTCGGTGGACCTACAATTAGCACAGCACAAGATGTATTTGCAGTCGGTGGAGCAACAGTCGCAGTACTGAGAGGAGATGAAGAAATCGGAGAGATCGGAGAAAGTCTCTGGCAGGTCATCCGTAACAACACTCCTTATGTCAACTTCTGGGCTTCCAGAACAGCCTTTGACTACATGATTGATTACCAAGTCCGTGAAATGTTGAATCCAGGAAGTCTTACAAGAATGCAGAATCGATTTGTCAGAGAAAACAATCAGAACTTCTTACCTGGACTGTCTCCTGCTGAAATCGTTCCGTATGGAGGATCACTATGACGGTCTCAGTACTCCGGAACAAGGTTCAGTACGGGGGGAATTCCTCGACTACTCAATTTACTGTCAATTTTCCGTACACCGAGAAGTCCCAAATCCTCGTTTTTCTGAATGACACTCTTCAGACGATCACCACGCACTACACTCTGACTGATCCGGACAGTACGGGAACCGTTACTTTTGTGACTGCTCCAGCTACTGGAACCTTGGTCACGATCCTGAGAGAAACCGACTTCCTTCAGACCACAGACTACGCAAATAACGATATTCTGGATGCTGAAACTTTAGAAGCGGCATTCGATAAATTAACGATGATGTGCCAGCAGGTAAAAAACCTTGCGGACAAGGCGATTGGATTTGACGAGACGGTCAATGACACGGATACCACTTCACTGAAACTGGCAGCAGGAACAGCAGATCTTGCCGGAAAGCTACTGGCTTTTGATTCCACGGGAGCATTCGTGACCACCCAAGAAATTGGGACATTTAGAGGTAGCGATTCTACAACTACCACAGCATCTTACGTAGTCCGAGATCTGATCAGGGATTCATCGAATGACAATGTGTACTTCACGAAAGTCAATGCTTCTGCTGGAACGTCATTAACCAATACAACGTACTTTGAACTGCTCGTTGATGTCGAGACGGTCAGAACTCTAAAGGAAGCTGCAGAGACTGCAAAGACGGGAGCAGAAACAGCCGAGACCAATGCAGAAGCAGCACTGGCTTCTTTCCAGGGACAGTACAAAACCGGAGCAACGAATCCATATTCCGGAACTCCTGATGCTGGAGATCTGTGGTATGACACTACGAATTCGATTCTAAAATACTATGTCAGTGGGACCGGATTTGAACCTGTCACTACTTCATTAGCGACTGTTTCCGGAAATTATTTAACGATTTCCAATCAAGTGATTACGGCTGGAGTGGTCCCGATTTCCCTCGGTGGCACAGGAGGGACTTCTAGTTCTGAGGCCAGAACGCTTCTGGGATTGTCTATCGGTAGTGATATCCAGGCATACAGTCTGGGGTTACAGAACATTTCTGGGTTAGCTGTCACAGACGGAAACATCATCGTAGGGAACGGGACCAGTTGGGTAGCCGAATCCGGTTCAACAGCCAGAGCAAGTCTCGGAGTTTCCATCGGATCTCAGGTACAAGCCTGGGACCAGCAGTTGGACGATATCAGTGCTCTCGCAGTCACAGACGGAAATATCATTGTCGGCAATGGCACTACCTGGGTGGCTGAATCCGGTGCTACGGCTAGAGCGTCTCTGGGTTTGACCATCGGTACTGATGTCGAAGCGTATAGTTCCACGAATGCGGATTATTCAGATACCACTGCAAACTTCACAGGGACTTTACAAAACGGTGGATCGAATGTTCTGGTAGACAGTGACATCGGAAGTACGGTCCAAGGCTATGATGCCAATACTGCCAAGCTAGATGCAACCACCAGTAACTTCACAGGCACTCTCCAGAACGGTGGTTCCAACGTAGTTGTAGACAGTGATATTGGTTCCTCGGTTCAAGCCTATGATGCAGATTTAACTTCAATCGCAGGACTGTCGAGTGCGGATGGGAACTTCATTGTTGGATCTGCAAGCGGATGGGTAGCGGAGTCAGGAGCAACCGTAAGAACATCTCTTGGTCTAGGCACAGCAGCAACTACAGCATCGACTGACTACGCTACAAGCGCCCAAGGGACTACTGCAGACAGTGCCTTACAAGATGTGGTCAGCGATACGACACCGCAGTTAGGTGGCAACCTGGATGTCAACGGGAACAGCATCGTTTCGGTTTCAGCAGGAAACATCAGTATTACTCCCGATACTACTGGTAAAATTATTCTTGACGGACTTTCTTGGCCCACGGCAGACGGGACTACCGATCAAGTATTAAAAACCGATGGTGCTGGGAATCTCAGCTTTGTCAATCAAAGTGCTTTGGTCGTTGGGACTGCAAACTACATCGAACACAGCAGTACCGTTTCTGACTCACTAGCGATCAGCGCTGGAACGAACCGGATGTATATTGGAAACACAACATTCTCAGGCAGCGGAACGATGGCAGGTTATTTAGTTATCAGTCACGGTTATGCGAATTTTACTGGGACCGTCAATGTCGACACAACAGGCACTCTTAGAATAATAGGTTAAAATGGCAGGAGAGATACAACTAAACGGGACTAGCTTTGCTAGCGAGTCAGGCGGAACGATTACAGTAAATAATGCCACGATTGGGAGTGCGGTGGTGTTTCCTGCCTTACCAGCAGATAAGGGTGCTTCGTTACAGTTAATACTGACACAATCTTTTACATCCGTTAGCAGTGTTGCGTTTGAAGATGTTTTTAGTAGTGGTTTTAGAAACTACAAATTAGTTGGAGAGGTTTCTGGGTTATCGGGAGATTTAAAATTTAGATTTTTTACATCAGGAACAACAGAATTTACTACCAGTGTTTATTCGTTTGGCGGCGCTGGGGCAGATGATACTAATACTCTGAGACAAAACAACGGAAGTGATGAGTCTTCTTGGGAATTAGACAACTTAACTGCAGATCATGTGTGTTTTGATTACACAATCTATAAGCCATTTTTAGCTTCAGACACATTTTTTTCTGGAACGAATATGTCTGAGCGAACTGCTGGATCTTTATATATTGGGATGGCTCAAGGTGGGAGTGTGGATTCAGCAACCTCATTTGCTGGTTGTAATATTTATCCATCGGCAGGAACAATAAGCGGCAACATATCTATTTATGGGATAAAAGAATGAAGAAGATAATTAATGGAATCTATGTTGATTTGACTCAGGATGAACTTGTAGATTACAAGAGCAGACTTAGTCAACACATAGCAGAAATGCCAGCAAGAGCATTAAACTTACTCAGAGAACAACGCAACCAACTATTAGCACAAACCGATTGGCGAATGGTATCCGACTACCCAGGTGCTAATCAGACCGAGTGGCAGACCTACAGACAGGCGCTTAGGGACATCACCACCCAGACACCATCACTGGATTCAAACGGACAACTCACAGGGGTTAACTGGCCCACACCACCTAACGACTAACCAGGCCGAGCAATGCCAGCAGAAGCAACAGGAATAGTATCGATAATCAATGAGGTTGGAGTAGTGACTGCTGCCCTGTGCTTTTCTGCATGGCTTGTGGTTTATCTCCTCAAAGGATTCGAGCGAGAGCGGACCCAGTGGTTGACCAAAGATGACCTCGCAGACCAGGAATTACGACTCTTGATGAAGGAGTCAAATCAGGCACTTACTGGAGTTTTAAAAGAAACGAACAGTACACTACTGGAAATGAAAATTGCAATTACCAAACTAGAGGAGTCGATCAATAAAGGAACTCGGTGAAACTCCTGCTCCCCCTGTTACTTCTTGCTACTACGATCTCTGCTACCGAGTTGGAGTACAAAACTCATTATCTGTTTGTTTGGACAGGCAACTGTACGAGTAGGATGATCCCGAATTATGAGAGACAGGGAATGCCGTGGAATTTTGCGTTCAGTATGGCTTCTCAGGGGTGCAGTTGTGTCATCGATAAGTTCCGAGAGAACTACACTCATGATCAGTTGCTGGCCCTTAGTGATTTAGAACGAGAAGAACAGTCTCTCTACTATGCCCAGGTCTGCAGTGGAATTACTCAGGAGTTATAAATGGAAGAATTATTCAATCTTGCTTTAGAAACTGGATTTCTGGAAATGGGTCTGGTTGCCCTCGGTGCTCCAGCAGGATTGGTCTTCGGAGTCAAAATGTTCAAACGGATGAAGAAATGATCGAAACTCGGAACTTCAAACATAGAGAACTCAGTTGTAATTGTTGTGGTGGGAACCAGATGAACGTAGCTTTCTTAGAAAAACTACAGTTGATCCGAGATGAATATCAGCAACCGATGGTCATTAGTTCTGCCTACAGATGTCCACGTTATAACGATGAGATTTCATCCACTGGACCCACTGGACCACATACCACAGGAAGAGCCGTAGACATTCTGATCTACGGTCAGGAAGCCTATGAACTCATGAAACTTTGTCTCAAGTACGGAATGACCGGACTCGGATTTAAGATGAAAGGACCGAGATCAACTAGATTTCTTCACTGTGACGATTTAACCAATACTGCGAAGTCTCCCCGTCCCTGGATCTGGTCTTACTGATCTTTCTGTACTAGTCGTAACAGTTTATCTATCTTTTCCTCTAACGACTGAAAATCCGTGTGTCGCAGGTTCGATTCCCGCTCTGGCCACTTCATCGTTTTTGTAACATCCTCTGTATCCTCTCTGTAAATTCCTAACGAATTCACCAATTCTTGTAGCGGCAAATGAGTCGTATTCAGATAGAGTTCTGTAGTCGATAAACGTTCATGTCGTAGCAGATGTTGCACGTGTACCGGATTCATATTTCCGGACAATAGTTCAGTAGCAACACTGGCTCTATAACCATGGAGTGGTTTCGGTCCATCTAAATCAATAGACTTCTGAAACTTTCTCATCGAATACGTTAAATGACTCAGTTCTTTAAAATGGTGATCCAAGTAATTAGTTTCCCCCTCATGTTTTTCGATCTGTAAAAACTCCAGTAGCTTCGGATGTATCGGGAGAATGGAGTCTTGTTTATTCTTTGTGGTCCAATCGTCCTTTCCTTCGATACGGATTCCAGATCCGATATCTGACCAGTTCAAATGAAAAAGTTCTCCTGCTCGCATTCCGGTATATCTGAGCATGTAATGAGTTCTCCGAAGAATTTGATATCTCCGTGATCGTTGTGCTCTATGGTTGAGAATGGTTTCGATGATCTCCAGTTGATGACTCGTCCAGACCTTCGGGATCTTCTTGTTCACTTTCAGCATCGGCACATAGAATTTCTGATGATTTAAATATTTATGACACCAGTTCAAATATGCCTTCAGTGATCGTAAATGAGAATTGATTGAGCCATCGGATAGTCCTTCGGACCGGAGATGATCGACAAAGTCCTTAAAAGTTTCGTAAGTAATGGAATCGGATGTCGAGAAGGCTTGCCATCGGGCTAATTGAGGTCGATAGGTATCAACAGTCCTCTGAGAACGATAGGTCCGTAGATAGTCGATATATTGATCAATCATAACGCTTTCACCAATCTGACTACTCTTCCAACGATAATGAACCCGTCACTATCATCAGCCGTAATCGTGAGATCTTTGTAGATCGGATTATCAGAAACGATCCGGTATTCATCCTGAGCTACCCGTTGCACCCGTTTGACATGGAGAGACTCCCAGAGTCTCAGAACATAGACTCCGTCACCGAGAAATCCGCTATTCATGTGAACGAGAATCGTATCTCCGGAACCCATCAGTGGAGACATGCTGTCACCGACTACGGTAATGAAGGCTAAGTTCTGATCTGGTAGCTTCGGTAGCCACTCGGTAATCACAGAGATCGTCTCTCCGTTTTCATCGGTAGTCAGCGTTCCTGATCCACCACTAGCTTCGGTATCGAACTTTCGGATCAGCCGATAGTTGTCATCTCTGATTGATTCCTGATCACTTGTTCCGATCAACCAGTCTTCTTCCAAATCAAAGGCTTTAGCGATCTGTGCTCCCATGTACAACAAGCTATCATGCTGTTTTCCTTGAAGAACCCTGCTGACCTTTGACCTGTCCCATCCAATAGAATCTGCAATTTGTTGCTGACTATAACCTCCCTGTTGTTGCCAGTTTCTTAATTTTTCTAATGAACTGATCATTTTATTGTTGCATCCTCTCTGAATGTGTGAGAAAACCTGATCACCGTAATCAAACAGTTGATCGTTAACGGTTAGAACATGGAGTACAATGCAAGAAAGCAACCTTCTCAATACCACTCAGGCCGCCAAGGCTCTTGGGGTCAGTGTCGATCAGATACGAAGAATGATCAGTAATGGTCAGATCAAGAGTATCCAGACTCACGATAGATCCCCTCATTTAATTCCCACTGCAGAAATCCTCCGGAACACAGTGATCAAACCGAGAAGTTCAAGAATGAGCTTCGATGAATACTGTGAACTGGATGGACTGAATGCCTCGCTAATCAAACGACTGAACAAGTCTTTGAATCATTACCTCAGTACTCCGTCAGATCCGTCTCCAGCCATGGCAAAAGGAACCGCCATTCATGACAGCATTGAACTGCGACTAGCCGGAAAATCTTTCGGTGACAAGTACGTGATTGCGCCCAATGTGGACAGGAGAACGAAGGCAGGACGAGAGGAATACGATCAGTTTGTAGCAGAAGAAAAAAGAACGGTACTCAAGAAGGAAGATTACGAAGACGTAGTTCTGATGACCGAGTCAGTTTTCAGACATCCAGAGTTTTGGAGAATTATTCCGAATGCAGAAGTAGAACAGGTGATCACCTGGGAAGAGAACGGTATCCGAGCAAAAGCGAGACTTGATTACAGTGACGAGGGACAGCACCTCGTTGTGGATCTGAAGAGTGCTCAGGATGCTTCACCCTACGGATTTAAAAAAGCAGTCACACGGTATCAATACGACATCCAGGCCAACTGGTATCGAAGAGCCTATCAATCTGTTTCCGGTCACTACCCAGAGTTTTTATTTTTAGTAGTCGAAAACACCGCACCCTACAACGTAGCTCTTTACAAACTATCCGATGAATTGATGCACACCGCAGAATTTAAGATCAATCAAGCAGTCGAATTATACAAACAGTATCTCTCCGGAGAGATCTATAGCCAGGGTTACCATGAGGACGTAATGGAGTTGTCATGAAGCAGTGCAAACTATGCCAGAAGGAGATGCTGGTAACAGCCAATAACCAGAAGTACTGCCACTCTCCGTGTACATATAAAATGTACGAACGGAAGCAAGCGAGGAAACTGAAACCCAGAAACTGTGTGATCTGTAGCCAACCCTTTCAGCCGATATCTGCGATCAACGTCTACTGCTCCAAGGACTGTCAGAAGATTGGGAGCAAGAAGTTCTATGACCAGTACCTATTGAAGAGACGAGAGGAACGTTGGGAGGTACTGAAGAACAGACCAGAGAAAACCTGTGCCTATCGGCACTGTAACCGGAAGTTCAAAGATGTTCATCCAAACAAACGCTTCTGTAGCACGATCTGTCAGAGAGGGAACGAAAGAGTAGTTGAAAACGAAAAGTGGTTGAACAGAAAAAAGGTCCATTGTGCAGTATCAACTTGTTCCAAGCTATTCATTCAGAAGAACTCCAACCAGATCTACTGTAGCCATCAGTGCAAACAATTAGTCAGAAACTTTCGGGACCGAGAACGATACAAACAGAATCCGAATAGGCCATGTAGCCGATGTAAACAACGGGTTCTATCAAGGAATTCCAAGGCGAAGATTTGTGATCGATGTTCCAAGGATCTTCAGCAGATCAAAATGAACCGACAGAAGTTCAATGCACCGGAATCCGACATCATCTTTGAACCGGAGAGCAACGACTTCTTCAGCAGTCCTTGGACCCGTTTACAGAAAAGACATTTCATCGATCTGGAACCGACCGACTCTTCCGTAGAGTCATCGGATTTTAAGGATCAAATTCAAAACTATTTAAAGAAAGGAGGAAAGATTACGAAGCTATCAGTCGGTTTCTGTCACTCACCCATTACCATGGAGCAGTAATGATCAGTTTAGACAAAGCAAAATCACTGATGAAAGGACCGAACTATATGGAGGAAATGGTCATGGAGACACTCAAAGCCTCTGATCTCTCGTTAATACCGGAGAATACGGAAGTAGATTGGGACGATGAAGAACTACTGGAAGCCTTCCAGATTGCTCAGTCACAGATTCATTTGAAAAACTATCGTCTAGCGAATTCCGTTCTCCTTTTTTGTCACCGATTACTAAAGGAAAGATATGAGTGAAAACATTTTGAAGATCACAGAAGACTTAACGACTTCACTGGATACCCAGGAACTCGACAAGGCACTAGCCAAAGTAAAAGAAGAGATGAGTGCTCTCGTAGAAAAGGACGGAACCAATCCCCATTTTAGAAACAGTTTTACTTCTCTGTCCGCTTTGTTGAAAGCAGCAACTCCGGTACTCGCTAAACATGGACTCTCTCTTCAGCAGCATCCAACGAGTTCTAAGTTAGTATCCAGACTGTCTCACAGCAGTGGTCAATGGATCGTATCAGAGTATTCGTTGCCAACACACAAGGATGATCCCCAGGGTGACGGTTCAGCAATCACATATGCCCGAAGATACTGCTACCAGAGCATTCTGGGTCTAGCTGGAGACATGGATGACGATGGGAATGCTTCTATGCCTTCTGGACCACCGATGCCGAGAACAGGAGTGAAACGATGATCGAAGGATATTTAGAAGACATGATCATGGAAAGAAAAGTCGGAGTCTCAATACAAGAGATTCAGAATCTTTATAGCGTGATGACTTGGCAAGTGTATCTGCGATTACTGCAGGAAGACAAAAGGGACTCGGTTCCGGCTGATCTAGTGGAAGCTGCAGAACGTTATGTCATTGCTTTCAACACATGGGATCAACAACGAAATCTAGAGGACTGAATGTTACCACAACTATCACTCGTGGAAGATGATTTTCTATCAACAATTCGCAAGGTTTCCAGAGATGGATACTGTCGATTACACATTGATCCAAGTGACGCAAAGTCTTTATTGGTAAAAAACACGAACAACCGGAAACTCCGACAAACCGTAGTCGATTACTATGCGAATGAAATGATCAATGGGAATTGGATAGACAACGGAGATCCGATCCGGATTGCACGGTCAGGACGATTACTGAATGGACAGCATCGGTTATCTGCACTGGTCAAGGCAGGAGTAACGCTACCG
>Ga0208898_1002304_pt1 | contig 11764 bp, 14 predicted proteins | sample VirMetDEL_Mar_4_FD_184513 | JGI IMG/M metagenome (GOLD analysis project Ga0208898, IMG submission 184513) | Aqueous microbial communities from the Delaware River and Bay under freshwater to marine salinity gradient to study organic matter... | ecosystem: Environmental > Aquatic > Marine >...
AGTGTTGCTAAATCTTGTCTTGTTTTTTCTCGTGATCAAGGTACACAAAATAATATTGGTGAAGATAGTTATGACTTTAGATTTAGAAGTTTTGGTACTAATTGGTGTTATACACTTGGCAATGATCTTTTCCCTTGGAAGAAAAAAGTTAGTGAACCTATGGACGCTTATTCTATTTGTTTAGACACTTTTCAATCTCGTTATGGTGTTAATATTACTTCTGCTACTTTTTTTGGTAATAATGGTGTTTATGCTCTTAATCTTTTAACTGACGATTACCTTGAAATGTCAGGTGATTTTATTAATGCTAATAAAAGACTTAACTTTCAAATACAAAAACAAACTGACGAACTTGATAGTGTTTGGACTACATGTCTAACTTATACAAAAGTACTTCGTGTAAATGCAACAAATTCTCGTGTTGATTTATAAAAAACAAAAATTTATAATATTTATTATTAATAAAAATGAATACAGATATACAAAGAAATTTATTAATAATTAATTCTACTGATCGATCCTCTGGAACTTCTAGTGATTTTAAATATAATTTAGGTGATACTTCTTTAGAAATTAATGCTATATCTCTAAAATCTGCTTCGATACCTCATACTCATACTAATATTAATGCTAATAATAATACTATGATAGTTGAAACAGGAGCAGAATTTACTTTAACTGCTGCTGCAAAAGCTAATTATCTTATTAATGGTATTAATTCTTTTATACCTTTTACTCCTGGCACTTATACTTTAAATTCTCTTATCTCTACATTAAATTCTAATAATGGTGGTTTTGGTGAATTTACATATGATACTGGCACTAATAGAGTTACATTTACTATTACTGACGCAGGTGTTAATGTTAATGGTGTTACTTTTTTAACTGGTGGCAGTCCTGAAATTATCTCTCTTCTTGGTTTTAATTTACCAGTAACTTGCCCGACTGGTGTTGGAAGTAGTATTACAGCTACTAATGCTCCTACTTATGTAGAAAATGTTATAACAGAAGTTAGTGTGCCACCTGCTCAATATACAGCTACGGAATTAGTTAATGCTGTTGCTACTGCTATTAATCCTTTAATTCAAGGTACAATTGTAGGAAGTGTAACAGCAGGAGGATACGCAGAATTTACAGGTGCAACTCAACCTTGGCGATTTAATCCTAGTCCCTTACCACCTCTTTTCGGTTGGAATACTAATATTAATACTTTTTTTACTGGTGCTGTAGAAGCTGAATATGTATTTGATCTTTATGGCACTCGAAATTTATATGTTAGTAGTAAAGTATTAGCAAACGGCTATAATGCATTACAAGCTAAAGGTGAAAAAAGTAGCATTATGGGTAATATACCTGTTTGCTCAGCTCAAGGAGGTATAGATAAATTTGAAGCTAAATATTCTATTAGAAAAAATTATACACAACCTATAAATGTTAATAGTATTGATATTAAAATTTTAGACGATACTGGAAAAGTAATAGATTTACAAAATGCAGGAATTGTATTAGTTTTTGAAATTTGGAATTCTATTAAATTGTAAAATTATTATAACGATTTAAAAGAATATGGTATATTCGTAAATGACGGATTTTAGCGATTATAAAAAAATACCTAATTACAAAAATTATCGTATTAATAAAGAAGGAGATTTAATTAGAATTTATAAAAATGGTAAAGTAAAACACCTTAAATTTTTTGTTAATGACAACGGATATTTAAGAATTAATTTAAGTAAAAATGGTAAAGTAAAACCATATTATAAACACCAGCTTTTAGCAAAAACTTTTATTGATAATCCTGAAGATAAACCATGTATAGATCATATAAATCATAATCGACAAGATAATTGTTTATCTAATTTGAAATGGGTGACCTATGGTGAAAATAATAGAAATAAAACTATTAGATATGATAATAATACTGGACACAGAGGAGTTAGTTATATTGAAGAAAAATATTATGTTGTTAATTATAGTAATCTTGAAGGTAGAAATATAAGAAGAAAATTTAGTGTTAAAAAATATGGGGCAGAAGAAGCTTTAAAAAAAGCTATTGAAATTAGAAAGAAAGCTGAAAAATTATATTACAATTATAAATAATTTAAATAAAATCTTGATATTTAATAAATGAAAGTATTAGAATTATTTTCGGGAACTCATTCGGTTGGAAAAGTTTTAGAGAAAGAAGGTCATGAAGTTATTAGTGTTGATATTAATGATTATAAAGGTAAATTTGGTCCTTTAACTCATAAAGTTGATATTATGAAGTTTGATTATAAACAATATAAACCCGGTGAATTTGAGATAATTTGGGCAAGTCCACCTTGTATTTATTATTCTACTTTACAATATACTAGTGTGACTGGAAGACCTCGTAAAGACGGAACTATTAAAACTAAAGAAGACGTTGAAAAAAATATGAAAATTGCTGATAAATTGGTAAAACATACTTTAAAAATTATAAAATATTTAAAACCTAAATATTGGTTTTTAGAAAATCCACAGACAGGAAGATTGAAAAGACGTCCTGTTATGAAAGATATACCTTATCATGACGTAGATTATTGCAGATATGCAGACTGGGGTTATAGAAAACGAACTCGTATATGGACGAACAAAAAAGATTTTAAGCCTCTTCTATGTAATAAAAAATGTGGTAATATGAAAGAAGGAAATAAAAGACATAAAGTTGATATTGGATATACAGATCAAAAAATTACTGGGGGTAAGTTAGGAAGATATAGAATACCTCCTAAACTTATTGAAGAATTAATATTATAATTACTTTAATAAATATGAGTGAAGAAAATGAAAATGTATCATTAACGATTAATGAAAAAAATAAGAAAGAAGTTGAACTTGAATTTGAAAGAAAGAATTACTGGAAAAGTTGTTGTTTGCAAGTAGATCGACGAGCAGTTAAATTTTTTAGTCAATTAACTTTATCTTTTACTATTATAATATTTTGTTTATATCAATTATGGAGATTACCTAAAGACGAAAGTGCTGAATACTTATCTCTTTTAACTATGATTATAGGTGTATATGTTGAAGCCCCCCGTCTCCATTAGTTATATTTAAAGAATTGTTATATAGATATAGAAAATATGTATGATCATAAAACTTATTATGAAAAAAATAAAGATAAATATAAAAAATCTATGCAAGAATATTATAAGAGAAATCAAGATAAATTAAAAGTTGTAATAACTTGTAAAATATGTAATAGTGATATTCAATTTGGTAGTCTTACTTCTCATATTAAAACTAAGTTTCATAATAGTTTTTTACCTTCAGGTCATAACAGAACAAAAGAAGAATGTTATATTTAATTTGATTTTATTTAATAATAATATTGTATTATTATTAAATATGACTAGTAAAGACGCTATTAGAATGCGAGAATATAGAAGGAAAATAAAAGAAAATGAAGTTAATAAAACTATGCTTCTTCTTAAAATTAGTAAAGAAGAAGCTGAAGAAATTGCTATTAAAAATATTAGAAATAAGAATAAACTATATAAACAACAACAACGACAGTCTAAACAAGTTAGGAATAAGTCTCATAAAGACAATATAAAGGTAGGTAGTAATGAATTGGTTGTAGAAGAAGATTTTATACTTAAATTGAAGGTAAGAAAATTAGTAATTCTACAAGACGATAAAGATATGTGGAAAAAATTATCTAATGTAGAGAAAATTATAATAGATAGAATGAATACATATAATTCTAAAGTTAATAAACAAGTTAATTCTAAAGTTAGAAGTTTAATTCAATACTTAAATAAGGTAAAAAGTATTTATAAAAAATTAAATAAAGATTTTACAGATATTAATGTTTTAACTGATACTGATACTATAATAAATATGCTAAAAGATTATAAAGGAAGAAAAGATTATTATAGTGCAATAATCGCTTTTCTTCGTGCTTTTAAAGATAAGAAAAAATATATCGATATATATAAAAATGAAATGAAAAGAAGTAAAGATATAGTTATTCTTGAACAAAAGAATAATGAAAAAACAAAAACACAAAAAGATAATTGGTTGAAGTATGATACTATACTCTCTCTATTTAAACAAAATAAAAAATATTTAAATGATAAAGATAAACTACTTTTAACTTTAATTATTTATTATCCACGCAGAGTACAAGATTACCAAAAATTAAGATTACATAAAAATAAAGGAAAGAAAGACCTTAATTATAACTATCTTAATATCAATAAATATAAAGAACCTACTACTTTTGATTTTTTTAGAAGTAAGAGCCAAGAATATGAAAAGTTAGGTACTAATCAAAAAATACCTAATAGTGTAAAATCTACTATTAAAGAATATTTAAGATCGAATGTAGTTAATAATAATGATCTTCTTTTTAGTAAAGAAGACGGAACTATGTTTTCTACTGACGGTTTTTCTAAAAAAATTAGAAAATTATTCAAAGATATTACTGGTAAAGATATTACTATGAACTTATATAGACATATTATTGCTACTAACTTAACTAATAAAAAAGTCTCTATTAACAAACGTGAACTTATTAGTAATCAAATGGGGCATTCTTACAATACAAATCTAATTTATAGCAAACATAAATAAATCGTAGTCAAAATTTTTTTTATCTATTTTTTTCTAGAAATAGTCATATGACGGACCGACTTTCTCAACTCTAAAAAAGTCAAGAAAAAGTTAAAAGTTAAAACATAAGTCTATTTATACTTAAATATTTTACTTTACTCTACTTCTGGACTTTCTCTACTTTTTTTTATGTTTTATATATAATATATGTATATATATATATATTATTATTATTATTATTATTATTATTAATAATAAAAAAAGTTGAGAAAGTAGAGAAAGTCCGTCCATTTTTAAGAGTTTAAGTAGAAGTTATACTTAAATAGTGTGGACGAACTTTTGCTATATAACGAAGAAAAGTTGAGGAAGTCCGTCCAAGTCCGTCCAATCCAAAAATAAAATTGAAGTTTTAAACAAACTTTTGAAGAAGAAGATAAATATGTATGAAACAGAAAAAGATATTATGAATATTAATAATCTTATTTTTCTATTTAAGAATTTATCTAAATATGATTTAGATTGTATTTATTTTCATAAGTATTTTGATTTAATCTCTTTTTGTAATGTAGAAGAAGAAGCAAAAGAAGAATACAAAGAAATTTATTTAGAATTAGAAACTCTTAAAAAATCTGGGGTAAAAAATCTAATTTATGAAGAGAATAAACAACACGAAGAAAGAAGTATTGAGAATGTAATAAGTGTAGATATATTCAATTGTTTTAACAATAAAAATTATAAACCTGTAAATATTTATTACGAAAAATAATTAACTAAACCTACATGTAAACTATAAATTCAATTTTCAAAAATAAAATTGAATTTTTAAACAAACTTTTGAAGAAGAAGATAAATATGTCTTGGAGTAATAACAACTTGAATATGAATAATCATTATAGAAATGTTATGGCTCGTTATGAACGTGGAGAACCTAAAATATCTTTAAGAGAAAGAGGGTTTATGTATTCATATGGAGATAGAGTTGAAAACAAAGTTGAAGACGGAATGGAAAATAATAATTGGAATGAATGTAAAGAATACTTTAATAATTTAAGTGCAAAACAACAAAGAAAACTTTTAAAAAAAATGAATAAATAATTAATATAACAAATTTAAATATCTTTAATACTTTATTTTTAAAGTGAAAAACACTTTAAAAATTACTTTTAAATTTTGCCCGATCCAAAAAAAAAATTGAATTTTTAAACAAACTTTTTAAAAAGAAGATAAATATGTCTTCAAATAATAACAAAATTAGTTTTGAATATGCTAAACAAAAATTTTATAACGTTTATAATGATTTAATTAAAGACGAAAGAAGGTATGTAGCAGAAGAAATACACCATGTTACACACATTACAGAAGAAGAATTTATAGAAAAATATAATGAAGAAGTAGATAATATACCTCTAAATAAACTATTACCTTCTCATTATAAATCTTTAAGAATATTAAAAAAATTTTTTGATCAAGGAGAGATAGAAGAAGAAGAGAGTGAAGAAGAAGAAGAGAGTGAAGAAGAAGAAGAAGAAGAGAGTGAAGAAGAAGAAGAAGAAGAGAGTGAAGAGAACAACAAGTTTGAACTTGTTATTAAAGAAACGATTAAATTATGTAAAGCAATTAAAGAGGGTGAAAAAGAGAGTGAAGAAGAAAGTGAAGAAGAAGAAGAGAGTGAAGAAGAAGAAGAAGAGAGTGAAGAAGAAGAAGAAGAAGAAGAAGAATTATCAATTAAGAAGAACAATTTAAACTTGGTTGCTAAAGAAATGATTAAATTAATTAAAGAAATTAAAGAGGGTGAAGAAGAAGAAGAGAAGAACAAGTTTAAACTTGTTATTAAAGAAATTAATGAATTGTTTAAATCAACTGATAAACAATATAAATTTATAACAAAAATTATATCTAAATATTATACTATTAAAGAAAAAGACTTCTGGCGTAAAGCATATAAATCAACACGAGGAGGTAGTAATGCAAGCATATTATTTTCGCCACGGACGAGTGTAAAGGATTATATAAATAAAGAATATAATATAAAAATGCCTCTTGATTATAAAATAGACAAATTCTATCATAGTTTTACAGGTATAGAAATAATGTATGAGCTACATAAATTTAATTCTCGTAATTACTCTAAAAAATATGATAAAAACGGGAAATGTATTCAACATTACTATACTAACAAACAATTAAAAGGTTTTTGTAAAATGAACGGACTTAAAGGTTATAATAGTATGAAAAAATTACAATTATTAAAAGCATTAATGAGTGTGTAATTAACTAAACTATACTTATACTTAAATTCTAATTTATACAAAAATAAATTTGAATTTATAAAAAAACTTTTGAAATAGAAAATAAAATATGTCTAACACTGAAAAAGAAATTCAAAAACTTAATCAATTTATTCAAAATAGAATTATTGATATTGATAATGATATTGAAAATTTAGAAATAGATATAGGATTATTAAAACTACAAAGAGAGAAGGAATGTAAGAAATTTAAAAAGGTTGAAGAAATGATTAAATTATGTAAAGAAATTCAAGGAAGTACAGGAGACGATAATTAAGACTAAATCCTACTTAACTATAAATTCAATTTTCAAAAAAAAAATTGAATTTTTAAACAAACTTTTTAAGAAGAAGATAAATATGTCTAATAATGAAATTAAGACCCTCTGTGGTAAGACTATGAAACAAATGCTTTATAAATACCACCAGAAAAAATGTAATGAGTGTAAAGGTAATAATCCTAAAGTAAATTTTAAATTTTTAGAAGATAGGACCTATAATAAAAAAGGTAAAAAATTATCTCAAATGACTATTCAAGATTTAAAACATAATGGATTTAGAAATGGCAAATTACGATATATTGTAGACGATCTTATAAAAGATAGAAAAGAAGTATATATTGTAAACGATCTTAAAAAAGAAGTTTAAGTAATCTAATTTTAATTCTAATTTATACAAAAAATAAATTTGAATTTTTAAATAAAAAATTGAAGTTTAAAGAAAAAGATATATCTATATAACAAAATGGCAACAACGATTATTTTTGAGCCTTCTTATAAAGAAGGACAATTATGCTATTGTGGTAAAGTGGTAAAACATTTTAATAAACATATTTTAACTAAAAAACACCTTCTTTTTGATAAAGAGAATAATATGAGAAGTGAGATTAAGAAGAAGGAGAAGAAGACGAAGGAGGATCGTAAAGAATATATGAGAGAATATATGAAGAAGTATAATGAAGAGAAGAAAGAAAGTTATGAAGAGAGAAAAGAGAAGTATAAAGAGTATAGAAAAGAAAATCGTATAAAATGTTTAAAGCAAATGTATAAAAGTCGAGAAAGAGTATTTAATAATCAAAGAAAGAATTATTCAAGAAGTAAAGAAGAAGAAGAAGAATAAAAAGATAATATTATGATTTAAAGAATTATAATCATAATATAACGATAATGATTAAGAAGAAAGCTATGACTACAGCAGAGAGGCAAAGAAAATATATGAATAAGCCCGGTAATAAAGAGAAACATAAAGAACGAATGAGAATATATAATGAGAAAATGAAAAGAGCAAGAGAATTATTAAAAGCAAATGGAGGTTGGTAATAGGTTAAATTTTAAATTTATATGAAATTTAAAATTAATATTTAAAGATATGTATTATTAATATAACAAAAATAAATGAAACAAAAAATATATTTTAGTGGAAAGGGAAGCCAGCAAAAATGTTTTAATGCTAATAAAGATAAAACCTTTTTCTTAATGCACCAGAAAGAAATTGAATGTGGAAAATCTACTAATACTTATACTGCATTTAATAATATTACAGAATACTTAAATTATAATAAGAAAGAGGAAGGAAGAATGAAATGTGATTATGAATTAATAAAAGAAAATCAAGAATGTATAGAGTATTATGATATCGACGCACTGACAGATATAGAAGGAATTTTTAAGAATAAAACAGAAGAAGAAATTGTAGAAGATTTTATTTTAGCAAGATTAGAATATCAAGAAGAAATGTTAAGTGAATATAATATACCTTTAAGAAGAAAAGATTTTTATATTACTTCTACACCCGATCCTAAACAGAAAAAAGTAAGTCTTCATATATATATAAGAAATGGATATAAATTTAAGAATAATAATATACACCTTAAAAATTTTGTAAAAGATTTTAAAGAATATTGTGAAGTTGAAAATAAATGTGTTGAGATTGATATGAGTGTCTATTCAAAAAATAGGTGTTTTAGACTTATTAATAATCATAAATTTAATCAACCGGAAAGAGTATGTAAAGCTATTACTAATGTTAATAAAGATATTAAAAACTTTTTTGCAGTATATATAGAGAATGAAAAAAAATATTATTTTGAAAAAGAAATTATAAAAGAGACTAAAGAACAACAAGAAGAGATAATAGAGATTTATAAAGATAGCAAAAGTAAGTTATTATTCTTACTAAAACTAATAGAGGAAACGATTGAAAATGGAAGTAGTCCTTTATGTGATAATGAATATGGAAATAAAATATGTTATAATGATTATATAAGATTAACTTTTGCTTTTTTTAATGTGTGTCTACCTGAAAATAAGCCTGTTATATTTAGTCGTATATTTAAATTATATAGAAGAAATGAAAATCTAAAGTATAGTGAAGAATATGATAAATTATCTAATATAAAAAATGAAGATCGAATTGGTATGAAAAGTATACATTATTATGCAAGATATCATAAAGAATATGAAATTCATTTTAAAGAAGAATTAGAAAAATTTAAAAATTTTCAATTATATAAAAGATTTGATTGGAAGTTAAAAAGAGCACAAGAGAAGAAAGATAAAATTATTATTAAGTATGGTAGACAATTAAGAGATTTAACATATCTTACAAAAAAAAATCCTCCTCTATATACTACTCTTGAAAATAATATTAAATATTTTATTAAATATGTTTATCAAGAAGGAAAAGAAAATTTTTATATTGAAAATGAGTATTATGATATGAAAGAACAAAAACGTATATGCTCTTATGAATATGAAAGTAGATATAAGTTTTTAGCAAAACACGGAAAAGGAGAAATACCAGTAAATTTTATAAATAAAAAATTTAAGAAAGAACATGAAAGTTGGTTAAAAGAAGAACCTGCTAAAAACGAAAAGCTAAAGTATATTGAAATGTGGTTAAGAGATAAACCTAAAATGTTTAAAAGTGTATCTTTAGGTTTTATAATAGAGAATATGATTAAAGAAAAACGAATTACAAAATATACTAATTTAACTTTTGAACCTTATTTAATAAAAGACGAAAACCATAAAGGAAAAGATAATCTTAACTTATTTAAGGGCTATACTTATGATTTAAATTGTGGAGGAGATAAAAGGAGATATGAAAAAAGCCTTTTTAGACATAATATAAGACATTATTTATGTAATGGTGAAAAGAATTTTGCAGATTGGTTTGAGAGTTGGATTGCACATGCTATACAAAAACCTATGGAAAAATGCACAACAATGACTATATTTATAGGAGAACAAGGAACCGGAAAAGATATTATGTTTGGTGCTTTAAGAAAAATTATAGGTAAAAGATATACTGCAGAATTAGGAGGAATGACACCTCTTTTTGATAAATTTAATAAGTCATTAGACGAAAAATTATTTATTAGAATTAATGAAATTAAAAGTAGAGGAGAACAATTCGCTAATGCAGATAAACTTAAAGATATTATTGATCGAGAATGGATTACTATTGAACCTAAAGGGAAAGAGAAATATGAAAGTAAACAATGTGCTAGATTTTTAGGTTTTGGAAATGAAGAAGATTTAGTGAAAGTAGAAAATAGAGATAGAAGATTTAGTATTCAAAATACTAATAATTCTAAAGCACAGAATATCTCTTATTTTAAAACTATTGTAAAAGAAATGACAGAAGATTTTTATAAAGATATGTTTATGTATTATGCTACATTAGATATCAATGATTTTAATGCTTGTAAACCTTGCGAAACTTCTTTTAAAACAAAACAAAAAGAATTTAGTGAACCTAAACCGATCTTAATGTTAAAAGAATGGTATTTTGAAGAAGCAAGAGATAAAGATACTATGAATGAAATAACTTTAACAAACTTATTTACTAATCATTTTGCTAATTATAGTGCTAAATATAATTATTCTTTAAAAATGGGCAATATTACTTTTAATAAATATATTAAAAAACTACTTACACCTGAAAAAGTTAAAGGAGGAGGAAAGAAACTAGGAGTTAAGTTTAATTATACGATTTTAGAAAATGCTTTTAAAAAATATTATAATGACAAAAACTTTGTATTGTAAATTATTTTTTATTATATTTAATATTAATAAAAAATGAGTGAAGAAGAGAGTAAGAAAATACAACATGATTATGCTATTATGAACCAAGCAGTTTATAGTAATGATCCTCAATCTATTCTTGATAAATACGGAAAAAATAATTTTATAATTTTACAAGAAGATTTAGATTATTTAATTATTAAAGATAATATTACAGATAAAGTTAATTTTGTTATAAAAGGAACAGATATCGCTAATACAAAAGGAAAAAGAATAGAAGACTTGAAAGAAGACTTACATATAGTCTTAAATAAGCCTGAAAGTATGAAGCGATTAAGAAGAATGCGAAATATAGCAAAAGGATTAATTAGAGAATATGGTAAAGATAATATTGTTATTACAGGACATAGTTTAGGAGGTTATATTACTGCTGAAATATCTAATGAAACAGGAACAAATGCAGTTGCTTTTAATATTGGAAGTAGTCCTAAAAATATTAGACCTAAAATAAATAATAATCTTATACATTTTACAACTAATAATATTAAAAAAGGTATTCTTGATCCTTTATCAATGACTTCTGCAGGAAGAGATTTTTATGATAAACGACGAGTTGAACCTAAACCTGAAGTAGGAAGTGGTATTATTAAATATCATACTATCGAACATTTTTTACCAAAAGAAAAAATAGAAAAAAAAAATAATATTATAAATAAAGAAATGGAAACAGGACAAACAAATAAATTAGAGTTGAAAAAAATTAAAGATATGAAAATTACACCTCTTAAAAAAGAAGCTAAGAAAATGGGTATAAAAGGTGCTTATAAATGGAAAAAAGCAGATTTAGAAAAAGCACGATCTATTGTTA
>Ga0208898_1002305_pt1 | contig 11762 bp, 2 predicted proteins | sample VirMetDEL_Mar_4_FD_184513 | JGI IMG/M metagenome (GOLD analysis project Ga0208898, IMG submission 184513) | Aqueous microbial communities from the Delaware River and Bay under freshwater to marine salinity gradient to study organic matter... | ecosystem: Environmental > Aquatic > Marine > Coastal...
GATGATCCTGAAGTTCCTGATGAACCGCTAGTTCCTGATGAACCGCTAGTTCCTGATGAACCTGAACTACCTGAAGTTCCTGATGAACCTGAAGTACCAGATGAACCGCTTGTACCTGATTTACCAGATGAGCCTGATGATCCTGAAGTTCCTGATGAACCGCTAGTTCCTGATGAACCGCTAGTTCCTGATGAGCCGCTAGTTCCTGATGAACCTGAACTACCTGAAGTTCCTGATGAACCTGAAGTACCACTTGAACCACTTGTACCAGATGAACCTGAAGTACCTGATGAGCCTGAAGAGCCACTAGTACCTGATGAACCGCTAGTTCCATTTACACCTGAAACTCCACTTGTACCTGATGAGCCACTTGAACCTGAAGTTCCTGATGAACCACTTGTACCTGATGAACCAGATGTACCTGATGATCCTGAAGTACCTGAACTACCTGATGAACCAGATGTACCTGATGAGCCTGAAGTACCACTTGAACCGCTAGTTCCTGATGAACCTGAACTACCTGAAGTTCCTGATGAGCCTGAAGTTCCTGATGAACCACTTGTACCTGATGAACCAGATGTACCTGATGAGCCTGATGAACCTGAAGTACCTGATGATCCTGAAGTTCCTGATGAACCGCTAGTTCCTGATGAACCGCTAGTTCCTGATGAACCTGAACTACCTGAAGTTCCTGATGAGCCTGAAGTTCCTGATGAACCTGAAGTACCTGATTTACCAGATGAGCCTGATGATCCTGAAGTTCCTGATGAACCGCTAGTTCCTGATGAACCGCTAGTTCCTGATGAACCGCTAGTTCCTGATGAACCTGAAGTACCTGATTTACCAGATGAACCTGATGAGCCTGAAGTACCGCTTGAACCACTTGTACCAGATGAACCTGAAGTACCTGATGAGCCTGAAGAGCCACTAGTACCTGATGAACCACTAGTTCCATTTACACCAGAGACACCACTTGTACCTGAAGAACCGCTTGAACCTGAAGTTCCTGATGAACCACTTGTACCTGATGAACCAGATGTACCTGATGATCCTGAAGTACCTGAACTACCTGATGAACCAGATGTACCTGATGAGCCTGAAGTACCTGATGATCCTGAAGTACCTGAACTACCTGATGAACCAGATGTACCTGATGAGCCTGAAGTTCCTGATGATCCTGAAGTACCTGATTTACCAGATGAACCTGATGAGCCTGAAGTACCGCTTGAACCTGAAGTACCGCTTGAACCTGAAGTACCTGAACTACCTGATGAACCGCTAGTTCCTGATGAACCTGAAGTACCGCTTGAACCTGAAGTTCCTGAAGAGCCGCTTGTGCCTGATGAACCTGATGAACCACTAGTACCTGATGAGCCTGAAGAGCCGCTGGTACCTGATGAACCGCTTGTTCCGTTTACACCACTTACACCAGATGTACCTGAAGAACCTGAGCTACCTGAAGTGCCACTTGAGCCTGAAGTTCCTGATGAACCTGAAGTACCTGAACTACCTGATGAACCGCTAGTTCCTGATGAACCTGAAGTACCGCTTGAACCTGAAGTACCTGATGATCCTGAAGTACCTGAACTACCTGATGAGCCAGATGTACCTGATGAGCCTGATGAGCCACTTGTACCGCTTGAACCTGAAGTACCTGATTTACCAGATGAGCCAGATGAACCACTAGTACCCGAACTACCACTTGTACCTGATGAACCAGATGTTCCAGATGAACCTGAAGTACCTGAACTACCTGATGAACCGCTAGTTCCTGATGAACCTGAAGTACCGCTTGAACCTGAAGTACCGCTTGAACCTGAAGTTCCTGATGAACCTGAAGAGCCGCTGGTACCTGATGAACCGCTTGTTCCGTTTACACCACTTACACCAGATGTACCTGATGAGCCTGATGAACCTGAAGTTCCTGATGAGCCACTTGTACCTGAAGAACCAGAAGTACCTGATGAGCCTGAACTGCCTGATGTACCAGATGAACCTGATGAACCTGAAGTACCTGATGAGCCAGATGTTCCAGATGAACCACTAGTTCCTGATGAACCTGAAGTACCGCTTGAACCACTTGTACCAGATGAACCACTTGATCCAGATGTACCAGATGAACCACTTGAACCAGACGTACCAGACGAACCTGAAGTACCAGACGAACCTGAAGTTCCATTTACACCACTTACACCAGATGTACCTGATGAACCTGATGAACCAGATGTACCTGAGCTTCCTGAAGTACCACTTGAACCACTTGTACCAGATGAACCTGAGCTACCTGAAGTACCTGATGAGCCTGATGAACCTGAAGTTCCTGATGAACCAGATGTACCAGATGAACCTGAAGTACCAGATGAGCCTGAAGTACCAGATGAACCTGAAGTACCGCTTGAGCCTGACGATCCACTTGTACCAGATGAACCACTTGATCCAGATGTACCAGATGAACCACTAGTACCAGATGAACCACTAGTACCGTTTACACCACTTACACCAGATGTACCTGATGAGCCTGAAGAGCCGCTGGTACCTGATGAACCGCTAGTACCAGATGAGCCTGAAGTACCAGATGAGCCTGAAGTACCTGATGAGCCTGAGCTACCTGATGTACCAGATGAACCTGAAGTACCGCTTGAACCTGAAGTACCTGAGCTACCTGATGTACCTGAAGAACCTGATGAACCACTAGTTCCTGATGAACCTGATGAACCTGAAGTACCGCTTGAACCTGAAGTACCTGAAGAGCCGCTTGAACCACTTGTACCAGATGAACCACTAGTTCCATTTACTCCACTAACACCTGAAGTACCTGATGAACCTGAACTGCCTGAAGTACCTGAACTGCCTGAAGTACCTGAACTACCTGAAGTACCTGAAGAGCCTGAACTGCCTGATGTACCTGATGAGCCTGAAGTACCTGAGCTACCTGATGTACCTGAAGAACCTGATGTACCTGAAGAACCTGATGAACCACTTGTACCTGAAGAACCAGACGTACCTGAACTTCCTGAAGTACCAGATGAGCCTGAGCTGCCACTAGTTCCTGATGAACCAGATGATCCGCTCGTACCTGATGAGCCACTTGTTCCGTTTACACCACTAACTCCACTCGTACCAGATGAACCTGATGAACCAGATGTTCCAGATGAACCTGAAGTACCTGATGAACCAGATGTACCTGATGAGCCTGAGCTACCTGAAGTGCCACTTGAACCACTAGTACCAGATGAGCCACTTGTGCCTGATGAACCTGAAGTACCTGATGAACCTGAGCTGCCTGAAGTTCCTGAAGAACCTGAACTGCCTGAAGTACCTGATGAACCAGATGTTCCTGATGAACCTGAAGTACCTGAAGAGCCTGATGAACCACTAGTACCTGATGAGCCACTTGTTCCGTTTACACCACTAACACCCGATGTACCTGAAGAACCACTTGAACCTGAAGTTCCTGATGAACCTGAAGTACCTGATGAACCAGATGTACCTGATGAACCTGAGCTACCTGATGTACCAGATGAACCAGATGTACCTGAACTTCCTGAAGTGCCTGATGAACCTGAACTACCTGAAGTTCCTGATGAGCCACTTGTGCCTGATGAACCACTTGTACCTGATGAGCCTGATGAACCACTTGTGCCTGATGAGCCACTTGTACCTGATGAGCCTGATGAACCACTTGTGCCTGATGAGCCACTTGTTCCGTTTACACCGCTAACACCACTTGTGCCTGATGAACCTGATGAACCACTAGTTCCTGATGAACCTGAAGATCCAGATGTTCCTGAAGAGCCAGATGTTCCTGAAGATCCAGATGTACCTGAAGATCCTGAAGAACCGCTTGTTCCTGAAGAACCGCTTGTTCCTGATGAACCTGAAGTACCGCTTGAACCACTTGTACCAGATGAACCTGAAGTACCTGATGAGCCTGAGCTACCTGATGTACCTGATGAACCTGAGCTGCCTGATGTACCTGATGAGCCTGAAGTTCCTGATGAACCACTTGTTCCGTTTACTCCTGAAACTCCTGAAGTACCTGATGAGCCAGATGAACCTGAAGTTCCTGATGAACCACTAGTTCCTGATGAACCTGATGTACCAGATGAACCACTTGAACCTGAAGTACCTGAAGAGCCACTAGTACCTGATGAACCACTTGTACCTGATGAGCCTGAAGTACCTGATGAACCAGATGAACCTGAAGTTCCTGATGAACCTGAAGTACCACTTGAACCACTTGTACCAGATGAACCTGATGAACCACTAGTTCCTGATGAACCTGATGAGCCACTTGTACCTGATGAACCACTAGTTCCATTTACACCAGAGACACCACTTGTACCTGAAGAACCGCTTGAACCTGAAGTTCCTGATGAACCACTAGTTCCTGATGAACCAGATGTACCTGATGAACCTGAGCTACCTGAAGTACCAGATGAACCAGATGAACCAGATGTACCTGAACTTCCTGAAGTGCCTGATGAACCTGAACTACCTGAAGTTCCTGATGAGCCACTTGTGCCTGATGAGCCACTTGTACCTGATGAACCTGATGATCCACTTGTACCTGATGAGCCTGAGCTACCTGAAGTACCTGATGAACCTGAAGTTCCTGATGAACCGCTTGTTCCATTTACTCCTGAAACTCCTGAAGTTCCTGATGAACCTGAAGAACCTGAAGTTCCTGATGAGCCGCTTGTACCTGATGATCCTGAAGTACCAGATGAACCTGAAGTTCCTGATGAACCAGATGATCCACTTGTGCCTGATGAACCCGATGATCCACTTGTGCCTGATGAACCGCTTGTACCTGAAGAGCCTGAAGTTCCTGAAGAACCTGAAGTACCTGATGAACCTGAGCTACCTGAAGTACCTGATGAACCTGAACTGCCTGAAGTACCAGATGAGCCTGAAGAACCGCTAGTACCTGATGAACCCGAAGTACCGTTTACACCAGAAACACCAGATGTACCTGAGGAACCACTTGAACCTGAAGTTCCTGAACTTCCACTTGTACCAGATGAACCTGAAGTTCCTGATGAACCTGAAGTACCAGATGAACCTGAAGTTCCTGATGAACCTGAAGTACCAGATGAACCTGAAGAACCGCTAGTACCTGATGAACCTGAAGAGCCTGAAGTACCTGATGAACCACTTGTTCCTGATGATCCTGATGAACCGCTTGTACCTGATGAACCTGAAGAGCCTGAAGTACCTGATGAACCACTTGTACCTGAAGAACCTGAAGTACCGTTTACACCTGAAACACCAGATGTGCCTGAAGAGCCTGAGCTACCTGAAGTACCTGAGCTACCTGAAGAGCCTGAAGTACCAGATGAACCTGAAGAGCCTGAAGTACCGCTTGATCCGCTAGTACCTGATGAACCAGATGATCCACTTGTACCTGATGAACCGCTTGAACCTGATGTTCCTGATGAACCTGAAGTACCTGAGCTACCTGAAGAGCCTGAAGTACCAGATGAACCTGATGAACCACTAGTTCCTGATGAACCTGAAGAACCGCTAGTACCTGAAGAACCTGAAGTTCCATTTACACCAGAAACACCTGAAGTACCAGATGAACCTGAGCTACCTGAAGTACCAGATGAACCTGAAGAGCCTGAAGTACCTGAACTACCTGATGAACCGGATGTTCCTGAAGAACCACTAGTACCACTTGAACCAGAAGTACCTGATGAACCAGATGAACCTGAAGTACCACTTGAACCACTTGAACCAGAAGTACCTGAAGAACCTGAAGTACCTGAAGAACCTGAAGTACCAGATGAACCAGATGAACCTGATGTACCTGAACTACCAGATGAACCCGAAGTGCCTGATGAACCGCTTGTTCCATTTACACCAGATACACCACTTGTTCCTGATGAACCTGATGAACCGCTTGTTCCTGATGAACCTGAAGAGCCAGATGTACCTGATGAGCCAGATGAACCGCTAGTACCTGATGAACCAGATGAACCTGAAGTTCCTGATGAACCAGATGAACCAGATGTACCTGATGAACCTGAGCTGCCTGAAGTACCTGATGAACCTGAAGAGCCTGAAGTGCCTGATGAACCTGAAGAGCCTGAAGTACCTGATGATCCTGATGAACCAGATGTACCTGAAGAGCCTGATGAACCACTAGTACCAGATGAACCTGAAGTACCATTTACACCAGAAACACCTGAAGTTCCCGATGAACCAGATGAACCAGATGTACCTGATGAACCTGATGAACCGCTTGTACCTGATGAACCTGATGAACCGCTTGTACCTGAAGAACCCGAAGAGCCTGAAGTACCTGATGAACCTGATGAGCCTGAAGTACCTGAACTACCTGATGAACCGCTAGTTCCTGATGAACCAGATGAACCTGAAGTTCCTGATGAACCAGATGAACCAGAAGTACCTGATGAACCTGAAGAGCCTGAAGTTCCTGATGAACCAGATGAACCTGAAGTACCGTTTACACCAGAAACACCTGAAGTTCCTGATGAACCAGATGAACCAGATGTACCTGATGAACCTGAAGAGCCTGAAGTACCTGATGAACCTGATGAGCCTGAAGTGCCTGATGAACCTGATGAGCCTGAAGTTCCTGATGAACCTGATGAGCCTGAAGTGCCTGATGAACCTGATGAGCCTGAAGTGCCTGAAGAGCCAGATGAACCTGAAGTTCCTGATGAACCTGATGAACCTGAAGTTCCTGATGAGCCAGATGAACCGCTAGTACCTGATGAACCTGATGAGCCTGAAGTACCGTTTACACCAGAAACACCTGAAGTTCCTGATGAACCAGATGAACCTGAAGTACCACTTGAACCACTTGAACCAGAAGTACCTGATGAACCTGAAGAGCCTGAAGTACCTGATGAACCTGATGAACCTGAAGTACCAGATGAACCTGATGAACCTGAAGTTCCTGATGAGCCAGATGAACCTGAAGTTCCTGATGATCCTGATGAACCAGAAGTGCCTGAAGAGCCTGAAGAACCAGAAGTGCCTGAAGAGCCAGATGAACCTGATGTACCTGATGAACCAGATGAGCCGCTTGTGCCTGATGAACCTGAAGTACCATTTACTCCAGAAACACCCGAAGTACCTGATGAACCTGATGAACCGCTTGTACCTGAAGAACCCGAAGAGCCTGAAGTACCTGATGAACCAGAACTACCTGATGTACCAGATGATCCAGAGCTACCTGAAGTACCAGATGAACCTGATGAACCTGAAGTTCCTGATGATCCTGATGAACCACTAGTTCCAGATGAACCTGATGAACCTGAAGTACCTGATGAACCCGAAGAACCTGAAGTACCTGATGAACCCGAAGAACCTGAAGTACCTGATGAGCCACTTGTACCATTAACGCCTGAAACACCAGAAGTACCTGATGAACCTGATGAACCGCTTGTACCTGAAGAACCCGAAGAGCCTGAAGTACCTGATGAACCTGATGAACCTGAAGTACCTGATGAACCCGAAGAACCTGAAGTACCTGATGAGCCACTTGTTCCGTTTACACCAGAAACACCACTTGTGCCTGATGAACCAGATGAACCTGAAGAACCACTTGAACCACTAGTACCCGAAGAACCGCTTGAACCAGATGTACCTGAAGAACCTGAACTACCTGAAGTACCAGATGAACCTGAAGTACCGTTTACACCTGAAACACCTGAAGTACCAGAAGAGCCTGAGCTGCCTGAAGTGCCTGAAGAACCTGATGAACCAGATGTTCCTGAAGAACCTGATGAACCAGATGTACCTGAAGAACCTGAGCTGCCTGAAGTGCCTGATGAACCTGAAGAGCCTGAAGTACCGTTTACTCCTGAAACACCAGATGTACCTGAAGAACCTGAGCTGCCTGAAGTACCTGATGAACCACTAGTACCAGAAGAGCCTGAGCTGCCTGAAGTACCTGATGAGCCTGAACTACCTGAAGTACCTGATGAGCCTGAAGTACCGTTTACACCTGAAACACCAGATGTACCTGAAGAACCTGAGCTGCCTGAAGTACCTGATGAACCTGAGCTACCTGAAGTACCAGATGAACCTGAACTACCTGAAGTACCTGAAGAACCTGAACTGCCTGAAGTACCAGATGAACCAGAAGTACCATTTACACCAGAAACACCTGAAGTACCTGATGAACCTGAGCTGCCTGAAGTGCCTGATGAACCTGAAGAGCCTGAAGTGCCTGATGAACCTGAAGAGCCTGAAGTGCCTGATGAACCTGAGCTACCTGAAGTGCCTGATGAACCAGAAGTACCGTTTACTCCTGAAACACCAGATGTACCTGAAGAGCCTGATGAACCTGAAGTACCTGAAGATCCAGATGTACCTGAAGAGCCTGAGCTACCTGAAGTACCTGATGAGCCTGATGAGCCTGATGTACCTGAAGAACCTGAAGTACCATTTACACCAGAAATACCAGATGTACCTGAAGAACCTGAGCTTCCTGAAGTGCCTGATTCACCAGATGAACCTGATGAACCGCTTGTACCTGATGAGCCTGATGAACCTGAAGTACCGTCACCACTTGTACCTGATGAACCAGAAGTACCGTTTACTCCTGAAACACCTGATGTACCAGATGAACCTGATGAACCAGCAGCACCTGAAGAACCTGATGAACCGCTTGTACCTGATGAGCCTGATGAACCTGAAGTACCATCAGAGCCTACACCTGATGTACCCGATGAACCTGATGAACCAGAAGTACCAGATTCACCAGAACTACCTGATGTACCAGATGAACCTGATGAACCAGCAGCACCTGAAGAGCCTGATGAACCACTTGTACCTGATGAGCCTGATGAACCTGAAGTACCATCAGAGCCTACACCTGATGTACCAGATGAACCTGATGAACCAGAAGTACCAGATTCACCAGAACTACCTGATGAGCCAGAAGTGCCAGATAAGCCAGAAGAACCTGAAGAACCTGAAGTTCCTGATGTACCTGCTTCACCTCCACCGCCGGTAATATTGATAAGTACGCCGTCTGAACCGCTAGCTGTTACTTCAATACCACTTCCCGTGAAGTTAAGATTGGCTGCGTTAGATAACACTAAAGAACCAGTATAGTAAATATCAGTGATTGTTAAATCATCAAAAAATTCTTGTAATTCAATTTGGTAACCTGCCTGATCTGTACCATCTGGTAGGTTTGTAAGACCCGTAATAGCTTTAGAAAAAATAGGGGCTAAAGATTCAGTAGTAGATAAAGCTACAATACCAAGAGTACCAACAGAAGTGGCGTAGAAATCACCACTATCAAGCATAGTTTGATTATCTTCACTCCATGTAGCATAAAATGAAAATTGACCTACAGCGTCACTACTCCTATATAATACATCCGTAACTACATATTTGTGAAAACGTCCTGGGACTGCTGTACCACTAAGTGTAGCTGATGGAGCTAAAATAGAATATAAAGGTGATAGATCTGAGTTAAATTCACTATCTTCACTACCTGTAATATTTGATATTCTAATAGGATTATCTGCAAATCCATATTGAGGATCAGTAAATGAACCTGATCTAATAAATACTTGACCAGGTCTAGGTTGAATTCTAGCTAATTTACCTGTACCTGAAGCTGAGGGGAAATCATTAACTGTGATAGTTCCCGCATTTATATCTACTGCTGTAATTATAGTAGCAGTAGGCATATAAGTAGACGCAATAAGTTGCTGTCCTACTCTAATAGCTGAAAGTCCTTCATATCCTGCTATATTAGCAACATTAGTAATGGTTTTTGAGCCTGTATCAAAATCACCATTAATTCTTATAAAGGAATTATTAAAGGTACCTGTAGATCCGCTTGTTAAAGCAGTAAATGAACTAACCTTACCGTAAAATAGTTGTCTGGCCATACTTGTATTGTATACAATTTGTTGAATATTCTAGTATAAATATTAAAAAAAGAGCCCCAAATTGGGGCTCTAAAAAGAAATTTTAAAATATATTTTTTTTAGAATTGCATTGTAAACATTAAGGGACCAAATGTTGCCATACCACCTGATAAATTATAAACGTTATGGGTGCCTGTAGTGCTAAATTGTGCTTGGGTAGTTGATAACCAAGCTGATGTTGTGGAAGCAATATCATATGCTCTGATATCAGGTGGGATTCTAGTATTTAATGCACTGTTTTTACCCGCACCATTTGACAAAGCATTTGAAGGTACTGTTAATGTTTTAGGATCAGTTTCAGAGTTATTGATATAACACATAATAGAAAGTAATTGAACATTACCAGCAGTTGGAGCTTCAATAGTAATAGCTGAATCTCCTAAAGTTGAAACATCTAAACATGGGATATAAGCACCAGCTGAACCACTAGTATCACCTGAATCTGCTACTGAGCATGTAAATGTGTTGGCTCCAGTTGATGTAATAGAAACATGAACATAATCAACGTTAAAGTTTCTTAATAATACGTAGTCACCTGTAGTTAAACCATGTGCAGTTGATGTTACTGTTAAGGTAGTACCTGAACGAGTCCAAGCTAATCCTCCAAATAATGTACCTGATGATAATACTTGAGCTTTATCACTACCTGATGTGTATTCATATCTTACTACGTTAGTATAAACTGTTGAAATACCACCTCCTGTACCAGAAGTACCTGATGAACCACTTGTACCAGTAGCTCCTGAAGTACCAGATGAACCTGAAGAACCTGAAGTACCAGGGGCTCCTGTAGCTCCTGAAGTACCTGATGAGCCTGAAGAACCACTAGTTCCACTTAAACCAGATGTTCCTGAAGAACCTGAACTACCTGATGTTCCTGATGAACCTGAAGTACCTGAAGTTATACCTGGAGCTGAAGTACCTGATGAACCGGAAGTACCTGATGAACCAGCATCACCTGTAGCTCCGGAAGTACCTGATGAACCTGAAGAACCACTAGTACCAGAAGAACCAGAAGTACCTGAACCTGAGGTACCAGATGAACCAGATGTACCTGATAAACCTGAAGAGCCTGAAGAGCCTGAAGTACCAGCTGCTCCATCAGCACCTGAAGAACCTGAAGTACCTGAAGAGCCTGAAGTACCAGCGGCTCCATCAGCACCTGAAGAACCAGATGTACCTGAAGAACCAGATGTACCTGAACCTGAGGTACCAGATGAACCAGATGTACCCGAGGCTCCATCAGCACCTGAGGAACCACTAGTACCAGAAGAGCCAGAAGTACCAGCTGCTCCATCAGCTCCTGAAGAGCCTGAAGTACCAGATGAACCAGATGTACCAGCTGCTCCATCAGCACCTGAGGAACCAGATGTACCTGAAGAACCTGAAGTACCAGCTGCTCCATCAGCACCTGAGGAACCAGATGTACCTGAAGAACCTGAAGTACCAGCTACTCCATCAGCACCTGAGGAACCACTAGTACCAGATGAACCCGATGTACCCGAGGCTCCATCAGCTCCTGAAGAGCCTGAAGTACCTGAAGAACCCGAAGTGCCATTTCCTGAAGTACCTGAAGTACCTGAAGAACCAGAAGAACCTGATGTGCCATTAGTGCCCCCTCCACCACCACTAGTACTACCTACTGGGGCATAAGTTCCATCTGAAAATCTATAGTATAAAGCACCATTATCGGCTGAATTAGAAAATACAGCTACAACACCACTATTGGGTGTTGCTACTCCTGATGTTCCGGTTTGTGTAATATTAATTTGGGCCACTTGTATGTATGTTTATGTATAAATATTAGACTCTTTTATTAAATTATCGTTGCTGATG
>Ga0208898_1002306_pt1 | contig 11760 bp, 10 predicted proteins | sample VirMetDEL_Mar_4_FD_184513 | JGI IMG/M metagenome (GOLD analysis project Ga0208898, IMG submission 184513) | Aqueous microbial communities from the Delaware River and Bay under freshwater to marine salinity gradient to study organic matter... | ecosystem: Environmental > Aquatic > Marine >...
AGATGTACAATCAGATAACTAGTTCTGATCAGAAAGATTATTTAAATAAAGATCTTAACTTTTCTTCTCATAAAATAGAAATGATAGACGGTATAGAATATTTAATAACCCCAGAAGGTAAACGATTTGCCATATGGGGATTACTGGATAAAATATGATTCGTTCATTCACACAATTTCTGAAAGAAACTATTGTCAAGCGTGGAAAAAAGTTTATAGTAATGAACAAAGCTAAAACAAAAGTTTTAGGAAAGCATAATACTCGAAAGTCTGCCAATAAACAATTGGCGGCGATTGAGATTAATAAGGGGACATAATTAAAAAGGATAGACCATGAATATTGTATATGTCAAGAAAAAAAGAAGATTGTATGATTATATCTTTTTAACTGGAACTCAAAGTTCTGGTGAATTTGGTAATAATTATATATCAAGTGTAGCTGAACCATATCCATATCTCGACAATAATTCATGGAAGCAAATCGAAACAAATTATTATTACTCAACACTTGCAATTGATAATAATTCAAATTTGTGGGGGTGGGGTGCAAATACTCACGGCATCCTACAAAATGAAGATTTGAATATTTTGGAACAATATCCTGTTTTAATAGATTCCGGTGAAAATTGGAGTAGTATTTCTATGGGAGAGAATCATTGCATGGCTATAAAATCTAATGGAACTCTTTGGGGCATTGGTAGTAATACCAAGGCTCAATTAGGAATATATGAAAATGAATTACAGAAAACTCCTTTAGATATAAATGTAAGTGGAATTGCACAAATTGTTTCTTCTGATAATGGATCATCTTTTTTTATTAAAACAGATGGGACTCTTTGGGCATGGGGATACAATGTTAATGCACAACTTGGATTGGGAGATACAACACAAAGAACATCTCCTGTACAAGTAGGAACAGATACTAATTGGGCATCAGTTTCTTGTACTCCTAGTTATACTTTAGCAATCAAGACAAATGGAACTCTTTGGGCATGGGGAAACAATGGTAATGGACAACTTGGATTGGGAGATACAACACAAAGAACATCTCCTGTACAAGTAGGAACAGATACTAATTGGGCATCAGTTTCTTGTAGTCTAAGTACTTTTACTTTAGCAATCAAAACAAATGGAACACTATGGGCATGGGGATGGAATGGTAATGGACAACTTGGATTGGGAGATACAACACAAAGAACATCTCCTGTACAAGTAGGAACAGATACTAATTGGGAATCGGTTTCTTGTGGTAGTATCCATACTTTAGCAATCAAGACAAACGGAACATTGTGGGCATGGGGAAGCAATAATTTTACACAACTTGGATTGGGAGATACAACACAAAGAACATCTCCTGTACAAGTAGGAACAGATACTAATTGGGAATTCGTTTTTTCTCATATATACACTAATTTAGCAATCAAGACAAATGGAACTCTTTGGACATGGGGAAGTGGAACTAAAGGAAGAGGCGGTATTGAATTTTCTTCTAGTCCGGTTCAAATCGGACAAGACACAGATTGGGTTTCGGGTCAAATAAGTCATACAAATTTATTATTATTAAAATCTGATGGAACTTTATGGGCATGTGGGCATAATAATTATGGGTTGCTGGGAAATAACACAATTGTCCCAGAAGGGGAGCCAATTCAAATTGGAAACGATACAAACTGGAATGGTTTTAGTTTATCTTTAAAATATATTTATGCAATAAAAAATAATAATTTATATTTTTGGGGGAGTAATATTTATAAAATAGGTACTAATCTAAAAATACATACGACTTGGACACAAATTGGAACAGATACGGATTGGGAATCTGTTTTTTCTGCTCATCAATATACTTTTGGTATAAAAACTGATGGAACATTATGGGGATGGGGTAATAATTATCATGATACGACTGACACTGCGTATAGATACGAATTTCTTAATAGTAATTTAGGAACAGAAGATTATGATAATAAACATTTACCAATAACAAAAGTAAATAATGATACGAATTGGAAGTCTATTGGTTTGGGTGGGAATTTTAATATTGGATTAAAAGATAATGGCTCTTTATTTTCTTTAGGAACATTAAATAATGGTACATTGCAAACAAGTTTAACTGAAATCGAAGATACAAATTCTACTGATTTTTATTCAAATCCAGATTCTGATAATAAAATATGGAAACAAATAGAAAGTCCTGTTCCTGGATCTTTTCTAAGCCTTAGAACAGTTTTAGCGATTAAAACAGATGGGACTCTTTGGGCATGGGGACACAATCAAGGAATGTATGGAAATGGAACTGTAGAATCAAAAGATTATCCTGTTCAGATAGGAACTGATACATGGAAATGTATCAGTGCTTATTATGATGCTCAGGGTGGTGGTGGTTTTGTATTTGGAATAAAAGAAGACGGAACTGCATGGGTCTGGGGTACTAGGTTTTTTACATATTTTTATGGTATATATCCTGACATAGAGCCTATCCAATATACTTCAGATACAGACTGGGAATATGTTTGTGTAGGAGGAGAAAATTTTAATATTTCAGCAATTTTTATTAAAACTGATGGAACGATGTGGGGGTATGGTTCAAATGTTTATGGACAATTAGGATCTTCGAACGCTAACTTTGGATTGAGTTTCCCACAATTAACTACTGCGACAAATTGGGAATCCGCAATTATAGCAAAAGGACAATTAGGTATTTATACTATAGCAAAACGAACAGATGGAACTTTATGGTCTACTGGTTTTGATTTTGGTGGTACGACTGGATTAGGGAAAACAGGTTTTAGTCAAACAAATGCGTTTACACAAATAGGAACTGCTACTGATTGGGATAAATTTAGTACAAGATGGGGGGCCACTTTAGCAATCAAAACAAATGGGACTTTGTGGGGATGGGGAGCAAATGGTACTGGTATTCTGGGTAGAGGAAATACTACGAATGTTGGAAGTCCTGTTCAAATCGGAACTTCTACATGGAAGGATGTAAAAATAGGATATTATTGTAGTCATTTGATAAGAAGTGATGGAACTCTATGGTGTTCTGGTCAAAACACTGAAGGCCAATTAGGAAGAGGAAATACAACAGCCACAACTTCTTTAACTCAAATAGGGTCAGATAGTGATTGGGATCAAGCTTTAAATGTATATTATACGACTTTTATTTCAAAAACAAATGGAACTTTGTACTCTGCAGGAAATCCTGCAAATGGTTGTCTTGCTACAACACCTAGATATACTAATATTTTTACAAATTCTATAAGTGGTCAAGATTGGTCAAAGATTTATGGTTCTAGAATATCAAATGTTCCTTTTTCGAATATAGGAAATCTATATTCAGTTCATTTAATTAAAACAAATGGAACTTTATGGGGATTAGGAAAAGTTCCTGGAACACAAACAGAGCATTCAACGCCAACCCAAATAGGAACAGCATCTACATGGGAAAGTGTTTCTTTAGGAACATCGGGTAATCCTTATGCTTTAGGAATTCAGACAAATGGAACTCTTTGGGCATGGGGAGATAATTCTAATAATAGACTTGGTTTGGGTGGAGGAACAACAAGAACTTCACCCGTCCAAGTAGGAACAGACACAGACTGGGAATATGCTTCTGCAAATGTATATGCTTCATATGCATCTAAAACAACAGGTGAATCTTATGGATGGGGAAATAATTCTAACAATTATTTAGGTCTTCCTCTTGGAATTTCTGCTTCAACAGAATTTATAAAGGGAGAATCAATAATAAGAGACTGGAAAGTAATAAATGGTAAATCAACTCACATGTTGGGTATTACAAATTCGGGAACTCTTTGGGCATGGGGAAGCAATAATTATGGAAATCTTGGTTTAGGAGATACAACACAAAGAACATCTCCTGTACAAGTAGGAATAGATACAAATTGGGAATCGGTTTCTTGTGGTAGTTACCATAGTTTAGCAATCAAGACAAACGGAACTTTATGGTCATGGGGATACAATGGTAATGGACAACTTGGATTGGGAAATACAACACAAAGAACATCTCCTGTACAAGTAGGAACAGATACTAATTGGGCATCAGTTTCTTGTGGTACTAGCCATACTTTAGCAATCAAGACAAATGGAACTCTTTGGGCATGGGGAAACAATGGTAATGGAAGATTAGGAGATGGAACTACAACACAAAGAACATCTCCTGTACAAGTAGGAACAGATACTGATTGGGTATCAGTTTCTGGTGGTGGTAATCATACTTTAGCAATCAAAACAAATGGAACACTATGGGCATGGGGATGGAATGGTTATGGGCAACTTGGATTGGGAAATACAACACAAAGAACATCTCCTGTACAAGTAGGAACAGATACTAATTGGGCATCAGTTTCTGGTGGTACTCTCTATACTTTAGCAGTCAAGACAAATGGAACATTGTGGGCATGGGGAAACAATAGTTATGGAAATCTTGGTTTAGGAGATACAACACAAAGAACATCTCCTGTACAAGTAGGAACAGATACTAATTGGGAATCGGTTTCTTGTGGTAATTACCATACTTTAGCCTTTAAAACAAATGGAACATTGTGGGCATGGGGATCAAATAGTAGTGGGCAACTTGGATTGGGAGATAAAACACAAAGAACATCTCCTGTACAAGTAGGAACAGATACTAATTGGAAATTTTTTACTGTAACTAATAGTGGATCTCATGTGATCAAAAATACTTATTGAAATTTTTTAACTAAAACAAAAACACCAAGACATATGTCTTGGTGTTTTTATAAAAACTTCTAATCGAAAATTTTTAAAAAACTTCTATTCGAACATTACTTCTTTTTTGATTCTATTAATAGTTCTCTGATTTGTCGTATGTATTTGTCAGATTTTCTTTTGAGAGAATCTGTTATTTTTATATCGAATCCTGTCAATATTTTTAATGCTTCTTTTTCAGTCTGAATTTCAAGATCAAAATACACATCTTCATTATCATGAAAATCTTCGTAAATTTTATCTTGATTGAACCATTGAAGCATATGCGCATATTCGTGCGCAAGAGTAAGAATCCATTCTTCTCGAGTTTTTTTGCCGATTGCTACTTTTAACAACCCCTTGTGTTTTTGATTGGGTGGGCTAAAAAAGCCGAAGCAGGAATTTCCTTCTCCTGTATATACAGCATATCCTTTTGTCAGTTTAAATTCAACATCCAACAAATCACATTGATGTTTCACATGATTTATGAACCTTTCAATGTTTTTAGGATATTTCTTTTTCGGCATAAAACCCTCTCTCGTTTATTTATACCAAGGGATCGTTTAGTTCAAAAAGTTCTCTTCCTTTTGTGTACAAATACGAAAAAGAAGAATTATCGATATTTTCTTCTTTATTGTTGTTCCTCCAATATGGAGCAATTCTAGGATTATACGAGATCTTATTCTTTTCTTCTACTTTCTTGTTCGTGTTTACCAATGGGATAACACTATAACAAGAAATCCATGCACACACTTCCTTGTTTGCTCCGTCATGGATTTTTTGTGCTGTTCTGATATTATTCATCAACTTACACTTGGTCATCACAAGTTCGTAGAGATCTGGATCATAATATCTTACATCACCTGTTTCTGTGTTTTTGACTTGCCACTTAAGATAGTTTCTACCTTTTGCCAGATGGAATCTAACATGATACATTTTTATCTCCTACGTTTTTGTCATCATTTCATCTGTCAATTTATACTGCATTCGCTCTGCTTGTTTTTCTCCATCTCCCGACCAAGTATTTGTTTCCCATTGTAAGATATGAACCATTTCGTGCATTATGGTTGCAATTAGATCTCTTTCTGTTTGGTTGGTTGAAATGTCAATTATATAATCTATATTTTTCTTTCCCTTATATGTTTGTCCAAAACAACCAATTTCCGAATAATCGAAAAACGTATTGACTTTGATTGTTTTTTGTATATGGAATGTTTCAGGATGACGATTCAAAAACCATCTTATGGCTTTTTCTATAATGTTCTTGTTTTTATTACCTTCTTCAATAAGAATTATCCAGGTGTTTTTCATATAACATCTCCAATAACATATGTTGATAGCGCAATGTTATATCGCAACTCCTTTGTTATTGTTGCGCTTCTTGTTCAAAACATTTCCCAATTCCACAACATCAGGAGAAATGAAGTCGTTCTCTTGTGTTTTTACAGATGTCTTTCTATTTCTTTTCTTTTCCACGTTTTCTTGAAAAGCGTTCCAATTAATAGAAAGTTTTTGAATATGACGACGACGTTCCATTTCCTCATAAATCCTTAACATCTCTGTTCTCTTTTTGTCTTTCCACTTTTTCCAAATCACAACACCAGCAAATAAAGAGACTACACCCCCAGAAATCAGCAAAATAGATTCCATTTTCTTTTCCTTAATTTAAAATAGTAGTTCCCATGTATCTATACATTCTATAAAAGCGGACCCCATTGGTTTACCATAGCAGAAGCAATTCCAAAGAAAGTCTTTGAACTTTCTTTGGAGTTTTTTGATATTCCGCGCGACCATTTCTGACCTCTCTTCTTTCCTCCTGTGTTCGACGGAAGATAAGGAGTATAGTCGGAAACAATTTCAGTTGGAATTAATTTTGGAAGATTCTTTAACCAAAGCAATGTACGCTTTGAATATGGGTGTCCATACTCAAAGGGCTGAACGACTTGACTGTACTTTGGTAAATTAAATATCTTCAGTGGTGTTGGATTCTCAACACAGATTCTTGGAATGTCAGCATTCAACATTTTCTTGAAAAAAGACAATGCTTCCAATCCCTGATTATATCTCTGTTGATTTATTTTACCACCTTGATATAACCACCTTGCACCTGCTCTACTGAGAAAGGTGCAAGGTGGATGAGCAATCAATAAATCATATTGATTGTCTTTTTCTAAATGTTCTAGGATATCACATTGAATATGCCATTCAGGATGACCACCTGAACATTCTTGAATATCACATGAATATGCTTCAAAGCCTTTATCTCTAAATGCTTTGCATATTGTTTGTGATTCTTCACATGCAATCAATACTCTTTTCATTATCTCTCAAAATCCTTTGCAACGACTTCTGCAAAAGTATTGAGGACAATGCGAGAAGAACTACGCTTCTTGATGTTCTTTACGAACTCTCTGATAATCTGAGTATTCTTCTTTGATTTATCAATACCATCAAATACATCATTGAATCCAATTGCCTCTGCATTTGACTTCATGATGTAGTAGAAGTCATATGGATCATTTGGAATTTCAGCATATGAATTCTTCTTAAAGTTCTTTGCTGCTTCTTCCATAATATTTTTATCGAAATCCCGAGGATCATCTGGAGCCTGTCGTGCAATATTACGAGCAACAGCAGAGACACCATATGTCAAATAGATACCAATCAATCTGGAATTTGTGTTGTCCTTGAAAATTTCCATGAACTTGTTGGAATTTGCATAACAATGGTCAATATCATACGTCTTTGACTTATATTCGAGGTACTGCTTTTTCTTGGTCGAATAAGACCAAGAATAACCGGAGGGATATGAGAATCCCAACCCACCAGATTCACCGTCTGTCAAGAAAACAGTGTTCATGATTTGACAATTGTGCTTTCTTTGAAAATTCTTTTCAATATCAATTGCAGCAATAATTGTCTCATTCAAAGGAGTACCACTAAGATTATACTTTTTGAAATACTCTAAAAATCTAGAGAAGTTCCGAAAACCAAGTCTCTTCTTGTATCCCAAATAATTAGAAAGAAACACCATACCCTTCATCGCGATATCATGCTCCTTGTTGTTCATTTCTGAATTGAACAGATCAAGAAGATGAAATCCTGAAAAACGATATGTCGTTTCAGATTCGTTCTCCCAAAAACTCTCATTGCTGTTGATATCAAAAGCATTGTCAGTAAAAGCAAAAACCTGATACTTGATTCCTGACTTTCGACAGAAAAGAACAAGACTCATGAGTTGCTCAATGGTTTCTGAGATGTTGGAAGACATTGATCCAGACCAATCCAGATACATGATGATTCCGTGATTCTTTCCCTTCGGTACAATGTTTGCCGACTTGAAAAGATCATCGTTGTATCTGTAGGTATGGATAAGATCCATATTCAGACGACCAGTCTTTGAGATTTGTGTTCGTCTGAATACATCTGCCTGTTGCTTTCTCTTGAAGCACATCGACATTGAATGACAAATACTCTTGTTCTTTGCCAAAAAGTTCTTGTATTCAGTATCAAAATTGTAGGATTCTTGAACAGAATAGTCCGAAGTTTTATTATCATGGTAGATTTCTTCATCAAACAAACGAACAAAATCTTCCAAGATGACCTTGTAAGGAACAATAATTCTCTTAAGATTTGGTTCTGGTATAGTATTGTAGTAATATTCTACATTCTTGTTGCTCTTCTTGTTTACTTCTTGAACATACTTAGAAAGGGCATCATTTTCATCAGTCTTTGGCTTTTCCTTTGGCTGATTGAATGATGTTGATTCCTTGTAATTCAGACCAGCAGAAGATGAACCTTCTCCTGAATTTGTAGAAGACTCTTCTTCATTACCCTCTGAATCTTCACCTGATTTTGTTTCTTCTTCCTCGACATTTCCAGAACCAGAAGAAGAGGAAACATTGACTTGTTGTTCAGTTTCTTCCTGCTTCTCTTCTTCTTTCTCAGGAATTTCCATGTGCTTTAGGATATCAATACAAATCGGAATGATATCATCAAAGGTCTTGGCTTGATCAATACGATCTACAAAACTTTGATCAAGTTCAGACAATTCAAAGTTTTGAATACCATAAATCGTACCCTTGTAATGAAGATTGAGACGATCAATGATAACCAACTCTGAGAACTTTTCTCTGATTTCCTTTGAATCCTCTCCAAAGAAACCAAGTTCCCACAGCTTTGAATAGCCAGCACGAAAAGACTTTGACAACCCCGGATACTTCTTGCGCATAGCCTTTTCAATGCGTGCATCTTCTACCATATTCAGACAGATTTTGGCAACATGAGGATTCTTTTCATTCACTTCTCGCATTTTCCGAAGCATATCCTCTTCGTTGAATGCAGGAGTAAAAAGTGCATGACCTACCTCATGACCAACGAATAGGTCATAAACATCATCATCCATGTTGTCAAGAACAGGGAGTGCAAGAATACGCTTATTGGTATCAAAATACGCAGTATCCAAACTAGGATCATGACGAATCGTAATATCTTCTGTCGCCAACAAGCGAGCAAAGATATTCTTTGATTCACGATTTACTTTCTTTGGACTAGACATTGTTTTTCCCTTGGAAGGAAGAAAAGAATACACAGACACACGCTATAGCATAGCAGATTCCGAGTGTATGTCAACAGGTAAGCACGCGAAATACGATTTTGTATGCAGACTTTTTACCTCAAATAGAACTTTTTCACTTTAGCCTGGTTTCTAATATTATTTCCGCTATCAGCACATAATATAAATTTATAGTTATGTTTATCCAGGTTTCAATGTTATTGGCCCCAGAATCCCTGCTTGTGGCGTAAGTGCTTACAGGACCACGACTTACGCGATTTTCGACCAATTCGGAATTTTCTCTCCCTCTGTCCCTCTGGGTATGCTAAGATCCTCAGATCGACCCGCCGTGGGCCGACCCTGCAATTTTATTTCGGAGCGTATCAGATGGCAACGATGGCAGAAAAGAAGTCCAATTTCATTGAACTTGCACGAAACGAAGGAATCGGCAAGAACGGCGAAATTTCTCGAGCAGAGGTAATGTATTTGAAGAACAAGTATGGTATTCCTTACCCTTCTTGGTTGTGTACCGATCCAATTCGTAAGGTCAGGCATGGTGTTTATTCTTGTCAAGAATTGATTTCATGCTCCACTACTGAAAATACTCCAACCGTTGGAGATGTCATTGAAGTCAATATCTCAGAACCAGAAATCACAAAGGATTCTACTTTGAATACAGAAAGTACGTTGAGTTTGGTCAAGGGTGTTGATGTTATCAACGAGGAACTTCCTGCGAATGCTCTTATTCCTGAGAAGAATCCTCTTTTCGTTCGACATGGCAATTGCAAGGACATTGAGGAGGTGATTAAGACTAATCGCTTTCTTCCTGTTTGGGTGACTGGTCTTTCTGGCAACGGAAAGACTTTCATGATTGAACAGATCTGTGCAAAGTTGAAGAGAGAATTTATTCGCGCAAACATCACAAATCTCACAGATGAAGACGATCTCATTGGTGGTTTTCGTCTTATCAATGGTGAGACTGTTTGGCAAGATGGACCTGTCACTCTTGCTATGAAGCGTGGAGCAATTCTTTTGCTTGACGAATGTGATCTTGGTACTGAGAAGATCATGTGCCTTCAGCCAGTTCTGGAAGGCAAGGGCATCTTCATCAAGAAGATCAACAAGTTTGTTTCTCCCGCAGCAGGATTTAATGTTCTTGCTACCAGCAATACCAAGGGTCAGGGAGGAGATCATTCCGACCGATTTATTGGTACGAATGTCATGAATGAAGCATTCCTTGAAAGGTTTGCGATCATGATTGAACAAGATTACCCAACCAAGTCGATGGAGAAGAAGATTCTCATTACCTTGATGGAGGATCTTAATTGTGTGAATGAATCCTTTGCCGATAATCTTATTGCATGGGCAGATGGTATTCGTCGTACCTTCCATGCAGGCGGTGTCGATGATATCATCACGACTCGTCGTCTTTGTCAGATCATCAATATCAACAGTATCTTCAATGATGAGAAGAAGGCGATTGGACATGCAATCGCTCGATTCAATGAAGATTCCCGTGAAGCATTCATGAATCTTTATGACAAGGTTCATGGCGGAGAAGATATCGAAAACAATGAAGACAACAAGAATGCTGTTGAACTTCCAGACACCCCAGATGGAAATTTCGTTCAAGAGGTTAAGAGAAAGTTTGTGACAGGTTATTATAGCACTTTGCCATATGCACAAAAGATCAACGAACTCAATGATACTCTAAATCATCTTGCTGAAATCAGGGACAGGAATATCCATAAGTCCTCGTCTTATGATGCTGGAGATCAAAGAAAGGCAGAAACCGGATTGATCTGTACGATGGCAAACGATTACATTGCAAGTATTGAAGAAATGCGTCACAGTGCAAGCGTTGAAAAAATGCGTTCTGATATGACGGTGTAATTGAATTAAAAAAGGACAAAGCAATGTTTGATGAAAATGACAATTACATGAGAGAAGTCAACAATTGTTTACAACAAGCGATGAGTATCATGAAGTTGCAATCTATTCAGATCAAAGTTTCTCAAATGACAGTTTCGTATTTGTGTGAACTGAATAATATCAACGACATTCCATGTAAGGAGGTTGATAAGAATGTGATTCAGACTTTCCATAAGGTTATGGCATCTAATTCTTTTGAATTTGCAGAGGCATCTTATGTAAAGTTGCAAGATGCTTGTGCGATTAGAATGGGATTTGAAGATTATATTAGTTTTGAGAAAGCAGCATGTGAAGCGATCAAGAGTGGACAAAGTGTCCATAAGTTTTTTGAAGACATCGTGAACAATGTAAAGGAAAACAACGATGAGTGACACTGCTACTGTTTCCCGTACTTATACTCGGAATGTCTACAATTTTCTTGAGGCAATGAAGAATACCAATCCCGGAAAGGATAGGTGGTCCCGAAAGGAATTGCTCAAGATTGCCAAGGATATTGGTTATGCAAGCATTCCAAATAGTGTTCTTTACTGTTCTCTTGGTAAG
>Ga0208898_1002308_pt1 | contig 11758 bp, 22 predicted proteins | sample VirMetDEL_Mar_4_FD_184513 | JGI IMG/M metagenome (GOLD analysis project Ga0208898, IMG submission 184513) | Aqueous microbial communities from the Delaware River and Bay under freshwater to marine salinity gradient to study organic matter... | ecosystem: Environmental > Aquatic > Marine >...
CTACAAACAAAGGGTAAAGGGGGGGGGTAGTATATTCGAGGCGAAAGTTTTGGAAGGTACTCCCAGGCCCAGGTGGGAACGATCCAGACTTGGGAATCCTGGTCCGCGCCCGCATACAATATAAAAAAAAACGACATTAACACACGCTTAAGGCCTGCTATAAACTTGGTCTGGTATATACGTATACTGTAATTTGGTACTGATTGTTTGAATATTGTTGGTGTTATATGGAGTATATGGGAATTTGGCTTAGCGGCAAAATTTTTTCCCAAATTTTTTGGGGGGTATATTTTTCCAAAAGTTATCCACAGACTTATCCACAGGTTATTAACAGGTAAATTAGCCTGTAAATATAGGATTTTTATAGGAAATTTAAAAGTTATCCACAGAAAGTAGGGTCCCTTATAATAATAATATATATAATATATAATATATATAGTAGAAATTACCTATACCTATACCATTACCTAATCTATACCTGTACCTATTCCTTTCCTACCCTATACCTAGTTGTGTAATTACTACATCTACCTCTAATTCTATTCCTCTTCTTTATCAATATCTATATCTTTATCTGTTTCTGTATCTGTTTCTTCCTCTACTTCCTCTCCAGTTGCAGTTTCTGTTAAGGATTTTTTCTCTAAAATGCAATAAATTTTTGCTAACAGATTGATTTTTAAAAAAAGTGGGACACTCAGACCCCCCAATATGGTATAATGGTAGTAAAGATTAGGGGCTTTGCCGGCCATCTCTCCCCTCGTTAGAGGGTCCCTTCTCCCTTCTTGCTGGCAAGGCCCCACCTTAAACCTAAATTAGGAGATTATAATGGCATACGGAAATGTAGGTGGATCAGCAGGTGGCGGCAGAGAGCGAAGCAAAGGAACTAGTAAAGGAGGTATGAGGAGCGGCCCTCCGGGCGGTATGCGTTCAAAAGGACGCTCTAAGGCTGACATACAAAGCGGAGGAAAGTCCTCTGGGCTAGCGGGCGGTGATAGACGCGGCCCTTCAGGCACTGTTATCAGTTTTACTCGTTGGAACAAAATGTCTGACTACGCCAAGCGTAATGAGTTCGGCACTACTTCCTATGCCAAGTACAAGGAAAACGCAATGGGTAAAACTGGTCGTCGCAAAGGAATGAAAGACAAATAATGGCTGTTAAACGTAGAGATGGTCAAGTAGTCCACTCCAGTGTATGGACTACAGCCAATAAAAAGAAAGTAATCGACATGTTTGCTGCAGGCGCAACAGTCGTTGAGGTATGTCGATTTCTTGGCATCCACAAATCTACGTTTTACCGTTGGCTCAAGGATGAGCGAAAAGGAGATTTTCAGCGCACCATTGAGCTTGGCATTCAGGCATCAGAAGCTTATTGGATTCAGGTTGGAAGAGATAACCTAGAGAATAAGTCATTTAACACATCGTTATATGCCTTTATGATGGTTAATAAATTTAACTATCGTTCTACTTACTCTAAACAAGAAGTGGAAAAAACAGAGAATAAAACTACAACTGTTGAAGTTAAAAAAGCGGTTGATGTTGACTCAATCATTGAAAAATTAACAGCTAGCACGGAGGAGAAGCCTGAGCTTCTAAACTAATATGCCCGGATACGGAATGAAAAAAATGCCCGCTAAAATTAAACCAAAGAAGGCTAAGCCGTATGCTAGCAAACCTATGAAGAAAACGCAGAAGAAGGCTGCGAAGGGGTACTAATATGGCGAAAGCTGGAGGCACTGCAGGCGGGGGAATGGGTGGCGGACCAGATTCCGCTCCCGGAGGATCTTCGGCGTCAGGGCCGGGAACGGATGGCCCCGGTAACGCTCCCGGTGAGGGAATGGGCGCTGGAGCTTTTGGAGGTGGGGGAGGGGCTCAATCGTCACGAGAGATGTCCGCACAGGCTTTTAGAGAAGCTATTGCTAGGGCAATGGGAGTAACAGCCGCTACTCCTTCGCCTATGTCTTCAGAAAAATCTGCCGCTCAAGCGGCTCAAGAATCTAGAGATCCAGCTTACAGAGACGCAGCGGTTGAAGCACAAGTTATGGGGTCTTCAACTGATGACGCTGATGCAATTGGAAAAGCAATGCAGGAAAATGGAGCTTTTATTGATGACCGTGAAGCAATGATTGGTGCTGCTTCTCCTAGCGCTGTCGGAGTAAGTTTAGATGATCCTCAAGGAACTGAAGAAGGATTAAATCAGGCACAAGTAGCAGCTGATACTTTAGGTGCTAGAAGCTCTCGACCTAGCGCTCACCCATCAAGAGATACTAGAATAGGTATGACATTTGGAGTTGGAAGACCTGCTCTTACAGATCAAAAACAAAATGTAGAACCAGTAGATCAGTACGGAAGAGTTACAGCAATAGAAAACAAATTTAAAACTAATCCAGTAGGTAAAAAGGCTGCTTACGATAGCCTAAGAGAATATGCCAAAGCAAATATTGAAAGAGGAACTGCTCTTGGGAAAGCTATAGAAGCAGTTATGGGTTTGCTTGGTCCTATGTCAATGACGAATAATATTGGCAAACTTATGGACCTTGCAATGACAAAAGCTGGCTTTACTACTGATTCTCAGTTAAATATTATTGGCCTTGCAATTAGAGACGCTGAAGAAGTTTCTACTCAAGGACCTAAAGGAGCTGGCGGAACTCCCGTTGGATCAATAAACGATGGTTTTTACATGTCACAGCATGAAAGCGGGCGATTGCCTAACGTAGAACCTTGGATGAAAGGACTTACTGATCAGCAACAACAGTACTATTTTGATAGGCCAAGCGAGCTTGAATGGGTAAGAACCACTTGGTCTAAAGCATTTGGAGTTCCTTCAAAATATAATAATTAAAAAGCGGTCTGGTTACAGGCCATAACATAGGTGTAAAATAGGTGTATAACATGGAGAAAAAAATGGTAGCAAATCAGTTTAGAGCAATGGATCGTATGTTTGAGCGTATGATGGGTTTTACTGGACATCGTACTCCTCTTGCAATGGTAGAATCAGCAATGGACAGGATGGAGTCGATGCTTAGCTCGATTCCAACTAATAGTGAAGAGTTCACGGTATGGAAACTTGTCCCTACAACTTATAGGACTGAAGTTCAAAAGGATGGTTCCATCCTGTTCAAAATTGTTGAAAAGAAAGAAGACCAGAAAAGCGAGTTTTCTGAACACTTGAGGGGTCCTGACGTAGATGCCGATAAAAAGGTGTAGTCTAAAAAACGGGAAGAAAGGGTACAAGTGGGGTGACAGCGGCAAGTGTTACCCCACTCGTGCTCAAGCCGAAAAGCAAGCGGCAGCTGCCTATGCTTCAGGCTATAAGAAAAAGTGACATTACCAGAGATTTCAAAAGACGTATATGCAAACACTAAAAATGCTGAAGCTGCGGTTGCCTTCGCAAAGTGGGCGCAAAATGCTGAGTATGATCAAGTGGTTAATGCATATGCTAAGTGTCATAATGATCCTAACCTTGATGATTCCTTTGTTCGTACTCTTGGGCAGCTTGACAGGTATTATCTTGGCGTGTTTTTATGCAACCGCCACGACATGTTACATCCGTGGATATATGAGAGATGCCGTGAAGTCGAAAGTGACAAAGATAGAAGACTCGATCTTTGGGCCAGATTTCACTATAAAAGTACTATAATAACTTTTCTTGGTTGTGTTCAAGAAATACTTTGCAATCCTGACATAACCATAGGCATACTGTCTTATTCATCTAAGCAGGCTAAACCTTTTCTTCGTCAGGTAATGCAAGAGCTTGAATCAAATGAAAAGTTGCAGGCTTTATTTCCAGATATTCTTTATGAGAAACCTAGGCAGCAAGCCTCTAAGTGGGCAGAAAACGAAGGCATTTGTGTAAAGAGAAAGTCAAACCCTAAAGAGCAGACTGTAGAAGCTCACGGTTTGGTAGACGGACAGCCTACTGGTCGCCACTTTCAGTTGATTATTTACGATGACGTTGTTGTTCAGGAAAGCGTTTCTACTCCAGAACAAATAGCAAAGACGACCACCCAGTGGGAGTTATCCCTTAACTTGGGGTCTACTCATAATCCTAGATATCAGTATGCTGGAACTAGGTATTCATACGGTGATACGTATGGTACGATTTTGCAGAGAGCTGCAGTTAAACCTAGAATACACACTGCTACCCATAATGGGCAAATGGATGGTATACCAATCTTCCTCACTCCAGATAGATGGGAAGAGATTAAGAAAACAACATCTACTTATACAGTAGCTTGCCAACAACTTCTTAATCCAATTGCTGGTAGCGATGTTGCGTTTAAGTCAGAATGGTGGAGAGAGTGGGAAGTAAGGCCGTACACTATGAATGTGTATATACTTGTTGACCCAGCTAGCTCAAAAAAGAAAGAGTCAAACAGAACAGCAATGTGCGTAGTTGGTGTTGATGCTAACTACAACAAATATCTTTTAGATGGCGCTTGTCATAGAATGAGCCTGTCTGAAAGATGGGATAATTTAAAGAAGTTAAGAGCCAAGTGGAAAAGAGCTCCGGGAGTTAGAGAAGTAAAAGTAGGCTATGAGCGTTACGGTGCTCAAAGCGACATTGAGCATTTTAAAGAGATGATGCGTATAGAAGGAAGTAACTTTCCAATATACGAGTTAAACTGGGTTGGTGGTGGAGGGTCACAATCCAAAAAGGATAGGATACAAAGATTAGAGCCAGATCTAAAAGATGGTTCTTTCTTTTGGCCTTACCCAACAGATAAAAATATGTTAACATCTTTGCAAGAAGATTTAAAGGAAAGGAAACAAGAGTTTCTTTTATCTAAAAAAATTCTTTGTAAAGATGAAAATGACAAAGTATACGATCTTGTTAAGTGGGTAAGAGACAATGAATATAATCTTTTTCCTACTATTCACCCAGACTTTTTGGACGCATTATCCAGAATATACGATATAGATCCTACACCTCCTGTAGTTAGAAGTTACAGGAATTTGGAACCGGAAGCAGAGGCAGCTTACTAATGGCAAGAAAAGCTAGAATAGGACGAAAGACATACCAGCCTAGGCGAGTAGCCTACCGCATGTCAAACGGAAAAGCTTTTTACGAAAAACAGCCACGCAAGTTTCCTTATGGAGTTTTACCATACGTGCAACCGACATATTGGGTATCGGGGTATTGTGTGGATGACTAATGAAAAAATTACTCCTTTGTTTTCTTTTAATATCAAATAGTTCTTTAGCTCAACAAGAACCGCCAGAGGACATGTATCATTTTGATGCACCGTTTACTTTGGCATGCACGCCAAGCTTCATGAGTATGGTGGACCATCTGGCAAATGACTATGGTGAAATACCTATGGTAATGAGCCACATGAGCCTTGACACAACCATTGTGTTATTCGTAAACAAAGAGCAAACAACGTCTACCCTTGTGGTTACACGGATATCAAAAGATAGGGAAGAGGCTTGTATTCTTTGGGGCGGTCAGTCAAATGGTACGTCACTTAGCATCAACCCTAATCCAGTTTACCCCGAGGAAAGAACATGACAATACCTACCTATCTACTAGGCGCAATTATATTTGTTATTGGTCAGACTGCTACCGCTATCTGGTGGGCATCTGGTATATCTAATGACGTTGAGTTGTTAAAGCGTGACAGAGATGATATTAGAATGATGGTGGATCATCTGGACGTATTGACTTACAGGATTGAAAGTCTTGAAGCGACAATCGACAGGGCGTTTGGAAAGGAGATGCGTTAATGGCCGTTAAAAAAGATTCTCGTTTAGAAAAGGCGGGAGTGTCTGGATATAACAAGCCAAAGCGCTTGAAAGACGGAAGTGGAAAGTCGCACATTGTTGTAGCTAAAGAAGGAGACAAGATTAAAACAATTCGTTTTGGTCAGTCAGGAGTTAAGACAAATCAAACGGCTGGACAGCGTGAGGCATTTAAATCTCGCCACGCAAAGAACATTGCAAAAGGAAAAATGTCTGCTGCTTACTGGGCTGATAAAGTTAAGTGGTCGCCAAGCAAAACTAAATCGCCATCTAAGAAATGGGTTAAAGGATCATGAAGGGCGTTCCTCACTACTTTAAAGACGGTACTCTGCATAAAGGTGGAACACACAAAGACGCTAAGGGTAGGCTGATGTCTGGTGCTAGGCATAATGCTAACAGCAAATTCTTGTTCCATAAGAACGAACTGTCGGCAACGGCTAAGAAAAAAGTAAATGCAAAAAAAGCCTAAGAGTAAAGTAAACGAGGCAGGTAACTACACTAAACCTGCTATGCGTAAAAGACTTTTTGAACAAATTAAAGCAGGGGGCAAAGGCGGAAAGCCCGGACAGTGGAGCGCACGTAAGGCCCAGATGCTTGCTCGTGAGTACAAGGCCGCAGGCGGCGGCTATAAGTAATGCCTCTTTCCAAGTCACAGAAAAGTCTAAAGAACTGGACTAAGCAGAAGTGGCGAACTAAAAGCGGCAAGCCATCTACACAAGGATCTAAAGCAACTGGCGAAAGATACTTGCCTGAGAAAGCCATCAAGTCGTTAAGCAGTTCTGAGTACGCGGCTACGACTAAGGCAAAAAGAGAAGGAACACGAAAAGGAAAGCAATTCGTTAAACAGCCCAAGACAATTGCAAATAAAACCAAGAAATACCGGAGATGATTATGATTGATAAATTGGTGAAGACATGGAATGGTTTAAACAACAAGCAAAGGTGGGTAGTAATCGTTGGGTGCGTTGTGGTGTTGTTAGTTGTTGTCTATGGATAGCAGGATGCCAGAGCCTCAAGGAGGCGGCAGTAGTCAGCACGGCGGCGGGAGTTGGTGCAGTTGCTGGGACTGCGATCTCTGGGGGTGTGATTGCTCCAATAGCGGGAGCCATGACGGGTGCCTTTGTGGCCGATGCAACGACGGAAGTCTTGTCGAGTCCCGCCCAGACGATAGTTGAAGCAGAAGCAAATTTTTTTACATTACTTGAGAAGATAATCGAGATAGGCGGTTGGGCGCTAGTATTAGTATTTATTGGCCCAATGATTATTGGTTGGATATTACCCGGCCCTCTCGAAAGGAAGAAAAAACAATGAGGGTTGCTTGGATAGTAGCAGTTGTTGCTTTACTGGCGGGTTCTGTCATTGCGGATTACCGCAGTACATTTCTGATTAACGGCGCTGAATACAGCACGTTGTCTTGGTTAGCGCCAGATACTGCTACAGAGAAGTGGACTCTACAAACTTTAAACAAAATTATTAACAACGGTGACACTCATGCCGACATCATGGCAAGAAGTACAGCCAAAGATTTCGGATACGTAAATGGGGTTGATAGGGATTATTGGCGCGGGCGCCTTAACAGGTTGCGTGATAGCGGTGTACAGCCCGTCATATGGATGGTTTCAGACGATTCTCCAGACGTTTATAAACTGGGCCTACAGAATCAAATTGATTACCAAAATCAAGTTGTTGATGCGGTTGACGATCTTGTTAGCCATTATGTGGTCTGTCTTGAGTGCGATGAATATTACTCTCCTGCTCAAGTTAGTACACTTGTAACCGAACTAAGAAAGAAAGGCGTAAATAAACCTATTGGTGTACACCTTACTCCGCATCTAGTTAAAGACAAGAACACTGCAAGGCTTAAAGAATACTATAAAGACGCTGACGTTATTTATTTACAGACTGGATGGGCAAATGAAATCGGGGAAGCAAGATTCAGAGAGCACATTGAATATGCGCTTACCTTCGGAAAGCCAGTCGTTGTGTCAGAGTATTCCCTTGAAGGGATTACAGAAGAAGCAAGGCATTGGGGAAACATCGCTTGCTCCTATAAAGGAGTTGTCGGAACCGGAAACGGAAGAGGTACTGCCGTCTGTGGGTCTTTGGTAACCGAAAGCCCTAAAAAGAAAACAGAGTGGGATCGCATTCAAGAGTTTGCAAAAAAGAACGATCTAGAACTTATGATGTTTGCCGTATTTTTGGTAGCCGCTTATGACCACTTTGGTTTCGATGAGCCGCTACCGTTCATGCTTAGATTTAATTATGCCAACGATAACGGGCATGAACTAATGCTGTTAAAGCCAATAACAGACAACGTCGATGTTGGCGCAACTTATCGCAACGATGACAGGTTTATGCTGTTTGGTCAGTGGAGATTTAAATAATGGCTACTATTACATTAAGACAAACGAAAGGTAGTCCGCTCACTTTTCAGGAGATGGACAACAACCTGACGAATCTTAATAACGACAAGTTAGAACAGATCAACAATCTTAACGTAGCCAGTACGCTTGACCTTAATACTGACTACATTGCCATCTATGATGCAAGTCAGGGAGACAGCAGAAAGATTCTTGCCAATGCAGTGCCGTTTCTTAACCGCACATTGGTAATTAAGGCTATTGCTGATGGTCTTCCAACTTACGTTGCTGATGGTGTTGCACGAATTGTTTTACCGTCTAACTTTGATCAATTGGTTTTAAAAAAGGTTGGGGCGCATGTTTACACACCTGCTACTGGATCTACCACTATCGTACAGATCCACAATGAAACCCGTGGTGTAGACATGTTGAGCACTCGTATCGAGATTGACGCAGGTGAAAATGATACGAACACATCTGCTACGCCCCCGGTTATTAACCCATCCAACTGGCGCGTGTATAACGGCGATGTTCTTAGATTCGACATTGACCAGATCGGATCATCGACTGCGGCTCTTGGATTAGAACTAAGGCTAGAGTTTGACGTTTGAGCGGATTTAAAGGGTATCCCCCATCTGTACAGGTTGGTGTTCCGTTTCCTGAAGATGTATGTGTCAGGGTTAATTCAGACCTAATTAGCGACAATATACGTCACAGTATATCGCTAGGGCTAAAGCAGGTAACTCCACATGAAACACAGTGGGGCAAACACATATGCTTAGTTACCGGAGGCCCATCTCTTAATGAGTCTTTTGACATTGTCAGAGAGCGTTATGAGGACGGAGTTCCAATTGTAACTGTAAACGGTACGTACAATTACTGCATGGACAGCGGAATAATTCCTTCCGCGTTTATCATGCTAGACAGCAGGGAGTTCAACAAGAGGTTTATTGAGCATCCAGTTGATACCTGCAAGTACCTGATTGCTTCGCAATGCCACCCAGAAGTGTTCAATAAACTTGAAGGACACAACGTGTGGCTGTGGCACTGCAACACTCAGGACGAGAACATAGAGATTCTTAAGGAGCACTACGGTGAGGAATACGTAGACTTCTTTCCTATCATAGGCGGTTCTACTGTAACCCTAAGATCGTTGCACCTATTAAGAATACTTGGCTTCCATAAGATCGAGATCTTCGGATTCGATAGTTGTATTATGGATGAACACCACGCTTATCCTCAGCCTGAAAATGATGACGAGCAAGAGGTGGAAATCATTGTAGGCGGTAGACAGTTTAGGTGTACTGTTGCCCACTACTTTCAGGCCAAGGAGTTTGTACAACTAATAGGTGCTACTGGCGCTAACTATGAACTGTCTGTTCATGGAGACGGACTTATTTCACACATTATTAAACATCCAGAATCATTGAAGGAGGCGGCTTAGATGGCGGCTACAGCATGGAGTTTTTACAACAGTTTCCGCGAGTATCTTGGAAACGGCAACTTTGATCTTGACGGTACTCTCGTCAACTTCAACATTGCATTACATACCAATTTGGCTAGTACCAATGTAAACAACGTAGCATTGTCAACGCAAGCATCTCTTCTTAACGAAGTGGCTAACGGCAACGGCTACGCTACTGGCGGTAAATCACTGGCTAACAAGACTTGGGCATCTGCGGCTACGAACAAGTTTCGATTTGATGCAGATGCTTTGATCTGGACGGCTACTGGCGGCGACATTGCCGATATTAAGTACGCTGTTATTTATCAGTCAGGCGGTAAGTTGGTTTGCTTTTCTAAGTTAACGACAAGCCAATTTACTCTAGCACAGAACAACACGCTTACCATTACGCCTAGCGCGACTGGTATCTTTGAACTTACGTAGGGGGCACTATGGCACTTGAATCAGCAAGTTGGGTTACCCAATTAAACTCAGCCAATCCTACAGCAACAGACCCTGTTGCAGAAGGCGACGATCATCTGCGAATGCTTAAAACAGTTTTGCAGAACAGTTTTCCTTCGTCTTCTACTGCGGCGATCATTCCTAATATGTCTGGTCAGTCTGGAAAATACTTAACAACCGATGGCACTGATGCTTCATGGGGAACCGTTACAGCGGCTAGTCCCGGCTTTGCAGTTGCTATGGCTATTGCTTTATAGGGGATACAAATGGCACAAGATTTTGAACGAGCGTATTCAGCGGCTGTAGGAACTGGTGAGGCAACCTTGCTAACCAGTAACTCAGATGATGCGTTAATTGGCATTCGCGTAACGAACATTCTCTCGTCTGCTGTTACTGCTGATTGCTACATTGATGCCGCAGGAGCGGGTACTGACTACCACATCTGCAAGGGGCTTACCGTTCCGCCTAACTCATCTGTTGAGTTAATTCAAGGCGGCGCAAAGATTGTTCTTCAAAGTGGGGATATTCTTCACGCTAAGTCGAACACAGGCTCCGCGCTAGATATCTGGGTTTCATACGTAGATAGCATTTCTACATAAGGGGGCGACATGGCTGAAGTAGTCAACGGAAATACTTACATTGGGCAAGAGCCTGCCAAAGATGGGTTTTATATTCATCAGGCTACTATTGATGGTGATTACACCATTGAATCAGCCGTACTTGCAGGGCCAGTTACTCTGACGGGAACTGTCAATGTGACTGGTACATTGGTGATCGTATGAGTACATTAAACGTAAACAACATTGCGCCAGAAAGCGGAAGCACCATTACTATCGGCGGCTCTGGTGATAAAGTCACTCTGGGCGGTGGAGGTCTTGGCATCGTCGGCGTATCTACGTTTACCTCATCTGGCACTTGGACAAAGGCTACTCGTGAAGCGGCGCTTGGCGTGACGATTAAGCGTGTGATTGTTGAAGTGCAAGGCGGTGGTGGAGGCGGGTGCGGTAATGATGGAACTGGATACGCAGGTACTGGAGGTGCAGGAGGAGGTTACGCAAGAAAATTGATCGACGTATCTTCAATTTCATCTTCGACTATTACCGTTGGATCAGGCGGTAACGGTGGCGCAAGCGGGGCAAATAATGGCGCTGCGGGTGGCACATCTTCATGGGCTGACGGTACGAATACGGTCACTGGGAATGGTGGTAGTGCGGGTACAGTGCAAGTAGGGGACAATAATGCCGGTGAAGCCGGAGGATCAGCGTCTGGCGGTGACATAAACATTCCAGGCGGTCGTTCTCAGTCAGGAAGGAGTGGTGTTGTCCTTCCTGTTGGTGGTCACTCATTCTTTGGGCATGCCGGAATTTCACAAAACGGTAATGGGATAGCGGCGGTAGGATACGGCGCAGGTGGAGGCGGTAGAGAAACAGGAAGCGGATCAGGCGGTGCGGGTTCAGGCGGCATCGTAATCGTAACGGAGATAGCAGGATGAGCCACAAATACGCAATCATAAAAGACGGCATCGTGCAGAACCTAGTCCAATGGGACGGCGATGAATACCAAGTAGACGGCGAACTAATCCAAGCCACTCACGACGCATGGATTGGCGGCGCGTACACCGACGGCGCATTTGTGCCTCGCCCACCGGAACCAGCACCAGAACCAACCGCAGAGCAACTGCAAGCGGAAGCGGACAAGGCATCGGCGCGATCCAAACTAGAGGCTTTGGGATTGACCGAAGCAGAGATTAACGC
>Ga0208898_1002309_pt1 | contig 11757 bp, 20 predicted proteins | sample VirMetDEL_Mar_4_FD_184513 | JGI IMG/M metagenome (GOLD analysis project Ga0208898, IMG submission 184513) | Aqueous microbial communities from the Delaware River and Bay under freshwater to marine salinity gradient to study organic matter... | ecosystem: Environmental > Aquatic > Marine >...
GCGAACGCAAGATGGCTTTCGGTGCAGCCCTTGATTGGGGTAAGGAACAAGAACCTAATGCCTTCCATACATTCAGTAAGGTTGACTTTAACGAGTGGACTTACTATGGTGGAGAGAACTATGTGTTTATTCCCTACCTTGATAACAGTGGTTACTCACCTGACGGCTTATCAGATAATGCTATCCTTGAAATCAAATGTCCTTTCAATAGTGGCATCCATTTAAAGAACTTCAATATCTATGATGCAGGTAGTCTTAAGGATATCCATCCAGAATACTACTGGCAGATGCAACTCGGTATGTTAGCAACCAATTTAGACAAGGGATACTTTGTTAGTTACGACCCTCGTATGCCACAACAAAAACAGTTGCACGTTGCTGAAATTGAACGTCACGATGTGGAGTTTGATGTGACTGAAAAGTTGTCTATTGCTCACGACTTTTTGAAATTAATTTTGCAATAAAGAAAAAAGTTTTATATTTGTGGTATGGAAACACCAGTAATATTTTTACCGATAGCGATTATACTTGGTTTAATCGTAGTATCAATCTATGAGATTGGAAAGAATTATTTAAAGAAACTAAAGAACAAATAAATTATGGAAAAAATTCAATGGAATAAAAATAAGGAACATCAAGATTCAATAGAAGAAATTGTTCGAATAACAAGTAATCATATAGAGACTTATCCCAAAGACAACGTTTATTTTTGTTTAATATATGATTATCTAGATGACAATAATGAAGAAAAGATTGGGGTATTGTCTACAAAAAACACCAATGAAAATATGTCAGTTGCACCAATATCATTTTTGGTTGCTCAGATTATTAAAGCATACGGTGAAGAATATTTAATGGCAACAATTGAAATTGCTAAGCAAAATTTGATGGAAGAACAATTACAAGATATCGATTAATATGAAATACCACAAAGTAGAAGGTAAAACGAAGCCGTTTGTGTTGAAAATTAGAATCACACAAATGGAAAAGAATGATTTGGACAGACAAGCATTTAATAACGAATGTACAATTACTGAATTAGTCAGAAAAAAATTATTCAAAAAAGAAAAACTAATAAAAAATAAATAGTATATTTGTAGTGTAAACAACAACGAAGGTCAGGTCGTTAAGTTTAAAAGATATTTGCCCGTATGGGTATGAAGGCTGACCACTTCATACTTGTGCGGGTTTTTTTATGCAATGAAAAAATATTTATTAACAGGTTATTTTGATTCATTTGAACACGGTATTGTTTCACAAGGAATCGCAGACACAAACAACTTTGAAGTTATTCAAACATTATTAGAAAACTTAATGTCGTGGGGAATTGATATGGATATATTAGACACGGAGACTAATGAAATTATTTTAAGAACCAGAGACTATGACCCACCAAAACAAGAAAAAACAAATAAGTAAGTATATCATTTTTCAATCTTATATTTTAGACCATTTGAATCATCGACAAGCAATATTAATGGGATTGTTAAATGCAATGGCTAAAAAGGAGGATTATGCCTACCTTAAAAATTCAACTATTTGTGAGTTGTTAAAAGCATCAGAATCAACCGTTAAAAGTGATTTAAAGACGTTAGAAGAACTTAACTATATAAAGAGGGAAGTTATAAGGAATGACAAAAAAGAAGTGATTGAAAGACGTATTTACCCTATGGTTAGATTTGATACGGAGGGTAGGGGTAAAACTGATACGGAGGGTACGGGTAAGAATCATACCATAGATATAGATAAGTATATAAATATAATTAATAAAGAGTATAGGGATTCATTTGCTAAATGGCTTCAATATAAAATAGAAATTAATAATATGTATAAATCAGAATTAAGTATAAAGACATTAATAACAAAAATAATGAAGAACGTATCAGCAAAGCAATTTGATGAGGTTGTTGATATATCAATTAGCAACGGATGGAAAGGATTGTTTTTTGATAAAGTAAAAAAAGAAATAAATTTGAACAAACCACCTAAAGCAACATTAGATGACTAACCAAGAATTAATAGGTATATTTTTAGTATACCCAGAGAGCCACGTTTATTTAACTAAACTTAACCCTATATGGTTAGAGGGTAAGGATAGGGCTATTATTGAACGTATGCGAGAGATGTATATTACCAATGATCCAATAAACTTACCATCGGTAGGGATGCAGTTTAAAGAACACATTCAGTATATTGCTCAAAGTACTAATCTCGTTAGCTCAAACGTTCACACGGAGAAGATTATTTTTAACATCGAGGTTGAATATAAAACTAAACAGTTAAGGAATGCACTTGCTAACTTCAATATGAACCAGGAGTTACCTGAAATGATCACTACACTTAACAACCTAACTCAAGATGCTCAACTGTCAATTAGTAAATCAAGTGAGTTTATGTCAAGTATAGCAGGTAAGGTTGTCGATGAAATTGAGGATAGTGTAAAGAGGGGTGAGGTGAGAATGGGTATGCCCACCGGTTGGAAGTACCTTGATAAGTACTTGGGTGGGTGGAATAAAGGCAACGTGGTTATACTTGCCGGTAGACCTGGTAGTGGTAAGACTGCAATGGCTATGAACCTATCAATAGAGGCAAGTCAGTTTGGCAATGTATTGTTTTTCTCATTGGAGATGAGCAAGGAGGAGTTAGCCAAAAGATTCCTTGCAACGATGGGTGAGATACATAACTACAAAATTCGCAACTCAAAGGTAACTGTTGATGACCTTGAAAGAATGGCAAGAGTAGTTAACTCATTCAATGGTGACTTATCGGTAGATGACGATGCTACAATGACCATTTACGACTTGATAGGCAAGGCACGTTTACACAAAGCAAAGCACGGATTAAACTTGGTAGTCATAGACTATATGCAACTACTGAAAGGTACAAAGCAAAATCGTGAACAAGAGGTAGCAGAAATATCACGTCAGCTAAAAATAATGGCGAAGGAGTTAGGCATTACGGTTATAGCATTAGCACAGTTGTCAAGAAAGAGTGAGGAGAGATCAGATAAAAGACCATTGCTTTCAGACCTTCGTGAGAGTGGTGCTATTGAGCAAGATTCAGACGTGGTTATGTTTCCATTCAGACCAGCATACTATGAGGAAGATAAACCAGAGTTAGAGTTAGATGCAGAGTTAATCATAAGAAAAAACCGACACGGTGAATGTGCAACTATCCCTTGCACTTTCGAGGGTAAATTTACAAGATATAGAGAAGCATTATGAAAAGAAAAGTTTGGACAGAAAAAGAGATAATTGAACTATCAAAAGTTTATAAAAATACAAGCACTAAAGAATTAGCTAAATTATTTGAGTGCAGTATATCACAAGTGTACAATGTAGCATTTAGGTTAGGTCTCAAAAAGGAAAATAGTTACCTTGAAAAATATGTTTATACAATTGAACCTAATGTTAAAAATCAATTCAAAAAAGGTAATAAACCCTGGAACAAAGGTATCAAAGGTTTGCAAATTGGAGGGCAGGAAACACAATTTAAAAAAGGTAATAAACCACACAATTACAGACCACTTGGTTCAAAGAGAATTGATAAGGATGGATTTACTTTAATCAAGGTAACAGAAAACAAACCGAATAATTTTGTTTTATATCATAGATATTTATGGGAGCAACACAACGGTAAAATTCCAAAAGGATACGTTGTGGCATTTAAAGACGGAAACAAAAGTAATATATGTATTGATAATCTTGAGCTCATTACTTATGAGGATAATATGAAAAGAAATTCAGTGCATAATCTACCAGAAGAATTGAAAGAAATAATAAACTTAAAGAAAACAATAACTAAATTAATTACAGAAAATGGCAAAAGACAAAATTCAAGATCTTAGACATCACCTATTTGAAACTATTGAAATGTTAAAAGACGGTGATATGGAAATTGACAAAGCAAAAGCAATTAGCGAAGTTGCTCAGGTGATTATTAATTCAGCAAAAGTTGAAGTACAATTTTTAAAAGAGATGGGTAGTAATCGGCATACTGGATTTATGCAATTAGAGAACCCTAATGAATTAAAAGAATGAACTACGAATATGAATACATCGTGTTGAAAGCACAACACACCAAACTAAAGAACAGAAGCAGTGCAAAAATATCTGCTTTAGAGAATGAGATTAAACGCTTAAGAAATCAGATTGCAAAACCATTCAAGCCAAAGATGAGCAATGCAACTATGCAAGAGGTGTTAGATGCTGTATGCCACGCAACTGGTATACTACCTGATGAGATTATCTCCAAGTGTAGGAAGATTGAATACGTCAGGGCAAGACATCTATTTTGTTATGTCTGTGCAAGGCATTTGCGATTACCACTAACGAAGATAGGATTGTTTATTGAACGTGACCACTCATCGGTAATACACGCACGTCAGCAGTACCAAGATTTTCTTGATATGGGGTATCAGCCTGAAGTTTCATACTATAACCACACCATTGAGTCATTACATCTTAACCTTGTGTAAAGGAGTATTGCGAAGTGATATCATTTTGGACGATGAGAAGCAAGTCATCTACTATGCAAAGAAGTATATTAAAGATGGATGGCAAGTGTATTCAATAGACTACAAACCAAAAGTTTACATCACCTATGAACAACTTGTTAATAACTAACAGAATAAAGCAACAAACTTTGTTATATCAAAAAGGCGGATATCATAAACGAGTTATCCCAAGCACAATGGTTACGAGATTTTACTGTCAAGATAGCCAAAGAACTTGCATCGGACTTATATCAGGAGTTGTTTCTTATACTTTGTGAAAAGGATGACAAGTGGATTGAGGACAAATATACGAGTGGATATTGGGAAGGAATCGTTATACGAATCTGTTTAAATCAATTCTATGGCAAACGTACGAACTTTGATAAACTGTATAAGCAACCGATAGGGATGTATGATACAGATGAGATACAGATTGAGTCAGAACAAGAAACCAACTACAAAGAGTACTTCTATAAAAGTCTTGAGGCAATACTTAAAAACACTGAATGGTACGAGGCGAGGATTTTTGAACTGTATTCAAATGGGGATAAGGATAAAGGGATAAAACCTCGCAGTGCCAGGTCAATAAGTAGAATAACTGGTATCTCAAGGCAAGAGATATTGAGAGTAATCAAAGAGATAAAACAAAAAGCAAATGAACACTTTAATACAAATTATCGGCATCTCGTCATTGGCACTGATATTCGTTCGTGAATGGGGATACAAGTTCATCAAACCTTTTTCGTGTGAACTATGTCTATCCTTTTGGATGTCGTTACTATGGTGGCACTCATTAGAGGGGGTATTATATGCAGGGGCATCAGCAATATTCGCAACAATTTTAAATCGTTATATATGACAAAAGAAGAAATTATGTACATCCTTGAAGTAATCAAACCATACTTCGAGAGATTCAAAAAGGAGCAGGTGTTAAGAATGACACCAACTGACAACGTTACATTCAGAGAGATTTACTTAAAAGAGATGGGTAAGCCATTACCAACTTGCAGTACTTGTGTAGTCGATGGGATGCTTTCAATGATTATCAGAGCAGAACAACAAGTTAAAGAGTTAGCAACGATAGCTGACGATGAACAACCAGTAGCAAAACCAAAACGTAAACGTAAGAGTGAATAGTTTCAACGGCAAATGGGATGACCAAACGTGCTTTAATTGGGAGATGTCACACGGCATAAACCTTGAGTCAGTTCAGTTTGAGAATATGTATAAGAACACTGCGGACACTATAAATCGTTTAATCTCATTTGAGACCGTTTCAGATTTAGGGGGTGGTGTGGGTGCTTATTCAAGAGCATTAAAAAGACTTGGCAAAACCGTCAATTACTATGACGCCAATGCACATCACCTTTACTATGCTCAAGGTTATAACGTTGCCCACAAATATACACTTGGTGATTTCTCAATTAAAACCATAGAATCAGACCTTGTTGTTTGCATTGAAGTAATGGAGCATATGACCGATGACTCTATCAAAAGAACACTTGACAACTGCAACTGTAACTGTAACTACTTCCACTTCAGCTCAACACCTCACACTAACAAAATGGATGAAGACTGGGGGCATATCAATATCAAGCAGGAGAATGAGTGGATAGAACTATTCAAGCAACACGGCTTCAACTTAAAAACAAAAGTATCTGTACCAACGCAGTGGAGTTTACTCTATGAAAAAGCACGTTAAAATAAATTTACAAAGGGCAACAGATGTAACACATCTATTGTCTATATTTGTAGTATGAATTGTCTTAATTGTAATAATGAATTTCAAAGCAAATCAAAAGCAGCCAAGTATTGTTCTAAACAATGCAAGTCACAATATGCAGTAAAGTTAAGGTCAAATAAACCAAAAGTAAAAGTATGTCAATTTTGTAATAGTGAATTTACGCCTTACACATCATTGGATAAATTTTGTTCTGCAAATTGTAGAATAGAAAATATGAAATCTAAAAGAAGCAGAAGATGGGGTAAGGAAGCAACGGAAAAAAGATTGGGCAAAAACAATCCGAGTTACAAAAGCGGAATGTATGCGAGAGATACCAAAAGAAGTGATAATGGTCAAAAGGAATATCTAAGAATAAGAAATCAAATGAGAGCAGATATGGTTTTGAAACATGGATATTTATTTTGTGAGCATTGTAAAACTAATCAAACGTACCAATGGGAAATGCACCATCTAATTTATAGAAGTGAGAAGCCACAACATGAACATTTACATAACCCAAAAAATTTAATCAATCTATGTATGAAATGTCATAACTGGTTTCATAAAAGCAAAGCAAATAGAAATCAAATTGTTGAAGATAGAAAGTTATATGAACTATTTGGTGAAGATGTTAGGAATAAGTGATATCTGTAATAAAACTGTAATCAAATGGCAAATAACCCTAATGTAAAAGACAATCTTAAACCATTTAAAAAAGGTGAAGATGAGAGAAGATGGATGGAGGGCAGACCTAAAAAGTTCACCACTCTAATGAAGGAGGAAGGCTATAAGTTGAGTGAGGTTAACGATAGCATCCAGGCTATTATGGCAATGGATGAGAAGACAATAAAAGATGTTCTCAAAAACGAGGAAGCGACTATGCTTGAAAAGACAGTTGCAAGGGCTATCATTAAATCATACGAGAAAGGGAGTCTCTATTCGATGGATACTTTGTTGAGTCGTGTATTCGGTAAACCAAAGGAGACGGTAGATGCAACGGTTGAGGCAAAGGTAGTGAACGTTACTTTAAATTTAGATTAGTAAGGATATAGGTTGACATTTCAAAGCAAATAGTAAGGGTATAATATGACAGAACAAACGGAGGTAACAAATGCCAGATATAACAATGTGTAAGGGCGAAGGATGCCCTATCAAAAATAATTGCTATCGAAATATAGCAAAGCCGTCTGAGTATCAATCTTACTTTGAAGAAAGCCCTTTTGATGGTGAGAGATGTGAAATGTTTTGGGGTGAAAACGCTACTCAAGTTTATGAACAATTGAAAGAAATACTGAAGGTAAAAAATGAAAACTTGTAAGGGATGCAATATAACTAAACCAACGAGTGAATACTATAAGCACAACTCCAACAACGATGGCTTGAACGGTAAGTGTAAGGACTGCATCAAAGCATATAGCAAACGAGTGTACGACAACGCAATGAATGACCCTTTTCTGCGAAGGCAGATGGCAGATAAAATTAGAAACTATAACAAACGAGTAAAACAAAAACGATGCAAGAAACAATTTTTTTAGGAAATGCGTGGGAAGATCAGTACGGTCTGAACATCACAATTAACATTGAAAAGTTTGAACAAGCAATTAGACTTGGACAACTTGAAAAGAACAAGTATGGCGATGTACGTTTGCGTGTACAACGTTTGAACTCACCAAACGAAAAGAGCAAAGCAACACATTATGTTGCAGTGCCAAAGCCCAAAAACGACTTACCCTTCTAATGAAGATTCTCTCTCTCTTTGACGGAATGAATGGGGTGTCCTTCCATAGGTTGTACACTCCACTCGCCCGACTTCAAGTTGACTATGGCATTCAAGTTGACGTTTCACAAAAAGCAAAGGAATGGGCTGACCTTGAATTTGAAAAATACGATGTGGTTGTGTTCAATCGTTGGTTAGGTGGGCTTCAATACAACATCTTACCGATCCTGGCTAAAAAGAAGATTCCCTTTGTTGTGGATGTGGATGACTATTGGGTTGTACCAAAGTACAATCCTGCTCACAAGTTCTATCGTGCGTATATCAAGAATGCAGTCAAGGACGCTATGTATTATGCCGATGCCGTTATGACAACTACACCACAGTTAGCAGGTCAAGTCAAAGAGTATAACGAGAACGTTCATATTATCCCCAATGCTTTAGATCTTAACCAAAGCCAATGGAAAGCGGAGAAGGAGCATCCATTCACATTAGGTTGGGTAGGTGGGTTATCTCACGTTGAGGACCTTAAACTATTGAGTGAACAGATAGCACCTATTTGCGAGAAGTACAATGCAAGATTTTTGATGTGTGGATACCACAACGGAGCAGAAGAGTGGGTTGCAATGGAGAAGGCTATCACTGGCACTACTCCTGATAAAAGACCTGATTGGTTTGATGTAAGACAAGGCACACGAGCTGATAGATATGGGGAGTATTATTCCGAGATTGACATTGCATTAGCACCACTTACACGAACTAACTTTAACCGACACAAGTCAGAGTTAAAAATAGTTGAGGCGGCTGCATATAAGTTACCGATATTTGTTTCCAACGTTGAACCTTATACGAATCACAGAAATAATTTAGGGTGCTTCTTTGTCAATAACAACGATTGGTCAGAGATAGGAAAGTTGATTGAGTCAGGTAAGTCAAAGCAGATAGGTGAGATAAATTACAACTATTGCAAAGATCACCACGATATAAAACAGATAAACGAAAAGAGATTAGCAGTTCTTGAGAGTGTAACAAGGTGAAACAAAATTGATACTTTTTAACCCGTAAATAAGAGGTTAATTATTTTAGACTACTGTAATGCAGATTAACTACAAGAGACCATATTTGACTTCCTACCAAAAAGCCATCCTTGATAGCCCTGCACGTTACACGATAACGGCAGCATCTACCAAGACTGGTAAAACGGCAAGTCACATAATATGGTTGTTTGAGCAGAGTTTAAAACTAAAAGAGAATCAATCCGTTTGGTGGGTTGCACCAGTATACCAACAAGCGGAGATAGCATTTAGACGAATGAAATCACAAGTCAGCGAGAAGGGCTTCTTTCAATCCAATGAGAGCAAGTTAGTGTTAACCACACCTATGGGTTCACGAATAGAGTTTAAATCAGCAGAGAAGCCTGACAATCTTTATGGTGAGGATGTATACGCTGCCGTCTTTGATGAGGCATCACGTTCACGAGAAGACAGTTGGTTTGCTCTACGTTCAACGCTAACTGCAACACAAGCCAAGTGTAAACTAATAGGAAACGTCAAAGGTAAAAAGAATTGGTTTTACAAGTTAGGTGAAAGAGCAAAGTCAGGTGAGGCTAATTTTGAGTACTTTAAGATCACTGCTTATGACGCTGCTAAAGAAGGCATCATTGAACTTGAGGAGATTGAACAAGCCAAGAGGGATTTGCCTGACTATGTTTTTAAAGAACTGTATTTAGCAGAACCAGCTGATGACAATAGTAACCCTTTCGGACATACTAACATCGATAACTGCATAACTCCAATGAGTGGTGTACCCATTTGCTATGGCATAGACCTGGCGAAGTACACTGACTGGACTGTTATAATCGGTCTCAACCAAGAGGGGAATGTGGCATACTTCGATAGGTTTCAAAAAGATTGGAGTCAGACTATGTCCCATATTGTTAAAATAATTGGGACGACACCTGCATTCATTGACTCAACTGGCGTTGGAGACCCTATCGTTGAGCAACTACAAAGAGAGCATCCACGAGTTAAGGGTTTTAAATTCACGTCACAATCAAAACAACAACTCATTGAAGGGTTAGTTATGGCAGTGCAAGGTAATAACATAGGATTCCCTGATGGACATATTGCCGATGAGATGCGTAACTTTGAATTTGAATACTCACGAACTGGAGTGAGATACACTGCACCACAAGGACTGCACGACGATTGTGTAATGTCGTTGGCGTTGGCTTGGGATTGTAAGCAACATAACAAACCAGGTTTATTTTACTATGCCTAAATACACGATAGAATTTCACCACGACGAGGAAGAAGAGTTTCAAATTTGCATCAAATCAATGGACTATTGGAATGCATTGTTTGACCTTGACCAATGGTTGAGGAATAAGCTGAAGTATGAAGAGATTAATGAAGAGCAATACAAAGCATTTGAGGAGTGTAGAGAAGAACTCCATCAAAAGTTAAGAGAATATAACATAAATTTGTAGTATGAGTTGGAAAGATATCACCATCAGAAAAGTACAAGCCATCCAAGAGATTGATGAGACCTTTAACCCTATTGAACGAATAGCGTATACGATTGCCATTATTGAAGGAATACCTTATGATAAAGTAGGGCAATGGACAATGGAGAAACTAAAAGCATACGACTTGAGTTGGTTGAGTGAAATACCAAAGTCAAAGTTTGCCTTCTCATTCAGATTTAAAAAACGGTACTTTAGATTAATCACCAATGCGAAGGAAATAAAAGCACATCACTTTATTGAGTTGCAAGAGGTCACTAAAGGAGATATAATAGAAAACCTTCACAAGATAATTGCGATACTTTCTTATCGGGTTAATTTTTGGGGTAAGCGTATAGAGGATGACTACCAATGGAAAGAGGAGAATTTCCTTGACTTACCAGTTACGGACGTACACAATTATGCTCTTTTTTTTTCGGCAGTTTATCCGAAGTTGTTAGACGCTACCCTCGATTATTTGACGGAGGTGAGGAAGGAAGTGGAGACTCATTTGGATGGCTCTCTCTCATCGACAGACTCGCAGGTGGCAAAAGAACCGAGTGGGACTTGATATTGGAAATGCCGTTGGTTGAGTTCTTCAACACCATTGCTTTTCACACCACGATCACAAAGCAACGAAACAAGAGATTAGATAAGGCAGCACAGAAAGGTTTTGAGAGTTATGTTTGTGCTTGTTTAAATGAGTTACTCTGATTTGGGACACTTTCTTCTATTCGCTATTTATAGTTAAATGGCAGCACTAACAGTAGCACATTCACCAAGTGGGGAATATCAACCAGCATATAACGATAACATCTATGTCGTTACCGATGCGAGTGGTTATGCAACTACCAATTCAAATTACCGATTTATAGCAGATGTAAAGAGCAGTGGAGGTACATTGCTTACACGATTGAAGTTTCCCATACATTATGGCTCATCCACAAACGGAGTGGTTAATATATCACGAGTACTTGAGGACTATGTAACTCACGATTGGCTTTTTGAAGATGCAGCTGCAAGTGGTTGCACTAACTCTTTCTACCAATACAAGGTTGACTTTGGGTACGAATATAGCACTGGAGCAACGTCACCGATATTGCAAACAACTGGAGTGACTTCTGCAAGTGGATACGTTTGGAACGGCTATTTAAACCCGATTGATTGGTTGAGTTATGCAGAGGAGAACTTCTTAATGGAGAGTGGTAGCACTGCTCAATTTCTAACAAACAATAATGCAAAGCGTATACACATTGACCAAAAAGATTGGCTCTACCTTTTACACGACGGTACTGTCGACCATCTATCTGTTAGTTTTTCTG
>Ga0208898_1002312_pt1 | contig 11755 bp, 22 predicted proteins | sample VirMetDEL_Mar_4_FD_184513 | JGI IMG/M metagenome (GOLD analysis project Ga0208898, IMG submission 184513) | Aqueous microbial communities from the Delaware River and Bay under freshwater to marine salinity gradient to study organic matter... | ecosystem: Environmental > Aquatic > Marine >...
CCGCCCATCGGACGCAGTACCGTTGGTGATGTCAATGGTATTAGGGCTACCGCTTGACCCAGCCGCCGCCAATGTGACCTGCACAATGCCGTTAATAGCCTGATCGATGAGGTCATAGTTGGTATTGGCAGTGGTGCCCCACGTTCCTGACTGTTCACCAGTTCCGGGTTTTTCAATACCAAGGTTTGTAGTATAAGTGCTTGCCATTTCTCATCCTCACGCGGCTATTTCTGACCAGACAGTTTCCGGATTGGGTGCATTTTCATCCCATGTCTTTTCTGACCCCGTTACCTCTGCCCAGACAGTATCCGGATTCGGCTTGATTTGCCCCCAAACTAACACATAAGGTTCATTTGTGGTAGCCGAAACTCCTGTCGGATAGACTTTAGCCTCTGCATCAATTGTAACTTGACCAACGGTGCCTGTGCCGCTTACTCCAGTAACCAATACTTCTACAACCGTAGTGATCGTTACCGAACCGACTGCGCCCGTAGCCGCTATGCCTGTTGCGGGGATGTTGGCTTCAGCAATAACGCTTACGCCATCGACCGCCCCCGATGCGGTCACGCCTGTGGGGTAAACATTAGCGTCTGCCACTACGGTAACCGCACCGCCAGACGCCGTTCCTGCTACCCCCGTTACATCTACAACCGCTTGCGCGTCTACTGCAACGGAGCCCACTTGGCCCGTGCCCGCCACACCCGTGGGGACTACGTTAGCCTCTGCTATTACCGTTACGCCATTTACCGCGCCAGTTGCAACCAGTCCCACAACGGGGACATTAGCCTGCGCGTCTACCGTAACCGTGCCCACACCAGCGGTCGCCAAAGGCAAACCACTCTGGCTCCACGGGCCATCGCCCCAACCAGCACGGCCCCAGCCGCCTAAAGGGACGATCACGCTAGTCATTACGCGATCCGAATAATAGCGTTACTTGCGTCTGCCGTAGGGAACACGATGGTAAAGTCGCCTGCGGTAGACGTTTTATCCCCACCAAAGTCTAACACCACAACGGTTGGGTTGGTTACGCTAACCGAGGTCGTATTAGGTGTGGTGTTGTAAATGAGCGCGCCGCGTGCCGTGATAGTTGCCGTGCTAAAAGTTAGGTCAGCAAAGTCGGTCAAGGCAGTCGTGCCACTCGTGGTGGGGTCGATGTTAGTCAGCGCGCCGCCGCCTGCACTATAGCCCGTACCAGACACCTCGTCGGTAGCCGTATAAGCAGTAGTTGCCGCCGTAAAAGACGCATTATTGTCGTACAACGCCAGCTTGAAGGTGTCGCCCGTGCTAGAGTCAAAGTCGTGGACGCCAAAAAGGAGCTCCTGCTTGAAGCTCGTGCACATGAAGTTACCCGTGAAGGCCATCTTACAATCTCCTTATGAGTTCAGCGAGCTTCGGTTGCCCCGCGTTGCACAGCTCATTGTATACAGTGGTTCTATCGCTTTTGACAGCCTCACGCATATAGAACGCCACGAGCGCGTGAAGTTGCTTCTTATAAGCGTGAGCTTGTTCCCGGATAGCAGGGTGCGCGGAGTCTGACACCGAAACAATGCGATCTACACACCGTTCGGCAATTTCCTCAGGGGTAAAGCCACGATGACTCACCGTTTCGACTTTAATCCCAAAATCAACTTGCCCATTTGCGGCTGTTGCCATCATTGTTTCGGTCTCCGTACTCGGCCTACGCGGTACTCATCAGTTACTTCTTTTGCTTCGCCGAGGAGTTTCATACCAACAATGGCATTCTGCAATGTTTTGTCATATTGAGCAATCAAATCTTGCTCACCTTTCATAAAAGTGTACGCCTCGCTCAAACTGCCATACAACATTGCCATCGGTGCATTGGTGCTCAACCACGTTGTGCCACTGTCGGCCAATGTGGTCAAGCTGGCGGGGCGGTACAAGTAGTGGAGCTCTACTGCAAACGCCGCGCTAGGCGTGGGCGCGACAATGAAGTTGTTCACGTCAAACACCGCGTAATAGCGCGGGTTACCCGTAGCTGTAGGGTCGGGCGCAAACTCACGCATGAAGTCTACGTCTTTGAAGTCCATATACTGACTATTGCCACTGCCGTCTACATAGCTAAAGCTAAACGGCGCGAGGAAGTCGCTCGGGCAAGCAATGTATTGGTCGCCCGCGTTAAACGCGGCGGTCTGGTTCTTGCGGAACAAGTCTAACTGTACGTTCTTAAGGATGCGTTCTTCCGCGTTGCGGATAAACACAGGCAGGTTGTTGACGAACGTGGTCTCGTCGTTTTCCGTGTAATCCTGAATCGCCTGCTTAAGCTGACCGTATGTAAAACTCATGGCGTCGACACCTCCACGCTACCCACCGAGGCAACCGCCTGCGTGGACAAATTAGCTGGCGGCGGGAACACCGTCTGCCCCACCACCACGGTTTGCGGCTCAACCCGTGCAGGGCGCGGCTCGTACAAAGCCTGCGGCTCAAACGGCGGCGGGTCTGGCTCAAGCTGGGGGTGCTTAACTTCAAAGCACTCCTGACACACCTTGAACCCCGTCCATTCTTTACGCAAGGTCAGGTACGGGTACTGTTGCCCGCATCGGTCGCATATTGCGAGTGATTTTTTACCTACCGCGTATCTCATGATATGAACGAATAATAATCCCTGCTGGGGGTTAAACTCAGGCTCGCGCGGTCGCGGTCTTCTGCCGCCGCACGCTCAAACTCTTCTTCGTAGATAGCCTTAAGCATCTGCATGCGCTCAGGGGCACGCTTGATGCTGATATAATAGGCCAGCCCCGCCGCAAGACACGGGTAAAACCTAAACGGCATGTCCATAGTGTTCTGCGCGGCATCGGCATCATCCATACGGGTCAGGCGATCGTACACCAGCGTGTAGGTCGTGGCGCTATCTGGCGTGGGCCACAAGCGCACCACGGGGTTAATCTGCCTGTCCACATAATACTGTGTCGGGCGGGCCTGCGTATTCTTGGTAGGGATGTTGATCCACGAATCACGGCTTACACGGCTAATGTTGATATCGCTCTGGTTTGCCGTACCACTATTGGTACGGATAACCGCGCTGAGGATATCAATCGTATCCGTGCCAAGGTTGTATTCTGCCGTGCCTGCAACCAACGTGAGCGTAGTCTGCTGGATAGTCCAGCGGTTTAGCCCACGGTTGGCCCAGTCGGCCAGCATAAGGTTAAGCGATCTCCGCGCAGTCTTAAGGTCGTACCCTGTACGCACCTCAATACCGCAACGCTCAAACGCCTCTTCAATGTAGTCAGCTACATCGAGTTCAAAGTCTGTAGAGCCGGAGACCGCCATACCCTATACTCCTTACGAGCAAGGCCCTTTAACGACCTTGCCACCCATTTTCATTTTCTTACGGCCTGCACCGCCTGCCGCCATCTGCTTGCGCGGGGCCATCATTGCACCACCGCCCATCATTTTCTTGCGACCGTAGCCGCCACCCATTTTCTTCATACGCTTCATGTCGAGCTCCTTAAAGTCTGCTTCAGTGATTGCATCGCGCGGCTCAGCTATACGAGCCAACTTTTTTTGCTTGGGACTGTATTTGCTAAACGGCATTATGAACACGGCCCCTTGACAATTTTACCGCCCTTGGCGGCTTTCTTACGCTCTGGGAACCCCGCCTTCATGTTGGCATACGCCTCAGGCGAGATAGTGGATTTGCTCTTAGGGCGCGACGTACCAGCACGCCTGCGCGCATTGATATTGTCGTACAAACCGCGTCTCTTACCCATGGTGCCCTCCACTTGCTTACGTTCTTGTCCCCGCGTGATAGGCATTATTGCCCACCTATTCTCATTAGCATAGCAATGAACGCATCGCTATTCATTAATCCTGCAAAGACCAAACCACCTACCAGCATCCACTTTGCTTGAAACACGGCCTTTTTGACCTCGCTCATATCGCTGTGTAACTGGTCCACTTTTTCAACTATATGCTTTTGCTGGGTTTTCCATTCAGTGAACTCGACCTCGAGCTCGTGTATTGTCTTATCTGCCATGAACACCACCCCATTACCACGCTTTACAGGACCAGTATCTGGCGCTGAATTTGTCCTTTGCCGTATCACAGTTGTGACGAGCTCGGAAGTTTTTGCGTCGAGCGGGTTGGTCTTTTTTAATTGACATATTAGGGTCGCCAAAGCGGACAAGTTTAACTTGGTCACCCTTCTTTGCGAGGACGGCAGACTTTTTGGGTCCGTTAGGTGTGCGCTTGGGTTTGTTATAGCCACTGAACGTTTCCCCTCTATACTGCAATCGCCCGCTAGGGGTTCGCTTGACGTTTTTGGTTGTCGCCATTAGAACGAGTCTCCCCCGTTTTGAATGTAAATAAACTCCATTGACGCGGACACATTGAAGTCAACCGTCCCCGAAGAAGAAAACGCTCTCATTTCCAAGTCTGTTTTTTCTGTGAACTTTAACGGGTAAGTATAAAACTGTTCGTGTGCGCCATCTGTCAGGGTAAATCTTTCTTTTATCTGGAAGACTTCTCCGTATGGCCTAGCAACAAGACTAGCATTTAAGAGAGCTTTGGTGTTGGTAGAGGTTCCTGTGGATAAAGACATTTTTGTAAGGAATGCTGTATATCCTGCGGGAACTGTCCAAAGAGCCATCAATGTTTGGTTGTCGCCATCCCCATTTATGGTCAGGTAGATATTAGCTGGAACCCCAGATGTGACCGTACCTGTTCCTGCGTAAAGCGTGCCCGCGTTTGCGCCTCCACTACCTGCACTGCGAACAATGCCGCGATTTATCCGCAGATAAGATTTTGTGGTATTAACTGCTGTTTGCCCATTCAGCGTGACAACTTCGTTTATTTCGTTGTACTCGGCGTCTAAACCAAAAATTTCTACTGTTCTTGCACCAGTTCCTGCGGCAGTGTCGTCAGTTGAACTGCTTGATATAGTCATTACTGTGGCTGATGCGGGATAAGCGTATAAACCGCCTTGTTCCCAAATAGTTTCCTTGGTGGCTCCAACAACAGCGTTGTAGCCGAACTTAAAAATGGTTTTATGGAATGATATTTGCCCACGGGCAACTTGAAGCTCAAACGGCTCGGAAGTTCCAACGCGGGAGATAGAACTAATTTCGCGAGCCATCTGAGTTCCTCTTAATTATACTCTTTGCGAAGATACAAAATCACCGTGTAGGTATCGCCACCTGTGTGGCCTACCGTGGTGAAGTTGATATCTCCTGTTTTCCCCGCTCCAGCATTGTTGGTCAAGCCACCAAACTTGCAGTAGTCGTGGTCGCCTGACTGGTTTTCACCCAGCTCGATACAAAATTGGTCGGCAGTAGCATCCCAAAGGATTTGCACCTTCATGCCAATGCACTGCCACCAAATCTTTTCGATAACGACCCCCGTGCAAGGCGTGCCATCGGGCAACGGTTGCAAGGCGCTCACGTCAACTTTGGTTACACCAGATTCACCAGTGCCGTCGGAGATGTTTGTAAACTTCATGACGACCGTTTTAGGGCCGTCGATGAAAGTTTGGCTAGTGACTGCGTCCGCCATAAATTAGCCCTCCTTTTTAGTAGCCTCTTTTTTAACAGCAGGCTTAGGAGCAGGCTTCTTCTTAGGTTTCTGCTTGCTTCTTAGCTGACCCATTTTTCACCCTCCGTTAAGAAACGGTGGCTGAGAACGGGGTTGCTTCAGTGCCCGTAGCCGCGCCAACTACCCGTACAGACCACAGGTTTGAGGCGACATCTTGCAGTTCTACCGTTGCACCTTTGATACCACCCGTGGTGCTACCGTTGAAGGTGATGGTGTCGCTGTCGGCGGCAGTTTCAAAGATAGAAGCAGAAGCGTCCGAGTCGTTAGCCACAATCGCCACACCCGCCATGATGTCCGTAGCGTCAGCTACTTTGATGGTGGTGCTGTTGCTGGTGATAGTGGTTGCCACGAAAAACTTGTAGCTGTTACCCGAGCCCGTTGCGGCAGGCAGGGTGACAGCAATACCAGCGGCGCGGTCCAACAGGACAGTGCGGCCAGAGTGGTCAGCAGAAGTTGCGGAGAGAGTTGCGGCAGTTGCCGAAACGAGCGCGCCAGAACCAGTAACAAAGCCGTTGGTGGAAGTTACCGGACCTGAAAAAGTAGTCGATGCCATATTGTACCCCTTGCACAAGGTTTTGCCGCGCAGTCCGTGCAATGTCAGGTGGGCGACTACCTGTCTGCGTGGCTAAATGTTACGCCCTGATAGAACTATAATCAAAAAAGAAGGGAGGCACAAGCCTCCCTTCTCATTAGCATCGTTTCACGTGAAACAATCCTGTTAAGCGCCCGGAGACCCGAACACACAACGAGGATCGGACACGCCGAACGAATACCGCTCGCGGGCTTTGTAGCGCACGTTGCCCGTCTCAAAATCGCCTTCCATAGACGTCTTGATGGGGCTACGCACAAAGTGCTTAAAGCCGTTGGGTGCGTCAGTCTTGATGAAGAACGCATCCGGATCGGTCAGGAAGTGGTTGACCACATAACCGTCAGGAAGCATACCCATGTTGCGGAGAGCGTTGATATCGTTATCCGCAGTGGACGGACGCAGGTTGGAAGCCATCAGGCGCTCAGCAACAAACTGAAGCTGGGGCGGGATGATGAGCTTACGACCTTGCAGAGCGATTTTCAGACCGCGCTCGTCGATGAAGGCCGCGATGTCAATCAACGCTTGCTCCAAGGACGTTTCATTGAGGTCTGCTGGAGTGCTGAGCTCGTTGCGGAAGTTACCGCCGCCCACAGTGGGGTGGTCGGTAGCGCAGAGCTCTTTACCGTCGCCGATCGGGAAGTTGCTGTCGAACGCATTGTTCAGCACAGCCGCCGCCTTGACCTGCTTGGTGTTCGCCATCGAGCGAGCCAGTGCACGGGTGTAACGCGAGCTGAGGCGGTCGTAGAGGTTATCCTCAACGGCTTCCTCGGTGATCGCGAACGCCAGAGCAATAGTCTCGTGCGTATAGCGAGCAGTGTACGCCTCGTTAGCAGAATCGTAAGAAACTGCCGCGCCTTCACCCTTAACAGGGGCTTGGCCGAAGCCTGCCAGCATCACCTCTTCTTCAAATGCGCGATCTGAAGTTTCGGTTTCAAAGATTTCGGCATGCTCATTGTCATACCGATCGTACTCCATACCGAACAGAGCGTTGAGTCCGGGCTCTAGTTCTTTAAGGAGCTGGGAGCGAGTAATAGCCATTTCCTATCTCCTTATACACCAGCACCCGTACCGTTAGCACCGTAACGATAGAAGTGGTTGTTGAGTTGGACAATCGCCAAACGACCAGCCACCGTTGCATCATCGCTGTTCGGGATATCCGCGAACCCAACGATACGCAGGTTAAGCGTGTTCGTGGTGTTTGCAGTGGACACTGCCAGCTCAGCAGACGACTTACCAGTCGTTGCGTCGCCAGAAGTAGCCGTTGCAAAGTTGGCGTTTGCGTGGACAAGTGCGTCTGCGGCGGCAGCATCACAGTTGATCAGGAAGAGCTGATCAGGGTGTGCGGCTACCAGTGCAGTTGCCTCAGTACCCGACTTTACAGCCGAGGTTCCAGGCCACTTGTTTGCAAAGGTTGGTTTTCCGTTCAGGTCGGTATAGTTACAACCGATGAACGCGCCCAGCAGAGGTACGGTTCCACCGTTGGCGTTACCTACAATATCGATCATACCATTCGCGAGAGGAATGACGGGAGTACCTTCATAGATTACACTGGAGGTCCCCGCCGTCGCGCTGGTCTGGATCGTGTAGGAAACAACACCATTGGTGTTAGCACCTGCACCGAGCATCTTGTACGGGCGAAGCCCGAAAGCGGCGTCTACGTTTGCCATTGCTCAGATCCTTTAGTTGTCTCCGGCTTTACCGCCGAAGGTGACACGAGATTGCCGTTCAGGTTTGCTGATCGGCATCGACGGATGTTGTTCCCGCATCAGATCATTGTCCACAGCAGTCATTTGGTCACGCGTCTGTTGACGGTAGTGGCTGTTGCGCTGTGCACGAGTTTCTAACGGGAATCTTGCTAGCACCAGACCACCAACACCAATCACGCCAGCATGTTTGCCATCCTGCACGGTCGGTACTTCAAAGTCTGGATACTCATCAGCGCGAACAAGTTCAAAGCCTTCGCGTAGGCGAGCGGATAGGTTCTTACGGTCGTCGTAACCCATGACAGATTCACGAATCCAACGATGTATGAATCCCTCCGGAGGGGGCGGTGCGTCCAGTGTAGACGGGGGTTGCCACGGTTTAGCGCGGACTTCTTTTTCCCTTGTCTGGGAAGTGCGTGGGCTTCTATCAGTCATTTTGACCTTCCTCACGAATTCTGTTGCATGCGGAGCAGTTGCTTCGCGTATTGTTCATTAGTTATACCAAGTTTCCGAGCGATTGCAACCTGAGAAGGACTGAGTTTGATGGATTGTTTCCCACCACGAGTCCCGCCACGTTGCGCGCCTGCCACCGCAGGACCGCTCCGACCATTGGTATTACCACCTTTTTGACCGAACTTATGGGGGAACTCCCCACGAATGCGGCGGTCAAGCTCTTGGTAATAATCATCACCGTTAGGGTCATAACCCTCATTTTCCACAAGATTCTTGTGAATTGCAAATGCAGTGATAGTCATAGCCTCATCTGAGCCGAACCACTCATTGCGTTCTGCCCACTGTTCTGCTTTGGGGTCAGGGCGGCGTTGCTGTTGCGGTTGAGCCTGCGGCTGGGGCACCTGTTGCGGTGCCATCTGCCGTTGCTGTGCCGCCAACGCCTGCTGTTGCTTGACGTATTGTAACCGCTCGCTGTGGCTAGCGATCTGCGCCAGTTGCTTCTGGGCTTCAACCTGACGATCAATGTCGCCACGGTCAATCGCATCCTTTAGCTCACGGCGCAAAAGTTGGTCTTGCAACGTCACACGGTTTTCAAACTCTTGGACAAAAGACTGGTCCAACGAGCTAGTGCGTCGCGAACTTTCCTCAAGTTGCTTTTGCACTGACTGTGCATACTGCAACGCGGCCTGCTCACGGCGCTCTGCCTCCCGCATTTTTGCGGTCAGCTTGCTAATACGTTTCTTTACGCCCTCGCTGTAGTCTGCGAGCTCGTCAGAATCACCACTGGCACGGGGTTCTTCGGGCTGTTCGCCCCCAGAATCCTGTTCCTCTTCTTCGGCTACCTCAACTTCGAAGTTATCTTCTTCGTCAAGGACCTGCTTTTCTGCTTCAGGCATGGGTTATCTCCATGGGTTATAGGTGCAAGATATCATCTGGGCTACTGACGCGGGCCAAAACCTCATCGTCGTTGAGGAGCCGGACTTCCCCACCCTCGATCTTGAAACGGCTTCCGGCGTATCGGCCAAAAATGACCCAATCGCCCTGTTTACACCAAGGCTCGGCATTTTGACCAAACTTGTCAGGGTCTTTGTAGGCAAGCGGCCCGACCCTCAATACATAACCGCAGACCGTACCCACTTGCTCACGCTCACGGGTTTCGGTAGGCAGGAGAATGCCCCCATCAGTTTGCTTACGGCCCTGAAACGGCAACAACAAAATCCGCCAGCCCGTAGGTTGGGGCAGTCGGTCAATTGCACTTTCGGGGAGCTTACTGGGGTCTAAGTAACGTTCCTCTGCCTTAACGTAGGCTTGTTCGAGGATACCTTCTTTCTTTTTTGCGGCGGCTTCTACGGCTGTTGCGGCCTCGGCCTGTGCTTCTTTTTCGCGCTGTTTAGCGATATAGTCTGGTACGAGCAGAGTTTTAGTCATCTGAGTCTGACACCTTGTTTAGCAGGTCTTTAAGATCCTGTTCAGTTGTAGCAAGTTCTAAGAGTCGTGCTCTTAGTTCCTTGAACGCGGTGAAATCAGCTACGGGGCCAAAACAAAGCGCCTCCTCAACCGATTTCTTCCGTTCCCTGATATTTTTAAGCATATTCTCATAAAAGTAAAGGTCGTTCATAGTTTAACTCAACTCGAAATGTGGGCCATCCAAAAACGGCCTGCGCCCCTGACTGCGGCGGAGATCAATGTAGGCATTCATGGCTTCTTCCATGGTACCTTCCCATTGACGGATATCGTTAATCTGCCACGCACAACCCCACTTGAGGGAGACGTTCTCCTCCTTTGCGGCTTGCTTCATGGCATCTGCTATTTCATCGTAGACATTGAGCTCCCAACAGCCTTCGCCATTGACGTAAGCCATCAGGTCTACAGCGTGGCTATAGCCATCGTCTTGCGGCAAGTGCTTGGAGTTCATCGTTTGCGAGCGTCCTGCCGCCACGTTAGCTTTTTGCTGTTCTAGCGTGCGGACGCCCTGTATGACCCCAAAGTCAATCTTGGTTACTTCAATAGCGCGCTTGACCACAGCCACTAGCGCGGGGTGTACGCGGTCTAGTCGACTCAAGCTACGCTGGCTGAGCTTGAAACTCATTTAGCAACCCCTTTCGCCTTCTCAAACGTGCGGAGGCCACCAAGCCCTAACATGCCACCCAATACAGTCATCAGGCTTGCCATGTCAAAATCAGGCAGGTCAGGCACCTGCAACCCATACACGGCAATGATGAACACCAAGAGCGGTTGCAACACAAAGTGATACGCAAACGCCGTACCACAGACCCAACCGATAAACGGTCGCCAGCCACCCTTAAACACCGAGGAGCTCGCGGCTTCCGCCTTGTTTACCTCAATCTGGGCCAATGCAAGCTCGTGTGCTTGCTTCTCGGCCATGGTTGCAATTTCGTGGGCTAAACGGGCTTTCTCCGCCGCATCGGGGATGAATTTATCCAGCAACCCCGTAACTGGTCCTATGAGTGCTTGTAGCATGCAGTGACCTCATCTTATTCCGCTAAACAGGTTAAACGGTAGCCTGCTAGTCAACAGTTGAAGTTGTTGTAGGTCTAGCTGGGGTATACCCCCTGCTCCTACGGTTGCTTGCGGCACCACCGCAGGGGCCGCAGGAGGAGCCGCTGGGAGCACCATCTCCTGTATAGCAGGGGCAGTGGCTACCAAACTGCCCACGCCTTCTGTAATCGGCTCTAGGTTCCGCGCAAGGTCCGCGTTAGCCATTTGGTTGAGTTGCTCGGTGGCTGTTTGCCCCGTAGGTTGGGTCACGTTTTGTGGCGTGACGACAACAGGCATGGGTGCAAACGCAGGCTCTTCACGCTCGTTAGGCGCTCTACCTATGGTGGCTTCCTGCCGTGCACTTACCCGCTCTACGGCAGGTATGCCCAAAGCCTCTGGAGGAGGCGCAGGGGGCGGCGCAATTACTGGCGCTGGCGGTGGGGGCGGAGCCGCCACAGCGGGCGTAGGCGTCGCCACAGGAGGCAGAGGCGGAGCAACCACTTGTGGGATAGGTGCGGGCGGCGGAGCCACAGCGGGCGTAGGCGTCGCCACAGGAGGCAGAGGCGGAGCAACCACTTGCGGGATAGGTTGCGGAATTGGTGCAGGTGCGGGCGGCGGAGCCACAGCAATCGGCGGTTCTGCCCGCTCAGGCGGCGCAATCAATGACCCAATCCCCTCGCTGTCAACCACAGGTGCGGGCGCAGGGGGTGGCGGCGGAGCGGCAACCACTGGCGCAGGAGCGGGTGCAGGCGCGGGCGCAGGTGCTCGTGGGGTCATCCCCAAAAAGCTCCCCAGCGAAGACCTGCTGAGGTTATCCATTGTTTCCCGTGCGTCATTCTGCATCGCCGCGTAATCGGGCGTTGGCGCTACTGGGGCAGGAGGGGGCGGAGCAACAACAGGCTCGGGCGGCGGGGTTACCGCTACTGGAGCGGGCGCGGGTGCAACGGCTACAGATTCCGCAGGA
>Ga0208898_1002317_pt1 | contig 11740 bp, 11 predicted proteins | sample VirMetDEL_Mar_4_FD_184513 | JGI IMG/M metagenome (GOLD analysis project Ga0208898, IMG submission 184513) | Aqueous microbial communities from the Delaware River and Bay under freshwater to marine salinity gradient to study organic matter... | ecosystem: Environmental > Aquatic > Marine >...
AGTGAATATAATTTAATGTATCATCATCTTCTATTAAAATAGATGCTTTATCATCTGTACTTGTAAATTGAGCAACAAAGTTTTCTGCACCAGAATTAACTGTTAAATACCTACTAGGACTTGATGTTCCAATTCCCAATTTACCAGCTGAAAAATAAGAATGTGTTGTGCTACCATCTAAAGTAAGATAAGGTGTTAAACCACCAGAACCGTCGTCTGATTGGAATATTATATCACCATCATTATGGTAATTTTCAATTTTTAAATTACCAGTAATATTTTGTATATAACTATTAGTACCGTCGTGTTGTAGCGATAAATCTCCGCCTCCCCCTAAATTTAATTGACCAGCATCAGGTAGGTTTACGTTATGATTAAATTGTGCAGTACCAGCGTCTGACATATCAAGTGTAAGAGCTGTTACAGCTGCTCCACCATCATTTCCTATAAACTTAATATCTTTGTCTTGTATTGATGAATGAATATTCAAATTACTACTAGCATTATTGAATTTACCAAACTCAGTACCACCATCAAGTAATCTAATATCGTCTCCAGCAGCATCAAATATTATATCACTTCCCGCGTCTAGTACTATATCGTCTGCAGCTGCTATAGTCATTTTACCAGCACCAGTTTCTGTAAATGTTACCGCATTACTACCATCACCAGATATAGATAAAGCTCCACCAGTAAGATTTACTGATCCTGCAAAAGTTGCGTTACCGTCAACTTTAATATGATGTTTTGTAGTTCCACCACCTGTTTTATCTTTAAAATATGTTGTAAAATTTGCTGTACCACTTCCAGGCGCAGTTGTTGGTTGAATCTCCATTGTCCCATTTCCTATCACAGAACTTGGGCTTGTGTCAAATAATACAGTTTGATAAGACCCATCACCTAGAGTAAGCTCATCGCCCTGAACAGTTGCTGTTCCTGCAAAAGTTGCGTTCTGTGAAGTATCTAATGTTAAAGCAAGTCCACTACCGTTTGTTCTAAATTTAATACCCTTACTACTTTGGCCAGATATTAAAGCGTAATCACCGTCCCAGTTTAATTGACCATAGTTATTGCTATTACCCCAGGTCATCACTCCATCATCACCTAGATTAAACCTATTGCCTAAAGTTATATCTCCAGCAACATCTAACGTACCTGATATATCTGCGTTACCGTTTATGTCTAGCGAAGCGGCTTCTACCTCACCGTCAAATGTAGCTTGACCATTGCTTATAGTAAGAACGTTCCCATTTGTACCATCATTAAAAGTAAATGTACCACCCGCAGTAGTATTAAAACCTAAGCTATTAGCAGCTGTTTGCCCTATACCAACATCATTATGTGTGCCACCTACATCTTGAAACTTAATTCTAAAAAAGTCTTCACTATCAAAAGCGCCATAAGTAGTAGATGCAAATTTAACTATTTTATGACCGCTCATAGTTAAATCACCTGATACATCAGCATTACCGTTTATGTCTAGGCTTGTTGCTTGTACCTCGCCAGCAACATCAAGTTTAGCACTCGGGGTTGCAGTTCCTATACCAACGAATCCAGAATTTGAAAGAATCCTCATTTTTTCAGATGAAGTACCATAAGCTGTATTAAAAATCAAATCAACTTGGTCAATCCCAGATCCATTAGTTTTACCAAAAACTCCTGCGTAGGCATTTGGGTAGTTAGGAGCAACGAATTTAACTCCTCCTAAAACCGTATTAAGGGAATTAGCTCCTGTTAGTATTATATCACCTGCAAAAGTTGCAGTATTATCACCGTAATCTAATATAAGTGTAGGTGACGCGTCTACACTGCCACCACCACCAAATTGCCATTGGTCTCCTTGTACATTTATCTGCGCTATAGATGCTCCTACTTTACTTCTAGCCCATAAGACAGCCTCAAGAGTAGTGTTTGACGTGGTACCACCATTTACCAATATGTAACCGTCGTCAACAGTTATATTACCACTAGTTACATCACCTGCAAAAGTTGCGTTTTGTGAGTTACTAATCGTAAGAGCTGTAGTGTTGTTTGTGCCTATTGTTAAGGTGTGGTTTGATTCTGTGCCTATATGAGCGTCAGAGTCTCTAGCATAAGCAACGAGTTTAGCGTTGTTAGTTGTATCAGTTATTGAAAGAGTAGGAATAGACGCCCCTGATATTTGTATTCCATTGTAAGTAGTATCACCGCTTACAGCTAAATTACCCGATACATCAGCATTACCGTTTATGTCTAGGGAAGTTGCTTCAATTTCACCACTAACAGTTAACTGTCCTCCAGCTAAAGTAAGAACATTGCTACTATGCGTTAAAGTAACGTCATTACCGTTAAAATTAATAACAGCACCTGATGCTAAATGAAGGTCAGAAAATCCATTATCTATATAACCTAAAGCTAAACCATCATCTGTTGTAGGGTATAGTTGATTTGCATCTAAAGACAATTCATTACCACCATTTAATCGGAATATAATCTGATTATCTGAAGAAAAATCTATAAGGTTATCTGCGTCTCTACCAAATTTAGCAGAAGTACCAAGCACTGTTCCGCCTACAGTTAAAGCACCTGCAAAAGACGTAGTAGAAGCTGCAATAGTAAGAGTGTTTGTACTTTCTAAATATGACAAATAAGAGTCTGCCCCAAAATAACCTCTAAGGTTATCATTACCTGTACCTTCTTCTAAAGCAAGTCTTTCGTGGTACACATGCACGTTGTAATTACTCGTGTGTGTTTCTAATGTAACAGTAGGCACACTTCCTGAACCGTGATCTAATAATTTAAACTCAACATGGTTTGAACTAACACCACCTTCAAAAGTTTTATTAATATTCCAAGTTCCATTTTCGTTCCAAAAAACAGCCATAGCAACTTGCTCTGTTCCTGTGCCTGATATATGCCCTGTAACTCTGTAGCCACCACCAGTTGGTAAAGCACTACCATCACTTGTTAATAGAGGTAACGGAGCATTTACGTTAACCGTATAAGTTCTTCCGTATCTTTCGTAATCAACAACCCCTGCCTGTGTGATTTTACCATGTACAGTTAAATCACCCGATATGTCTGCGCTTCCATTCATATCTAGTGATGTTCCTTCTAATTCAGTTCCTGTTATTTGGTTATGTACAACTAAAGCTCCAGATATATCAGCGGCACCATTAATATCTAGACTAGCTCCTTCTATTTCACCATTAACTAAAAACTTTTCATTAGTAAAATCAAACTGTGCTAGTAAATCATCGTCTGCGTGATCAGCACCGTCACTTGATCCAAAACCATAAATATCTAAAGCACCATTATGGTAAGCACCAAGTCTTGGTGAGTTTCCTATACCTCTAGCAATTAAACCCCAGTTAGAACCATTGCTTATCGTCATTCTACCTTCTGTTGAGTTACTAACAAGTTGAAAGTGGTAGTTATCACTATTACTGTCTTCTATGTAGAACTGTCCATTGTGAGCTTTAAGAGTACCGTGAACATCTAAAGTACCAGATATATCAGCTGCTCCGTTTATGTCTAAAGCGCCATCAACAATTAATGTGTCAGCACTTTCGTCCCATTGCATTTTTTTACCAGAAGTAGCTCCATAAAATATAACATCATGACCCGTGTCGTCGACGCCTACAGTTAAAGTACCAGTTACAGCAACAGCGCCAGCTTGAACTCCAAGAACTAAATTTTCTGAAGCGTCCATTAGCTTTAAATGGCTACTCATTAGTCTTAAATCACCGGTTCCTGAATCTTGAATAAAGCTATTACTGCCGTTATGATATATTCTAAGATCACTACCAGTACCAAGCCTAAGCTGATTATTATCAGCAAAGAGTAAATTACTGTATGATATTTTACCCATATTATTTTATTTAATTAGTTAATTCTATGTATATGCTACTGTACCAGATGCTGTTGCTCCTTTTAACGATGTTATTAAAGCTCTACAGTCATTTGGAGGTGCAGTTCCAAAGTCAATTGAAACAACACTTGTGCTAGCTGTACTGAAGTCATCAGTAGTTCTAGCTATGTCACACATGATATTTGCTTCAGTTGTTTTGTCATATACCTGAACCATTATATCTGCCGTGCCTAAGTTATGTGTTATTGTTACTATATTTGCATCTGTTAAACTAGATACATCTATGTCAGCCACTACAGATTTAGCAGCTAGAGTGTCAGGTGAAACTACCTTACCGGTTTCTGTACCAGTTTGAACATCACCGGCAGAAGCATACGCAACACCAATAGAAGTTCTAAGCGTAGAACCACTTTCTGCAACAGGATCTGTAGTTCCATCACCCACAATCATTTCACCATCAGCTAAAACAGCCATTGCTGTAATAGCTCCAGTTCCGGACCCAACTAATATACCACCATCAGTAAGTGTTGAAGCTCCAGTACCACCGTTTGGCACACTTAAGTCCGTGCCAGACCAATTAGCATTATTTATCGTAACATCTGTTGGTAAAGCACCAGCAGCAATAACGCTAGTCTCTATCGCATTGTCAGGTAAAGCTATAGATGTAAAGTCAGCTCCACCAGCTTTAATATTACCTAACGCGTAACCAGTTCCACTAGTGTTTACAGTTGCGCCAGGTTCTGCTTGCAAATCAGCAAAGAAAGTAAATGGATCGTTAGTGGCGCTTAAATCTCTAAATAAACCAGCGTACTTATGTGTACCACTAACACCATACTGTCCATAAAAACCAAAGTCAACAGCATCAGTTGTATTGTTTTGGTCTTTTGCAAGCTTTAGCATGCTATCAGCAATTGCAACTGTAGTAGAATCAACAGTAGTTGTCGATCCGTCAATGTTTAAAGTACCTGTGACAGAAAAGTTACCAGTAACAGTTGTATTACCCTCTAATTGAATGTCACTAGCGGCGTCTAAAGTAATTGTTGTAGCGGCAACTTCTATATCATTTGCAGTTGGAGAGTTAATATACGCAGCAGAATCTCTAAACTGTAATTTAGTAGTAGTTCCAAAAGTTTTTGCACCAGTAAATGTTTGAGCAGTCGTTAAGTGCGCTGTATCAGCGTCTAAATAAGCAGAAGCAATAACATCACCAGTCCAACCTGCGTTTGTTATATTACCAGATATATCAACGTTTCCATCAATGTCTAACCCATCCGCATGTAACGTACCATCAATATCAGCATCACCTGATATATCTAAGCTAGCAGCTTCTATTTCACCAGAAGCTTTAAAGGTTACGCCGTCACCAGCGCCAACTCTAAATATTATATTGTTGTCAGTACCAAACTTTATTTGGTTGTCAGCATCTCTACCTACAACTAAACTAGTATTTAACACCGATGTTATAGCTGTTTGTGCCGCGTCAACATTTAATGTAACCGCACCTGTTGTACCACCACCATTTAAACCAGTACCAGCTGTAACACCTGTTATATCACCACCTATACTTACCCATGCACTACCGTTTCTAAAATATATTGTATCATCACCAGTGTCGTAGTATATTTGACCCTCTACAGGCGATCCAGGTGCAGAGCCTAAATTTTGTACTACCGCATTTTGTAATTCATTTTTGTTTAAGTCTATACTACTATAATATTCTATAGCCATTTTATTTTTTTTTAATTAAGATATGCTTTTCCTTGGAAAGCTAAAGCAGAGCCTCCCTCAAAAAATGTTATTGTTAGTTGTTTGTTTGAGTTGTATACTACAGTACCTTGAACTATTGTGTCTGCAGAATCTACAACTGTAACTGACGGAAATCTATGTAAGTTATGAGTTATTACCCACGTATTAGACGTGCTACTCTGATTGTGAGTATATGTAATATCACCTATAATAGGCTGTGTCATTACTTCTTTCCCAATATATTTCATTTAATTAAATTATTTTGTAGTTAGTTTTACCACTTTTTTTGTAAGCTTTTAAACATCTGTTTCTGTTTTGATCCGGTGAGACATAGCTTACATGCACCCAGTCAGGGTTATCGTCATCACCAAACTCCCATATCATTTGGTCAAAGTCTAAGTGTTTTTTTATAAACTCAAACATCTCAGCGTTAGTAGCTCTACCAAAAGTATCGTCAAGGTCTATGGCTTGTCCATGACAATGTTGTGATTTACCACTACCACCAATTGCTTTGTTTAATTCTGGTGATCTAAAAAAACTGTTAATTTTTATAGGTCCACCTACCCACGCACGTAAAGGTTCAAAAACTTCTTCTGCAATAGCAACCATGTTTTCCATTTGCTCTGCGTTAGGATTATTTTTAATGCCACGGCGCATAGCTGTTCTGCTATACACACCTTCTTTATAACTTATGTGTTTGCTTATACTCATTTTATTATAATATCTACAGCCACAGCCGTAGTGCTGCCATCATCAACTTGTGTTCTCATAGAATAACCATTAGAACTATTATTAAAAGCAACACCATCTTCAGGCCCTAATACTAACGTGCTTCCTAACGGTATTAATACATTTTTTAATATATAAAAGTTACTATCACTTTTGTTTAAAAAAAGATCAACCTTAGCATCATTAGTACTATCAACATTTGCAAATGTTATTGACTTAACATTGTTTACGTTATCTCCAGCGGTTAATAAATCTTGTGTTAATGTTGTAGTTATATTATGAAAAAAAGTAGCCACGTTTAGCTAAACACCATGTATTCAACGGTCATGTCATCAGCAGTACTTGGAGTAACACAAATGTCATCGTCTACATCCCAAGGCATCCACATAAAATCACCAGCATACAGTCTACCTATCTCTTCAGTATCAGTAGGTGATCCAGCGCCTGCGTTACCAATAGTTACTATAAAATATTTAGTTTCGTCAGTTGAAGGGTTGTTTATGTAAACATATGCGTGAGTTGTAGAAACACTACCAGTTGTTATTAAATCAACTTGATTTGTACTTGCTAAAACTTTAGTTACAGAAGTCATTGTATTAACGCCTGTAGTTGTACCCGCAGTATTTAATTGTGTTGAGTTAGAAACAGACAGTGAGCTATCAGTAATGCTACTTGCTAATCCTATTGTTGCGTTTGTTGTTGCCATATTTATTTATTTATTATGCGTTAGTTAAAAAATCTGTATCTTCGTGGAATAGCGCGTATTCAACAGGTATATCACCAGTTGATGATGTCCAGTTTGTAGCAGCTACTTTTATAGAAGCAGACGTGTCAGTTTGACTCCAAGGAATAAACATAAAGTCTCCACCGTAAAGTTTACCTGTTGTTTGAGCGTTAATTGCTACTGTAATGTAAAGCGAAGCATCTGTAGACTTGTTTACAATATAAACTTTTGCTGCTAAATTATTGCCTTCAGCATTTGCTGCTAATAATGTTTTTTGAGTTGTCGATCTTAAATGAACTCTATTAAGTCCAGAAGATTGGTCAAGATCATTTGTTGACCCTGCCTTTGTTAGCGTAGCTGTTTTAGAAACACTTACTGGATCTCCAGCAATGTCTGCGCTAGCCAACGTTAATGTTGCTGTTGTTGCCATAGTTTTGTTTTATTTATTTAGTTATTTTTATTGATCTTGTCCTAATACCATAAACTCTACATGTGGATTGTTACCGCCTGGTGAATAAGCTTTGTACGTCTTATCACCATGCATAGGTATAAACGCAAAGTCACCCGCGTCTAATTGAAACTGTATAGGATCTCCACTTGTAGTATCATCGTATATGTATATTTTATGCCCAGCTGTTGTTGCTAGATTTTTAACAAACAAGTAAGCTATAGCAGCGTAATCATCTGCTGTGTATAATGTAACTTGTCCAGATGCAGTGTCTTTTGCTGTTGAAGTTACTTTTGCCTTAGCCAAACCTGTTGTCATTGTTATACCAGTATTTGTTCCAGTTTGCGTTAGAGTTGCTATCGCTGATAAAGACAAAGAATCAGATAATAAATCTGTACTAGTTATATTTATTGAAGCTATTGTTGTTGCCATATTATTTTTATTATTTGTTTTTTAAATATTTTCTTTTTGTACCATCGTTGTAAATGTAAATCAACACTCCTGATTGATTTTTTCTTGCTGGACGTCCTAATATATCAGTTACTTGTATTAAGTGTCTCTCTACTCCTCTAATTGGCAGAGGACCAACCCAAGTGCCTTCACAATAGTTATATGTAGCTTGACACACTGTGTCCCACTCATTTTCGCAGCAGTATTCGTCTATATCTATTACCCAAGCATAGCAAGGATCGTTTAGCCAATAGGGTATACTATCGCCAGTAATACAACCTGCACTATAACGACAAGATAAAGAATCGTTAATGTTAGCATTTCCATTAAAGTTATATGCCGATTGATCCATGCAACCCATAACGATAGAAATACACGAACCGTTATCCGTGTTAGCCAATGAATCGTAGTTAAGAGCCAAACTATCCATACACCCATAAACATAAGCAATACAACTAAAGTCCTCCGTGTTTGCCGATGGGTTATAGTTAAGCGCAGAAGGGTCCGTGCAACCATATATGTAAGGAATACAAGAATTGTTATCAGCATTAGCTAGTGGGTTATAATTAAAAGCTGTACTGTCTGTACAACCATATGTAAATGGAATACAAGAGCCGTTATCTACGTTTGCAAGCGGATTATAATTAAACATAGTAGCATCTGTACAACCAAATACTTTTGCTACACAACTACCATCATCAACATTTGCCTGTGGCTGATAATTAAAAGCCTGAGGATCTGTACAGCCAAATATTATAGCTACACAACTACCATCATCTGTATTAGCCAAGCTATCATAGTTTAAAGCTGTTATATTTGTGCAACCAAATATTACTGGTACACAAGTGTCAGGCACATTAGCTAAAGGATTATAGTTAAATGCTACCGGCTGCATACAACCTGTAACTACAGGTAAGCAACCACCGTTATCTACATTAGCTAAGCTATCGTAATTAAAAGCTAGACTATCAGTACAACCAAACATAGCTAGTGTTGCGCAACTGTCTTGTATATTTATATCTGTGTAATAAGCGTTAGCTGTATCAACGTGATATTCTAAGTATGCTGGTGATATACAACCAGGATAATAAAAACAATCATCACTTGTGTTAGCACTGTCGATGTAATTAAATGCTAAAGTATCTAAACAGCCATATATTTTTTCTTCACACACATTACCACAATCAGTGTTTCCTTCGTATACAAAAAATGATTGTATAAAAGGTGGCTGTACACTTATTATAGTATCTTCATCTGGCCCTATTAATGTAAACCCACACTCTACAGCTGTAAACTGAGCTTGTTGGCTAATAATAAGTCTAGCGTTAACTTTTGTTGGTGCAAATAAATCTATAGTAAAAGCTTGGTTAAAACCACCGTTGTTCATAAAAAAAGCAGTGGTATCAGCATCTTGATATATTTCTAGCACAGTTCCAAAAACCCAACCGTTACCTATTAAGTCGTGTAATATAAGATCGTAAGTACATTGATCAACATCTTCCATTACATTTGCTAGCGAGTCATAATTATACATTGTACTATCAGTACAACCATAAACTACTAATGTGCTACAACTATTATCACTAACGTTTGCTAGTGGATTATATTCTAAGTAATCATCATCCATACAACCAAGCACTGTTGGTGGTGGAGGGCATGGTGCAGAGATAAATGTATGCGTAGTGTCGTAACCAAAAGCAGGATCATCACCATAAACTAAAGTATCACCGCATTGTATAATATAGTAAGAACCATTTTGCCCGCCCCATAAACTACCTTCTAAACCATCGCCCCATAAATCATATATAGTAAAAGTTAACTCGCCAAATGGTAAACAATTATTAATAAACTGCGGTTGGTAATTAGGCACGTTTGCATATGGACCACCGGATATAATAACATTGCCTAAAGTATCTTGAATATCCCAAGTAGTTTCTGATGGGTATTGATCTAAGTTTATATTAATTAAGGTATTCACACAAGGACCTTGTGCAAACAAAAATATTGGTAATAATAATATAAGTAGTAATATTTTTTTCATTCTTTTATCTTAATTGTAATATCGTGTGGCGCATATTCATTGCCACCAAAGTAAGGGTATAAGTAATATCTTTTAATTAAACCCCAGTTTCCTTCCGGTCTTCTTCTAACCATAGTTGTATCACCATCTATAGTTATAATATAGTAAAACGTTTTAATATCTATTGTAGCGTTGTAAGCAACATTTGGTTCTATAGTTCTTATAGTAGCAGCTGTATGTCTACCTTCTTCATGCCTTAGCCAACAAAGCTCTATTTCATTATTTAAATATCTCCAACCTAATCTTATAGAGTATTTTTGATGTCTAACACCAAAGTCGCTAAAACCATATATCTTATTTACATCATGTTGGTTCTCTGGTATTTCTGTTTGGTATATAGCTGACTCATCTAATATAAAGTCAAAGTCTATTCTTGAGTTTGTAGGGTGGTTAAAATAACTACCAGAACTATGCGCACCTTCAGGTATCACATACGTTCTAAAACCAAAATCATCAGTTTCTTTAGCACAAGACGATAATACAAGTATTAATACTATTTTGTACACATACCTAGGCATACTTTACCAAAGGTTAGTTTTTTTATCAATAGGCACAGTTTTGCTTTCATATTAAAAGTCGCTCATTATTTGTTCGTTAATAAAATTTTGTATCTCTTTCCTCGTTGCAAGCATTTTAAAACTTAAATCTGCTTGAAACCTCTTTATTTCCTCTCCATCTTTAAAAACAACAATAGTAGGTACTATAACTATTTTATGTTTATCTTGTAATTTTGGTTCTGCAGCTATACAAACTTTAGCAAGTTCGCAGTCATCTAGCTTTTCAAACCACTCAACTTTATTTGCAGCGTTCCACTCTGCATTAAATTGTATTACTGTTATCTGTGCAAATAAACTACTACAAAATAACATTGTAATTAAAATTAAAATATATTTCATTTATTTTAGTTTATCAATTTTGTCTTCCATACGGATCATACGCTCTTCAAGCTTTTTAACATCATCTCTTGTTTCCATAATAGTGTTTCTAATGTTTTCATCTTTCATTTGAAACTCCATGCGAGACACGTCAGGCTTTGGCAGTTCTTTTGCCTCAGCAATATCTGCTTGTAAAGCAAACCACATACCTATAATACCAGACAATGCAAAGCCAACAGCTATTAGTGTTTTAATGCTTATAGTAAAGCCAGTATCTTCATTTAATTCTTTCGCCATTTTCGTAAATTTGTTATAGTTAAAAGATTACGTAGTTTACTCCAAATTTAAAGTCATACCACTCACGATTCCAGTATTTGTTATATTTACCTTCTACAAATGCACCTAAAGACTTATTTACTTTATAACCAAGTATAACACCACCATTATAATCTAACCATTGATTACCCTCGTATTTGTGATAAGAGTAATCGTTACCCTCGTCTAAATGATAAGGCATAACATTAGCCCAAGCATGAGACCAAAATGATTTAGTGTAATGATAATAATCAAAACCTAAAACAACAGAGTGTTGTATTATTTGATCTAACTCATTACGTTTTCTTTCAGTATAATCAGCTAACATTGTAGGTATAACAACCTCTTCCCAAACCTCTTTGCTTGTAGCAACGAGTTCTCCATCTGGAGAAAAATACTCACTAGCAGCTACATCTACATCATAACCTTCTTGTAGTGCTAGGTAAGTGTAATGTATATTGCCATTGCTTAGCATCCACTCTGCCAAGGGATCATATCCGTACGGTTCGGATAACCTTTGAGC
>Ga0208898_1002319_pt1 | contig 11734 bp, 17 predicted proteins | sample VirMetDEL_Mar_4_FD_184513 | JGI IMG/M metagenome (GOLD analysis project Ga0208898, IMG submission 184513) | Aqueous microbial communities from the Delaware River and Bay under freshwater to marine salinity gradient to study organic matter... | ecosystem: Environmental > Aquatic > Marine >...
AACAATGTGAACAGAACAAGCGCAATCGAGAACGCTGAGACAAGCGCGATCGGGCGCGCCCTGGCAAGCCTGGGCCTACACGGCGGCACCTATGCCTCGCTTAATGAAATGGTTGCAGTGACTCGCAAAGAGCAAGCGATGCAGCAGCCAGCGCCACAGGCACAGCCAGATCCACAGCCAGCACCGCAGGAAAGCGAAGGCCGCAAGCGCGCAGTAGCATGGTGCCAGGCGCAATGGGAAGTGCTCAAAATGATTAAGAGCCTGGACGACCTAATGAAGTGGGACGAAGCCAACACCAGGCTACTCGATCGCCTTAATGAAGAGCACCCAGACCTTTACGAAAAACTCTACAACGCATTCAACAAAAGAAAGGCAATGCTATGAAACGTCCTCACCTGGGAAACAGCAACGTAAACCTGCAAGGCTTTATGCAAAATGGCAACGCAGTCAGCATGGCGCTGACCGGCTGGATCAATGCGCCGAAAGAGCGTGAGAATGATCCTTCGGTGCAGTCAGCGATCGAGCAAATTGCTGGTATCATGCAGCAGCACAACCTATCGATCGGCCTGCAAGTCTCGGCACGGTCGGGCGATGATCCCAAACAATGGCCGCGTCTTGGTTCCTGGCGCTTGTTCACAAACAAACCACGCGATAACCGGCAGCAATATAACCAGGCACCGGCTCGGCAATACAACCAAGCACCGGCATCGAGCACGGGCGATTTCTTGAACGACGAAATCCAATTTTAAAAATGTCAGCCGCAGTCTGGGGAGAGATATGCAAGACGCATTCGTTAAACATGAGCGAGGGTTCAGTGTCGCTAGGGTCTTTGAAAATCTGGAGAAGCTTACCGGCATCACACGCAAACAAGTGTGTGGCAAAGAAAGAACCCAGCATATATTTTTAGGACGGGCTGCGGCTGTCTTGGCAATGCGCGCCAACGGCATGAGTTACGGAGAGATCGGCAAGACAATCAGCCGAGATCATACAAGCGTTATCAATGCCGAGCGCAGAGCAACACAACAGATGAACAGAAACCACACCTACGCAGAACTTGTGAAGAAGCTTATGGGAGATAGCATAAAGTGACTAAGATGGTTCGATTGGATTACCAGGATTTGTATCGTATGGCCTGGGAAAAGCTGACTGAGATCGACAAGCAGAAAAACCCGGCAATGATTAAGAAGCCGGATAGCCGAGGGGCAATGAACGGGCTCAAGGGTGGGCGCCCACGCGCAGATGATGACCCGGTGCAAACAATGATCCGTCGCGGAATGCGTCTTGGCATGACAATTAAACAGATCAGTGAACTTGCAGGCGTATCCGAGCGCACGATCGGGCGACGGTTACGAAGCATGGTCTTAGACTATCGAGGGGCTGGCAGGAAATGAGGTGGCAACAGATCCAGGAGTGCGCGCGCAAGGGAATGTCGATGCGTCAGACAGCAAAGGCGCTAGGCATTAGCATCACTACGGTCAGCACTACAGCGAACAGACATAACATCCGGTTCGCCCACGAAAGCACCGTGATTACATTGCCAAAGTTACCGTGGGAAGATTCGTGCGAGGTGCAGGCCATCCCGTGAGTCGCCCGCATTCTAAATGTTAAAATGAAGTGTCGGCCCACACCCCGCCGTATGCTTCTACCAAAAAGCGCAGCGTGTTCAAGCGGTGCGCTTATTTTTTTTCGCTTGCTTCTCAATTTTCGCAAGCGTTCCATATACATAGGCGTCTTTTTTCTCGCCTTTCAGGCCCATTTTTGTCGCCCTGGACAGCAAGCTTTTCTCTATCTTCTTAGGCATCATTGTTCCTCGGTGATTAGCAAGCCTTCGAATGACGTAGACACAGCGTTGATTTGGCTCTTTGAACAGATTGCTCGCGTTTCGAGATCTGTTTTCTCAGGCAATGCCAGGGGAAAGTCGAACCAGAAATCGATGAACTTATTGTTCAGGTTCACCGTTGCTGCAGTCTGAAATGGCAGGCCATACAGGCGATACCACAGACGCCCAGTAATGAATGCGTTGAGGCTGTCAGATCCATGCGAGATTGTGCCGTGCGTAACGTAGAACGTGCGCCCGGCAGGCACAGTGTAGCGCCCGCTTTCAGTGCGGTTGTGACCATCGAAGATCCGCTCATAGACAGTATCTGGAACGCCTGCAGTCACAGTGCCGGTGCCGATGTAGATATTCTGCCCGGTCGGGTTAGCCAGGACGTAGGCATTCTGAATGCGCAGGTAACTCTTGGTCGTGTTCACTGCTGTCTGCCCTGTCAGCGTAATCATTTCATTGATCGGCAGATAGTTTTCGTCCAGACCGTTTATCATAATCGTGCTGGTGCAAGCTGCATCGTTGCTCGACACGCTCATTTGGATTGCCGAAGCGGGGTATTGATACAGCCCGCCGTGATACCACACGGTTTCTTCCTGGTTCTGAATGTCTGGGTTGTTGCCATACACAAACACAGGCGTGCCATTGGCGATGTGCCCCATTGAGGCGCGCATCTGGAATGGCGTTTCCTTGTGTAGCTGCCAGCTATAACGCGCCTCAAGCTCGGTCATTTTTTCTTACCTCGGTTCAGCATCGAAGTCTTAGCCGATTCACGAAACGCCTTGTCAGTTGGCGCGCCCGCTTCACCAGGCTTGCGCATTTTCTCGCCAGACCCAGCAGCGATACGCTTACGCTTGGCATGTATGTTGGCATATAGCCCAGGCTTCTTTGCCATGTGTCACCTATAGGTTCAGAGTTATCCTGGCCACCTCGCCCTCACCCTTTCGATAGGTGATTGCCGTAGCGGCAGCGCGCCCAGTATATGCGTTAGTTGTAGCATAGTCATCCCGTGGTGTAACTGCCCTTAGTTGCTCCCATTGCACGCCGCCTACATCTGCCATCTTCATATGGTGCATGTGCCCGGTGAATAGATAGCAGTGCTTTGCGCGCCCCCAGATCTCGCGGTGCTCGTTTGCGATCCACATTACCAGGCGTTCCGGCTTTGCTTTGTCGCCGTGATGCGCGACGAACAACACATCTTCCCAGGGCAGAATGAAAAATTCACTGTCATCTTTGTTGATCTGCACACGCGGCTCGTTGCGATAGCGCTCAAGCAGAGAATAAAGAACGATCAGGTAAGCGTCACGATCATGGTTGCCACGAAGGATAGCAACCACAACCTCTTCATGTTTAGCCAGGGCAAGTTCGATGCCACGCGCGATCGACGCGATCATTGCACCCGCTGCTTCCTCTGGCGTGCAGTCAACGTCCAGGACATTGCCGCTTTGTGTTTTGTTAGTGCGGTCGTTATGATGCAGTGTGTCGCCCAGGGCTACAATAACACCAGTGCGCGACGGTTGCGCCTTGTCGATCAGGTAATCAAACGCTCGATCTACACGATCGATGCACTCGGCCAGGCCCCAGCGTTTATACTTCATGCCTGCGTGAATGTCGGGTAATGGATAGAGCGTCAGCAGATCATCCATCACATGATCTGGATGGTGTGTGAATGCCGGTGTTGGCATGTCGTGCAGCGCTTCGCGGATCTTTGCCGCTGCGTCTTCAAGATTTACGCTAGGTTTTTCTAACCGAAACTGTATCGAAGCTTCCTTGGTTTTCAGCCAGCCGCCAGATACTATCGATGAATTATTGATACCGACTGAGGCCATCGCCTCTCTGATACCTTCCGGCAGATGCACCCCTCGATGCTCTGCCATTATCAACCTGCCCCGGAATGTCGATCTATCCAGCCCAAGTAATGCTGCCGCCTGCGTCTTGTTGCGATTGCAATTAACGTAGGCTTCCCACGCTTCAATTAACTTTTCGTCTGATACGGGGGGTGTTCCCATGATAGTGTTCCCAGCTTTTGCGGCAGTGCTGGCGCCCGAACACATAGGTCCAGCCTAGCCAGAACCTGCTGCATTCTTGTAGCCGCCATGCCCTGCTGCATAACGACTCAGATGTATCACCATATGATACATCATTTATGCGTCTACTACTGCTCAGAATTAATTGCACAAGGCTTTCCATTTGGTATTTGCTGCCACGGTATCTTTAAGAAACTGCATATCATTTTCGGAAAGCCATGACAGAGTTTCTTGACTGTAATATAAAGGCGATGCCACGTCGCAGTATTGCGTGCCGTTAATCTTTGCGCACCCACTCACTACCAGCGCGGATAACACCATCATCGTCCAGGGCAGTAGTTTCATCGTCAATCCTCTTCGCTGTCTTGATCGCGTCCAGCCTATCCTGGGTCAGATCCGCTTTCACGCCAGCCGCACCATCACGCCGACCAGAATAGTATATGCCAAGAATACCTAGGATGAACACGCCTATGCCAATGGCTAATAGCTTGAGCCTACCAATAATAAACATGCTAAGTGTTCTCACCCCAGGCAACGCACTGAGCGCTCTTCACAATCAGATTCGGGTAGCCTTCTTCGATCATCAGCCAGCCGTTGGGAATGTCCCTCATGCAATCATCTAGCGTCGGCCACGCTGACCCTGCAATTCCCATACACTGGCCATCCAGTGAACACGCTAAGAGGATTGCAGTAAACATCTATCTCACTCCATTAGCCCAGTGCTTGAGGCGCTCACGGAACACCACGATCCCGGCGATCAGCACCGCAGCGGAACACACCAGGGCCACAATTTGTGCGGGGCCATCCAATGCGTTCAGGGCTCCAACAGCGCCACCTACAGCCGATGCACCCTGCACTACCGACGCCTGGACAGTCTTGCTCTGTGCTGGGCTGGTGCGCTCTTTCACGGGCGCGGCTGGCTTGTTGTCGAACCATTGCTTAACTTGAAATGTTGGGCAAGTCTTGGTGTTGGTGTAGTCGTTATGCCCGGTGATCTTGGTGATGGTTGGGTATTGCTCTTGCAGCTTTGCGATCAGCTTGCGTAGCGCACGGTTCTGCGCCTCGGTAAAGTTATCGCTGAATGCGTCATTGGCTGCACCACCGTGGCCACCCACGAGTGATACCCCAATGGTGCCAGCGTTGTGCCCCTTGACGTGCGCGCCTGTCTGATCGAGCGGGCGACCTTCACCAACAGATCCATCACGATCCACGATGAAATGGTAACCGATCTGGTTAAACCCACGTTCACGGTGCCAGCGATCGATCTCTTTTACTTTGTCCTGCACGCTGCTGTCTTGCATCCACTCCGGGCGGGTGGCAGTGCAGTGAACGATGATCTCGTTGATATTTCTCATTACCATTTCCCTTGCGATCTGCCGATAAAATACACCACAACAGCTAAAAAAGCGACAGCAGAAGATATTGCCAGGATCGCCACGCCCCAAACTATTAACGATTCTTTTAATTCTTCTCGGCGGTATTCATGCTTAGCACGCTCAGCTTTAACACGACGCAATGTTTCTTTGTATTGCTCAAGACCTTTGGGGCCATGCTGAAAAGCGATCAGCGTTTCTACTTCTCGACGCATATCTGAAAGCTTACGTTGCGCGGCGTAGATTTCTACCGCCTCGGCCTCTGGACTACCTGTCAGAGATTTCCAAACGCTGGGGTTCTTTGCTTTTTCTGCAGCATAGTTTACGTCAGACACCGCGCCAGCAAACTTACTCAGAGCGGCAGTCGCATCCTGGCCAGCCGCGACAAGTTGCTTGATTTGGCCAACCGCCGTGCTGGCTATCGATAAGGCTGTAAACGGATCAATCATTGCACGTCCAAAGTTGCGGGCAAAGATTTGCCGTGTCTATTTTCTAGCCTCGATTAGCCGGTCAAGCTTGGCATCCAGGCCCTCAATGCGATCAAGGATGCGGTTAATATCCGCATGAACCTCAACCTTAGTAACATATTCCTTGGCGATTTCCTCGCGCGTGCGATTGAGTAATATGGATAGACGCTGCAGTTCAGTCCACGTTGTCCTGGCAAACCAACCAAACAGGCCGACAGCACCAGTCAACAAAATGTTCCACAGCATCATATCCATATCAAATCACCTAGGGTTCAATCGGCCAATCATCTTCGGCAATATTAGGCCAATTTGCCAAGTCAGTCACGTCCCTAAGTTCCTGGCGATAGGTTGCCCAGGCAGTTTTCATTTCGTTTGCCAGCGGGCTATCGTTCATCTGCGTCCAGTCGGATGCAGTGAGGAGTTTGTTGCGCTTGGCGCGGCCTTGCTCTGCTGCAACTGAATCTAGTTGCGCCTGATACGCAGCTTCCTTTTCAGCCTTTGTGCTTTCTGCATCATCAGCGAACATATCACGCACAGCCCAAGCCGTGATCCAGTTGCCGTTTGCATCCTGCTCAACGCCGTTGCGTGCGACAGTCTGATACTGGCCAGCGGTCGGCTTGGGCGCTTCCAGAACTGCCTCTAGATTTAAGCCTTGCAGTGTGGCTGCAGTCCAAGTGCGTGGCAGGGAGGTGTTCTTGTAGTGACGACGCCATTCGCCTTGGCTTTTGACTTCGCCTGTTTCTGTGTGTCGATAGTCACCCATGAGATTGATCCTTTCAGATGGGGTTGATTATGCGATTGCGAGGAAGATGTAGGTGCCACCAGAGGCGTTCCAGTATGGGAACGTAGAGACCACCGAGAAGCCAGCGGAATAGGGGTCAATCACATCATTTATGGTATTCTCCACAGCAGTAGTATTGAGCGATAAGAACGGATCATTGCCAGAAACAATCCCACGGGCTGTATCTACAACTAGCCAATCGCCTACGTTATCGGTGCGCTTGATAAGCACAAACCGTGCGCCAGTTGTAAATCCGCAGTCAACATCGACCTGCGCTCCTGTCCCAGTATAACTGCCGACCTTGCTCACGCCGGGAAGGGTGGCGAAGAGGTAGGCGATGTAGGTGTTGCCACTTCCGTTAATGTTGCTCCAAGACCCAAGTGTGATTTCGTCAGCCGTGGGAGACGTATTGTTCCATGCCAGTGTTCCATAGCCAGACTGTGCAGCAGATGTTGTGTCAAGGACAAGCCTGTAATCAACACCTAGATTTGCTGAATACACATACCAATTAAATGAAGATGAGTTTCGGCACTTGTGAATAATCAACTCAGGCGCAACGCCCAAGTTATGCGGCACAGTGCGGCCTGCAACTCCGTCACCTGAGTAAGCCACCGCATCGAAAAAGCCGGGCGCACGGCGGAACATCCAACTAGGGTATTCAGATGTCAGTGCTGCGCTGTCAGCCCAGCCCGTCATATTATCAAATACGGCTAATGAGTTTCCGCTTTCTGCGGCTGTCGAGTCAGACTTGAGCGAATACGAACCACGCAGCCTGTCACTCCATGACCAGCTATAAGCGTTGAGTTTTGATTTATAGATGCCAAGATCAACGGGGAAGCCAGACGTATAGTGATTGTTAGTTGAGCCATCCACATCAACCGCAAACACCTCAGTCCCGCTCTCGGGCGCACGCATCGGGCCACGGCGGATGGCGATGTAGATTAAATCTGCATTAGGGCCAATAAGACTGTTCCAGCCTGTAGGCGTAAGCCTAAACCCTTTTGATGTTACATCTATATAATCCCCAGAAAATAAAGATTCGTCATATGAGGCATTAGCCTGAAGAACTGGATCGTTGCCGCCAGTTGCAATGCCTCGCATAGTGTCCACCATATACCAACTGGTTGCAGTAGACGATGCTTTGAACATTAGCCACTGCGGCTCCCATCCAAGGTCCACATCCACATAAGCAGCAGAGCCACCAGAGTTAAACGAACCACACGCAATCAACCCATCCGAGCCATCACCAGACGGGCCGAGGGGATCGTGGGCGAAGAGGTAGGCGACGTAGGTTGCGCCGCTGTTGTTGATGCCGTTGATCGTGCCAACAGTAAACTCTGTGTCGGTAGGGCTTGTGTTGTTGAACGCTGTGGATGCAGTGGCGGCAGCACTTGTCAGGTTAAGGTTCAGGTATTGAGTATTGCCTGTGCTACGATGATAGACATACCAGCTACGAGCGGCGGTTGTCTCTTTGATGATAATGCACCCCGGCTCAACACCGAGATTGTGGGCAACAGTGCGGTTCGCTCCCGTCCCCGTATAAGTCACCACATCAAAAAAGCGTGGGGCCTTCCTCCATGTCCATGAGGCAAATGTTGCTGCGCTGTAATTAACTACACCAGAAGTGTCAGACCCTAATGAAAATCCGTCAGAGTTAAATGCAGTTATGCCGTTTTGTGACGTATAATCAGTGTTTGCTAATGTTGTGTTTGGAACTAGGATCTGATCCGCACCACGCTCTGTATCCACAACAACATGCGCCCCAGCAAAGCTTCTAGGCTTAACCCAAACCATCCCACCCTCGCCAGCAAGGTCAATGTCATTGGTGATTGTCTGCGTAGAGCCGTTGCCAGTGTAGAGGTAGGTGCTAAACACGTCTTCGATTGCTAGCAGTTCCGCACCACCGCCAGCCGCACCCGCTGCAGCTTGTAAGGCTTTCTTTTTCGTAGCCATCAGTAAAGCCCCTTATTAAGCAGGTGTTGCCAGACCCAAGCCAGCCGTAAACCCATACCAAGTTGTCCCGCCATCACGGGTGGTAAACACGAACACATCAACAGCGTCAGCAGTAGCAGTCAGCGTCGGTGCTGTTGCGGCAGGGAAGTCCACCGAAGCAGGCCATGTCACGGTATAACCAGACGCCGATGCGTCCTGGATGATCTCAATCGTCATCGTGTATGCCGTGCCGCTTGCAGGCGGATTCGAGAACGTAAACGTGGTGTTCTCGGTCAGCGTATGCATGAAGGTGTTGCCAGCCTCGCAGTCCACGGTCGTGGCGTTGCTGGTCGATGTGACCGCTGCGTAGGTTTCGTTATAGCTAGTGGGCGTAAACTCACCAGTGACAGAAGTGGTCCCGCCGATGCTGCCGCCTGCCGGGAGAAAGTCTGCTAGGTTGCGTGCCTTTGTCATTGTGTTTCTCCGTTATGCGATTGCGAGGAAGATGTAGCTTGCGCTGCTGACGTTCACATTTGTAGCAGCCACTTGGTTTACGATAAAGCCGCTGCTGTCAGGGTCAATCGTATCGTCAGTGGTGACTTCAGCAGAAGTTGAGTTCAGCGACAGGTGTGGATCATTGCCTGCCACAATACCACGCTCAGTGTCCCAGACATACCAATCGCCTGTGCTATCGGTACGCTTGATAAGGACAAACCGTGCGCCTGACGTAAAGCCGCAGTCAATCGTTTGGCTTGTGCCATTGCCAGTGTAGCTTCCGACCTTGCTTACGCCGGGGAGGGTGGCGAAGAGGTAGGCGATGATGCTATTGCCATTAGCGTTTACAGTGTTGGCGCTACCTACAGTAAATACTGAGTCTGTAGGTGCGGTGTCGTTCCAAGCTGCGCTTGTCGTGAAACCTGTGCCGCTGCTGTTAAGGATCAGATACTTGTCAGCACCATGGGCGGCGTGATACACACTCCAGTTGATAGCAAGTTCTCTGTTCTTCACAATCATCAACTCAGGCGCAACGCCCAAGTTATGCGGCACAGTGCGGCCTGCTACTGAGTCCCCCGAGTAAGCCACCACATCGAAAAAGCCGGGGGCGCGGCGGAAGGAACAGGCGGTCTGGTTGGTATAATTATTTGTGCCTGAGCTTCTCTTAACGATACCAGTATTGCTATCCCACCCCCAATCGGCAGGTGAAGACCCCCCAAATTCGGCCGCAGTAGAAGAAGAAATGAGCAAGTATGAACCAGTCATTCTTGAGTTGACGAATTGTCCGGCACCACCAGTCCGATATAACCTGATATTTGCATCAACAGGAAAACCACTTGTTAGAATTGCCTGATTTTGAGATACGCTTGACGACAAGTGGTCCACATCAAACACCTCAGTCCCACTCTCGGGCTGGCGCATAGGGCCACGGCGGATGGCGATATAGATGTGAGTGTCGCCAGTGGTGTTGGCCGCAGTCAGCCCACAGCCCTCTAAATCAAACCCTGTAGCTGTAGGTGTCCCGCCATCCGCACCACCAGTAACACCGTTCTCAGCGGCAGAACTATCTGGTGCAAGAGAATAATCTGTTTGACCTACCCTGTTAGCCCATCCACGCATTGTGTCATAAATGATCCAATTAGATGCTGTAGTTGCATTCTTAACAAGAAGCCATTGTGGCTCCCACCCAAGATTTATAACCGGCTCAGAACCAGAACTGCTGTTCCCCGTATAACTCCCACACGCAATCAACCCGTCAGAACCATCTCCGCTAGGGCCAAGCGGGTCGTGGGCGAAAAGGTAGGCGACGTAATTTGCTCCTGTTCCATTAGTTGCGTAATCATTGCCAACGTAAAAAATGCTGTCTGTCGGAGACGTTGTTGTAAAAACATTTGAATTTGTTATGGCACTGTTTGTGCCATTAAAAACTAAAAACGTTCCTGCGGTTAGGCTTCTATGCCAGACAGCCCAATTCTGATTTCCATCATACCACTTCACAATAATCATACCCGGCGTTGTGCCTAGATTATGGCTTATTGCCCTACCTAATGTTGAGTTGCCTGCCCAAGTAACGCAATCGAAAAAGCGTGGGGCCTTGCGGAAGGTCCATGAGGCGTAGTTATCTGGTGATGTGTTTACAAAAACACTACTACTCCCAATGGAAAATCCATCAGAGTTAAAGGAAGAGAGCCATCCGTTTGTTTGTTCTGCAAGTGTTGAGTTTGAAAAAAGCTCCTTCGATACCCCACGCTCACTATCTACTAGGACGTTACCATTGGCGGATGATCTGTCCTTAATCCAAACCAGCCCACCTTCGCCAGCAAGGTCGATCCCGTTAGTGATCGTCTGGGTTGAGCCATTGCCTGTGTAGAGGTAGGTCGAGAACACGTCCTCAATCGCCAGCAAGTCACCACCGCCAGCAGCCCCAGATGCAGCAAATTGAGTAAGTCTGTTAATTGCCATTGCTTACCCCATTGCCTGACCAGCAGTGAAACCATACCACGTTGTGCCACCGTCAACGGTAAAGAAACCAAACACATCCACAGCATCGGCAGTAGCCGTAAGCGTCGGGGCAGTAGCCGAAGCCCAGTCAACCGAAGCGGGCCAGGTCAGCGTGTAGCCGCTGGCAGAAGCGTCCTGCACAACGCGGATGGTCATGCCGTATGCTGTTCCGCTGGCGGGCGGGTTGCTGAATGTGAAGGTCGTGTTTTCACTAAGCGTGTGGCTAAAGACGTTGCCAGCTTCGCAATCAATCGTGGCTGCGTTGCTTGTTGAAGTAACCGCCGTATATGTTTCGTTGTAGCTGGTGGCCTTTAGTTCAGCCGAGATAGTTTGATCTGCGGTGAATGTCTGCGCCACGTCCAGCTTGGCAGTGTCGGCGTCTAGCGGTTGGTATCGAGCATCAGACGCAGCCTTGGTGTAAACATCCGCAAGTTCAAACGTGCCGTAAGCCACGATGTCCAAGGTGTCGTTTAGCGCTGCACCAGAAGCAAGAACTACGTTGCTGCCATCCGTTGCAGTAAAGTCAGTGCCGTCAACCAGCTTAACGCCGTTCAGATAAACATCGACATAGCCCGCATCGTAAGTCGCAGCGAATGTGGTCTGACCGTTAGTCGCGGTGTAGGATTGACGCTCACTTGTGCCATTGACCGACGAGCCCGCAGCCTGGAATGAAGACCCGTTGTAGACCTTCATAATGTCAGTGCTGGTATCAAACCAGAGCGTGCCTTCAATCGGGCTAGGTGGTTCAGTGGCCGACACGACATAGGTATCAGCAAAGTCAGCGATGCCGCTAATGTTGGCAGCGACAATGTTCACATCGCTAATGTTGGTGC
>Ga0208898_1002320_pt1 | contig 11733 bp, 12 predicted proteins | sample VirMetDEL_Mar_4_FD_184513 | JGI IMG/M metagenome (GOLD analysis project Ga0208898, IMG submission 184513) | Aqueous microbial communities from the Delaware River and Bay under freshwater to marine salinity gradient to study organic matter... | ecosystem: Environmental > Aquatic > Marine >...
AATACAAGCAGAAAATCGAAAACTACATCGAAATTCATAAAGATAACTTAGACCTTTAGTTGCTTGTATATGTTTGGTAGATAGAACTCAGATCTAACCTTGCCCTTCTTCAACCGAACAAGATGCGGCACCTTATTGCTTCCATAGATTACGAAGCTGTGTGGCATATCAAAACTGTTTACAACGTACAGTTTTTCCCCGTCTTCATCTTCCCCATACTTATTTCTAAGGTTTTCTACCAAACCTGAGCACCAGTCATCCCACTCGGAGATAAACAAAATGCTCATGTTTTGTTTGTTTACTTTTTGTTGTGATAGTATTTTGTTTAAGTCGTTTTCCTTTCTAAGGAACTGTAAACTATACTTCATGCTTCTTCAACAGCTTCTGTGGTTTCAACTTTTTCTGACTCCATAAGTTGAACCTGCCCATCTTCTCCCTCAACAACAGTAATTCCTGAAGACTCAAGCTCTGCTTGGTTCTCTTTAGCATACTGCTGAACCATTTGAGCAAGCTGTTGATTAAGAGCTTCACAACCAGTAACAAAAATAGTCTTCATGAAGTCGTCATCGCTAATCTCTTCAGGCTTAACTACGTTACTAAAATTTTTAAAGGCTTCCGCCTCGTCTTTGGATAGTTTGATTTGTATTTTCATTCTATTTCTACTCCGCTCATCTATGCGGAATCTCCAGTTTTGTATATCTAACTTGATACTTTCTGTTTGAGTATCCATTACACTATAATAGGTTGAGGTTTATAAACATGGAAGATAAATATGATATTTCCAATTTAAAGAAAAAGAAAAAGGTTAACAGTAGAGCAAAGGGTAGTACCTTCGAAAGACAAATAGCTTCAATACTAAACAAAAGGTTTGACACTAAAGAGTTCTCTAGAACACCTGGGTCTGGAGCCTTTGCTACAACCCACGATCTACCTAAACACTTAAAGATCTATGGAGATTTAATAACCCCACAAAATTTCCGATACTGCATAGAATGCAAGAAGGGATACAATAAGGAGAATCTCTATAGTCTTTTCAATTATAGATCCGACTTTTGGAAATTTATTCTTCAATGCGAAAAAGATTCATCTTTCTGCAACAAAGAGCCGATGGTAATATTTAAACAAGATAGACAGAAAACTCTGGCGATAGTACCCTCTTATATAACATACTCGATTGATAAATATATAGAGATTCACAAAGGAGAAAAGAAATATAAGGTTTATTACTTAGATGATTTACTCAAAGAAGAGGACTATCATTGGTTTGATTGAGCAAATCCTCTAGTAAGCGAAGTTGACCTTTGAGCAGTATTTCTATGGAACTGTCTTCCCTTGATGGTTTTTTCTTCCTTGAAGCACCTAAAGGCATTCCGTGTTTTTCAAAGGTCTGAGAAGGTATTTCCCCAGCAAACCGAGTATCCACTTTCCTTTCCTTTTCTGGATTTTCCTTATCCTTCTTTCCTGAAGTACGCTCTTGATTTATTCTAAATACTTTATCGTTTCCAGCGTTTAGTTCTATTCCGAAAGTTCCAGCAATTGATACTTCTAGATCTTCTGGGTCAGTACCAGCGATGGATCTAATTAATCCTGTTTGAGATATAAGTAAAGCTCCTTTGTTGTCAGTAGCTAGAAGTTGCCCTAGATCGTCAACATTTCCTCCAGTAGAATACATCATTAAGCATGCTGCTTTTTTTGCTAAATTTCTTTTTTTCTCATCTTTTGATTTTAAGTCCTTGGCGAGAGTGCTAGTTCGGTTCAACCTAGTTAACACTTCAGCTAAACGATTTCTATTATCTATTCCTAGAGGAGTATCAGAAAAATCTTTTAAGACCACAGAATCCCCATCTTTCTCGTACAGGTAGTCTTTAAGGGTAGCCTCTTCAAACTTACCAAAGCCAATAGATGTAGTGAGCTTATCTAACATTTGCTGGGCTACTTTTTTGGGGCTCTCTACTTTTATTTTTCCTTGCGATACAAAGATATTATCTTGAGTTACCGCATCTACAATCTTGTCGTTTTTATCTTCTATTTTTTTGTAGTAATTGTAGGTATCTTCCCATTGATCCATCGCAGCATCAAAAGAATTATCTCTACCATCCCAACCAAATAACTCTTTAAGAATCCTGGGCCTCATTCCTTCCGCGTTGAAGTTACTGTTACCCTTAGACCTTGGGTCCATGTTAGATAAGTTTTGTTGTCTACTATTAACTTCTCCAGTCTTAGCACTAAAGCGGTCTACATATCGCTTACAACCAAGCATGAGCTTGTAAATCCCGTTTTTTAAAGCGGGAACAATTGCTCCAAGACCCGTTTTTGCATCCAACTCTTGGCCCGCTGATGTTGCTTCCTCTTCACTTTCGTAGTTAATTTGAACATCGTCTCTTTCTCCACCAGCAGCCTTGCCTCCACCAGTAACTTCAGCAGTAGTTCGGCCCTTCACTAATTTTTTGAAAAGCCCAGCAACTCTTGATAAGTCTCCTGCCACATACTCTGTCATGGCTCCTTTATCTTTAAACAAATCTAAAAAGAATTTAGTCTGCTCATTGTCATCAAAAGCAATAAGCTCTTGTGCTGCGTCCTCGCCCAAACCAAATTCCTCTAGAACTTTATCTCTAAGATCTTTTTTTATCTTACTTAAAGAGGAATCAAACTTTTTCTTTGCTTCTAATCTATCTTCGTCTGTTTTGGCTCCTACTAGGTTTATACCTAGGACGGTAATGTTTTCAAAAATTACTCCCCTTGCTGAGTTCAAACCAGACTTAGCTACCTCTCTCTTTGGACCCTTTCTTAATGACTCTTGAAAGCTATCTTCATCTCCATCGAAACACATAGCTGTTATCTTTTTGAAAGCAGCGGCCAGAGACCAATCTGTAGACGGAAGAACTACAGCCTCTGACTCGTCCGCTCCAAAAATAACAGGCTTTCCTTTATAGATACCTACTTTTTTTGTTACGTCATTACAAAATTCCTTTCCCTCTTCTGAGCCTTTACTTTTATCGTGACAAGTGATAACATCTGAAAAGTTCTTTGCAAATATATCAAACTCAGCGGGAGAGAACTCTTTTGTAATTTGTTTAGCTTTTGCTTTTTCTCCCTCCCCCTCAAATTTGGTTGCTTTACCTCCCAACATTTGACGAATAAACCCTCCATAACTACCGTTACCATAGGCGAAAACTAAATAGTCTAGCTGCCCCGGCAGCTTCTGAATTAAACCATCTTTAATAAAGTTCTGAAGCTTCTCAAAAGCTCTGTTTAGTCTGGGTCCACTACCTAGCCACTGCTCTGCATGTTCGGCTAGACTGCCATCAATCGTTCTATTTCTTGCCTCAAGTTCTGCTTTGATTTGCTTTTCCGCTAGTTCGGCGCTCATCCGCATTTTATCAGTGGACTCACCTTCTTTTTTCCCACCCTCAGGTTTCTCCACAAGAACGGCAGCAGCCCTCTCTATGGCAGCGGGTACATCCTCACCAGCAACATTAGCTTTCATTAGAGTTGCTTGCTTTTGTCCCACAGGAGTGAAGGATAAATAAATTACTTTTCCTTGAGCAGTCTGTTTATAAAAAGTTTTTACTCTCGATGGGCTTCCGTCTTCATATTTTACAGGAGGTGCGGTTGTTGCGGTATCATGAGGGGTAGCGCCTCCCATAGCTGTTTTAATAATTCCTTTCGCCTTACCTATGTCCATAGCCTCTTCCGATAAAAACGTAAGCTTATACGTTCTTTTTTTTATCTTGCCATAGCTCTCTAATAATTGTGAGAAATAATCCATATCATATTATAGATGAAAAAAATAGCCCCGCCCACACAGGTAAAGGACGGGGCTAAAAACCTACTAAGTTTATTTCGGAATATCAGATGTTAGGGAGGTTTGTTTGTCCTAAAGCAACATTTCCTTTCTTGTAAAACGCTTCAGGTCGATCAAGGAAGTCGTACTTCAATGTCATGGTTAGCGTATGGAAATCGTTTGTTGAATAGTTAAACTCAGAAGCAGCCCAAGAAATTGGGAAGGCACCGTAGACATTGGTAGTAGCGTGCGGAGTCATGGTATTATCTAACTCAACAACTTGAATCATGTTGGTTTTGAATGTACCTAATTGACCAGCACCACCGGGTCTCGCGTCTTTAGTCATCTCTCCTGTAATTGGATCGTAGATAGATTTGAAATACCTATAAAGATCACCAGCGGTATCTTTAAGATAAAGGTTATCAAACTCAATCTGAAGATCTTCATTAGTAGTTTTGCCTGGGTAGTAAAGCTTATCGTTTACACGATCAACCGTAATAAATTCGTTTCTACTTGCAAGACCTGATACACGTTTGGCAGCTAAAGTAAGATCCACGACATTTCCGTTGAATAGTTGAATCTCTTTGAAGATTACTTCAAATTGATATGCTCTTACTGAATCGAGGTCGCTAGAAACTTCAGGAAGCTCTGTTCCCGGTTCAAAAGTTCTTCTTGATTTATAGTATCCGTTATTAGCCATTAATTATCTCCTTATAGGGTTCCTAGGTCAGCGGATTGATTGGTTAGGTTAATCTCAAACACAATGATTTCCGCTGTCTTTGTTGGTCTGAGTAGAACTTTTGTCCAAAGTTCATTTCTATCTACCCGTAGAGGAGTGTTAGTGGTTTCATCACAAACAACCCGGAACTCTGCGAGACCCCGTTTTCTTCTAATATCATCCAGGAAGGGGTTGAGTGATGCCTCAACCTGCTCCCAAGTGAACTCGTCGTTAGGCTCAAAGACAAATCTTTGAGTGGTGGCTAGGATCGACTTCTTGATGAAGATCATTAGTCGTCTAACATTAATTCTATCTGTAGCGGACGCGGTTCTTTGTGCCGTCCGCTGGCCGAAGATAGTAAGACCTTGCTGTGGGAAAGCCACAATCGGGTTGATCACGTTCCCGCCACTGTACAAGCTGTCTCTGTCTCCTTGGTTGAGCTTAACCTCGGTCTCAGTGGGCTTCGTAAGTCTGCCTCGCTGGAAGCCAGCAGGGGCAAACCAAGTGTCACCTGTTCCATCAGTAAAGGCCATTTGTCTAGCAGCAAAAATGGAAGGATCATACCAGCGATCCACGCCGTCGAAGGTACTGAACACTTTTACCCACGGCCAGTGAATTGTCGCAAAGGAACTATTGATCGCAGAGCTTCTCGAACTAGTGCTGGCCGCTTGACCGTTACTCCAGTCGATGGCATCTTGGACCGTACCTACCGCATAGGGAGGAGAGACTAGAGCGATAAAGTCCTGAGTGTTTTCTGCTAAGGTAATTAGAGCGTTTTGGACAGACTCAGTTTGGATGCCAGGAACAAGCGCAATACCTACGTTGATAGTGTCATCGTTAAGGGCTTGCATACCTGTTTTAGGATCTTCAGCTTCACTACCTATGAGGGCCGCACCGCGCAACTCCTCACTAGCAGGAATTCCGTTCGTACCTCCCGTTAGATCTTGGGAAGCCTGACCAACTACTTTGTTGAATCTACCTCCTTGCGTTGAAGTCTCAGTCTTAGTGCTATCAATTGCTCCACCAGCAGTGGAAGCATATCGGAAAGCGCCTCGGAAAGGACCTGCAACTAAACCTTGAAGAAGATCAGAGAAGTGTGTGAGGCCCGTTACATCAGCATCAGCACCGTCTTTTATGATGTTTCCTTTGATGATTTGAGAAACAACATTAGTTTCTCCTGTGTTGATTACGTCTTCTAGGAAAGCACCAGAAGCAACAAGACTAGCTTTGAACGTCTCTAAGGCTACCCCAGAATCGTTAACTCGTATAACGAAGTTTTGTGACCCTACAGAGTCCACAGTTATTGAGTTTCCACTAGCGTCTCCATTAGCTCTTGTTCCTCCGTTGTACCCAGCACCAGGATCTAGAGATTCAGCTAGGTAAGCGATTGAGCTTGTGCCTGTAGACAGGTACTGACCACCTCCCACGTTAATTGCGGAAGCAAAATCTCCAGAAACACCAAAGTTAGTAGCACCCGAAATAGGGTTAATCAATTTTAGAGCACTTACTCCACTAGCAGCGTCAAACACTGTTCCTGAGCACGCTGAAACGTGCAGGGAGGCTCCAGATCCAGCGTAACCTCCGACGATAGCGCCAGAAAGACCTAGATCTGAATCAAAGCTACCAGCGTCAAAGACGCCAACGTGGTCTGAATCTAAGGCTCCCCCTATCACAGATCTAAGAGCAGCGGACTGAGATCTAGCATTAGCCACGTTCACTGTGAAGTCTCTTCCTTGCCCTTCATTGTCCGTATACTTAGCTACCCCTTGAGAGTCCTTAACTTGAATGCGGAAAGTTATAGGCTGTTCGATACCAAATCTAGCAGTTGAAGTATTATCCCCAGCGCCAGAAACGGCGATGGCAGGACAGCCGCCCATAGGAAGAGCAGCCGAAGCATCTAAAGCATCGTCAGCGCATCTAACAAAGTAAAGAACATTTGTTTGCTCTAAAATCTCAAGAGCACCCTCAAGAGCTTGTCCGTTGATCGCTTCTGAGGGCTCCCCAAAAGTCCTAACTAAAGAATCTTGGTCAGTGATCAAGGTAGCTTTGTTTACAGGTCCCTTGGAAGCGAAACCTACTATACCGACAACGGAAGTGTTAATCGAGGGTGTGAACTGAGAGAAGTCCTTTTCTACTGTGTAGACACCGGGGCTTAAGTAATTTGGCATAATTTATCTCCTTAGGCGTCGGAAATTTTAAACATCCGACGACGATGTAAAGTTTTAACTTGTTCCGTGATATATTTAGCAGGAACCACTATACTTTCCCCCGGCTGCAACCACTTAGCGGTCATACCTTTTTCTGTTTTAAAATGAATTGTAAATGCTTGCAGACTATCGTTTTTTACTACTTTCATTTCTTTACCTTCCTTAGTATGTAGAGCTTGCGCTTAGTTTTTTTACTACTTTTTTTTATGGAACAAGAACTCTTGTCACAGTAGTAGTCATAGTCGCAGCCGTATGAGCGTACTCTCCGTGAGGAGTGATAAAATCCCCAAAGACACTTATAGGAACACCTTCCACTAAAACCTGAGGGGAACCAGGACCTATGATAGGTCCACCAGCAAAAGAAACTCCGATAGCTGATGCTGGCTTGTTCTCTATTAAGACCCTAGGCACACCCGTGGCAACGTGCCCACAAGTAGCAATAGAACCTGCTGTTACTGGAGGTCTAGGCATCAGTCTAGCACCACTTCTGTATTAAATTCCTCTATTTTTCCCGTAGAGGTCACCAAATACTTTGGGTTAGGGACATAGGTTCTTAGCACAATATTTAAAGTTTTTTTCATAATTCTATCCTCCTTGTCTCCTGCTGTGGCTGAACCTATATTTTCTTCTGAATCTAGAAAAGCCTTAGCCAACGTAGAGAACTTGGTGGGAACCTGCATTTCAGGGTTGAACTTTAACCTAACCTGCTCAAGAATTTGATCCATGTCTGCCATGTACTTACACCAAATGTTAATTTGGTAGCTAATGTTGACTGCTCTAGGAGCTAGACTGAGAACTCTAAAAGCCCTATTCTTTTTTTTGTCCCAAACTTTCTCATTGATGAGCAATCCCTCTTGTTTAATTCTATTAACATCATTATTTGATACTGTTTGGGAGATTGTAATCATCGGCAGGACGATGTTTTCTTCTTGCTTGAGTTTAGCTATTGCCCTCTCAGCGTTAGCGTGTAAGCACTTAACATCAGTAACCTCTTCTTCAGAAGAAATATATTTTATATCACTAAAAGAAGAGATCATTGCTCGAAGAGAATCCTTGTAGATAAACGAAGGCTTATGTTTGGATCTTGTCAACTCAATAATTTTATTTTTTATGGTTACGCTGGCAGGAAGATCTCTAGAAGGGTAGCCGCTAGAGTCCCATTTCTCAGAGGTATCAATTATTCTATTTGTCATAGCTCTTCAATACCTCCTCCGTACCCGCCTAACTCACCACTCACCTTTGATAGCGGGGTGTCCTGAACCTCTGTACTATCGCGGAGGAGCTTGGCAGAGCACACTAAGTGATAAACGCCATACGCCTCGAAGCTATCTTCAACCACCTCGAAGATCTCATACTTCTGCTCTTGAAACATAGGCTTGATTACGTCACCAGGAATGACGGACCTACCAAGCTTGGTCTCAATGTAGCTCTTGTTAAACGTAAATAGCTGATCGTTAGTAAGCTCAATACCGAACTGGGTAAGCTCCTCTGACATGGAGATAGGATCGTAGTGCCCATGAACTGTGATGGGTGTCTTGGACACTACCTTGCTCCTCTCCTCTCGATACACATCGTCGTAGTTGTCTGACTGGTAATACTTATAGAAGTGGAACTTGGAGCCAGCTAGACGAATCATCTCATCATCTACAAGGTTGAACAGGTTGATGTCAGGGTTGTCCTGATCAAATAGACTAAGAGCACTGTCATCCGTATCTATGTCTGGCAGTGCTGGTAGCTTAGTCGTTACCTTGTAGTTCTTGTTGCTCATTTATCTCTTTTACCAGCCTTACCTTCTTCACGCTCGGCTGCTATTTTTTTTGCTTTTGTTTCGGTTCTTTGCATCTTCGTAGCCATAGGATTAAAATTCTTTTTTCTCATTCTAGCTTGCAAATCTCCACCAGGGGTGCCTCTTCTAGCGAAGGGGTTTGTTCCCTTTGTCGAAAGACCCCGCGCTAACTTTTTGTTAGAGACCTTAGCTGTTCTTTCTCCAGGTTGACGAAGCCTAGCTGCTGCCTCTCCTCGCTCCTTACCTGTTCTACCATACTTATCCCTTGCGTTGTTTCTGGGGTGCTGGGAACCACCGGGCTCAGTGGAAGCTTTTCTGACCAAGCTTCCTCCACGAATGCTTTCACCACCCGAAGTCTTGAACCTGTGCTCTGGACCTTTTTTCTCAACCTCCTTTGCCATTCTAGTCTTTTCACTGATTAGACCTAAAGACTCGGCCATGAGATAGCCCATGTCCTGATAGACGGTGTGAGACATTTCCATCTTTGCCTTCCTTGAAGCGTATTTAGGCATAACTTTGGGAACTTTTCTGTCTTTCTTTTTAATCCCTCGCTCCTCGCCACCGCTGCCGTGGGGGTTATGAGCAGGAGTTACATCGTCAGAAGCTTGTCCTTCGGGGAAATTGGGCCTAGGTCCAAGTTTTTTTCTTCTTTCCGCTTTTCTTTTGCTTTTTCTACTTTGCTCGTTTAACATATCAGAATAATGTGAATACTGGTGGTTCCTCTATCTCAGATAGAAGTTCTTCTTTGAGCTTCTCCTTTTCAGCATCGCTTTGCTGAATAAGTGCTGCTCCATTCAAGCTCGCTCCCCCTCCTGGTGATGGTAGCGAAGAATATTTGCCTCGGATCTCTCCAAGGACGCCTCTAGAAACTGCTAGAGCGTACCGCTGTAGCCAATTTTTGTAGTATGGATGCATGGTCCCTGTGTCAAGTCCACGGTATACTAGAATAACTGGCTCTCGAACTACTGGAGCAGGGTATAACTGAAGGACATTGCCGTTAATTAGATCCCAGGACCCCTCTTGGCTCAAAACCTTTCTTGTCATCTCCAAGTGAGTCTGAAGAAGATAGAAGTCTGAGATGGAAAAATCGCTGAATACAAAATTGTCCTGGAAATACTTTATGAAGAAATCAAACTCCAGTGTCCCTGCCTGTGGCTGAATACTTAGAAGTGATTTCTTGTAAGCGCAGTAGGTCAGGTTGTTTGCTATGTGCATAGGCAGAATGTAAGTGTTCACGTTGCCTGTTGTCTCAAACGTAGCCATCTGTGTGTTCCAAAATGGAGCGTGATAGTCCAAGTTAGTGATGGCTTCATCAATGGCTGTCTTTATTTGAAAGTCTGTAAGCTCTACTCTTACAATAGGATGACCTAGACGAGCAAGAACGAAGTCTTTTATGGTCTGCTCAAAAGTGTTGAACTCTACTTCATCCGCCATCAGACCTTTGTTAAGCTCTGAGCCGTCTATGGCAGTGGAGTAGATATCCGTATCCCCAAGGTTCCTACCTGCGTAAGTACCAAAGGAGTCTCCGTAACCAAGTAACTTAGGATCTACTCTCAGTGCTGCCATCTTCTTCTTTTTTTATTTTAGGCTTTGGGCCACGCTTAGGCTTCTTTGGTTGGTCCAGTAACTCTAAGTATCTAGACTCAACTAAACCCTTAGAGTTAAATAACTCTCCAGGTCTTATCTCTACTATCTCCCCGTCAATATGGAGAAGCATATTCCACCTGCACTTGCTTCTGTACTTATTCATGTCTTATTTATATAGGAATGAAAGAGGGCCAGAGGAACAAAAAACCTCTGGCCCTCCCTTTTTTATTTAGTTATCCTTCTCAGCTAGGAACAGAGGCACCAAGCATGGTGGTGTTTCTAGAGAACGGCGAGAAGAGGAAGTTGGCGGTTGGACCAACAACTCTAATAATCCGATAGAATCTGTTCATAGGCTCGATCTGGACCTTACCGTAGCGGGTAAGCAAGCCCTTTCTGGGCTGGAAGGTCTCAGGATCGACAACAGTTGGTAGCTGCTGGAGCGGGATGTACGGGGCGTAAATATAGCCCGCGTCCATCGCGTTGGCACCCTTGTAGCCCATAAGGATTTCGTCCTGAGGGAACATGGGGTCAACATAGAGGTCATAACGACCCATGAACTTACCTTTGTACTCGATGCTGTTACGACCGACGTTAGTGGGTCCATCAGCAGGAGCGATACCACCCTCAAGCTTGGCGGCACTCTCCATGAGAGCAGCCATTAGAGGAGAGGTAAGGAGCCAGTTACCCGGCCCCCGCATTGTGGTGCGGTAGATGTCCTGCGATGCGATGTTGATAACCGCAAGAAGGTTTGCATATACCTCGCCAACGTGACGGGGGAAGAGTTCAGGGCCAGCGGAAGCCTGAGTGAAATCTACAACGAAGACGTTGGAGCCACTAAGGTTAACGCCAGCGAACTCCGTATCCGAGGGGTTAGCGCCACCGTTGAAGTCGTAGGTGAACTGAGCAGGAGTGAAAGTACCCGCAACAGCGTTTCCATCAAGACCTGGGAAAGAACCCATGTTGATGTAGCTGTTGTCCATGAGGTTCTGGTTTACACCGCCGATGTTCTGTCCACGGAAGCCGTAGGCAATAAGGCGAAGGTCTTCGATAAGCTCGCGGTCAATCTCAAGTTGAAGCTCCTTGCTAAGAAGGTCAGTAAGCTCGCGCTCAAGGTCAAGGTTGTGATAAGCCTTAAGGTCCTGAGAAGCCTCAAGAGTCCAAAGGGCACGCATCTTACGAGTGTTGGCGACGACCGCCTCTTGCTCGATGTGGAAGGTCATCTCGGGGATGCCTGTACCAGTTAGACGCTCACCAGCAGAAAGCTGCCAACCCATAATGGCTTCTTCGTTAGGCCAAGCAGCAATTTTACCGCCCATTGTGCCAGACGGAGCGCCATTACCCTGAAGATTACCTGGGCCAGCGGAGAAGTTAAGGACGTTAGAAACGTCGAATCCGTCCACGGCAGCATCGCCGTCTAGACCGCCAACTGTGCCGCCGTCAAATGTTCCGGCGTTAGGAGCCGTGCCAGAAGCAGAACCGATGGTGGAGCTATAGAGACCTCTGTAAGTGAGGTTGTACTTGCTGTAGACCGTCTGGCGGGTATTACCATACGCACGGTCGTTACCGAGGTAGAATACCTGAGAAACGGGGCCTTGCATGGGCTGAACGCCGACTAGGCTGTTAGCAAGAAGCTGGGGGTAAACCCGGCGAA
>Ga0208898_1002321_pt1 | contig 11730 bp, 18 predicted proteins | sample VirMetDEL_Mar_4_FD_184513 | JGI IMG/M metagenome (GOLD analysis project Ga0208898, IMG submission 184513) | Aqueous microbial communities from the Delaware River and Bay under freshwater to marine salinity gradient to study organic matter... | ecosystem: Environmental > Aquatic > Marine >...
CACTTTGTTGTTTTTCAATGATCTCTTTATTTGCTTTTAGTTTTTCATTGTACTCTTTTTTTAATTCTTTATTTTTCTTTTCAATAATACTTAATCTTGCTGTGTATTGTTCAAAGTCTGGTCTTAATTTACCATACTTCTTCCATTGTTCTTTTGCTTCGTTACCAATTTTACCTTCAAAAGGACAAGGTGTTCCAGATTGTTCCATAGCATAAAATACTCTTTCGTCCTGACACAGAATAGATACAGCAGCCACTTTCATACCTAAATCGTTTAATACTTTAGATAGTTTAATTCTTTCACAATTCTCGTCTGTTCTATATGTACCACCTGATACACCTAAACCAAATGTTGATACACCTGCTGATATACCTACTGTACAAAGGTCTTGCGACATTGCTGACATAGATGGTGCTGATGATGAATTGACTACTCTTTGATCGCCTGTATAGGCATTAGTAGTGTTTGTAGTTGTGCTATTACTACTTGAACCTGATTGGTAGGTCGTTGTAGTTTCTGCCGAATAACCACCTGAAATAGAAGTGTTTGAACCACTACTATTGGATTGTGTTAATGTATCTGTTGATGTTGAGGTCGTGTCAGCCCAAGTAACTTGTGTAAGTCCCATAACGAAACATAATAAAAGACCTGTAATTAGTCTTTTCATTTGTTTCCTTTATTATTATTTATATGATTTTAACTCGTCAATTTCTTTTTTTAATTGTTCAATTTGTGTTTTCATTACTTCCACATCTGTGTGACTACGACTTGGTTGTTCTCTGTAGGATTCAAATTGGACCTTGTTCATCATAGTATTGTGTTCTAATATATCAAGTCTTTCTTCTAAATGAAATACAAATGCGGCTGCTGAAACAACAGTAATAATAATTACTGCTAATGTTTTTAGTGATACTCTTAATTCTGTTGTTTCGTCAATCTTGTGTGCCATCTATTTCTTTTTCTTTTTCTTAAAGGGATTTGATGGTTTTTTTATTTTTTTGAATGGAGCTGCGATTGCGTTACCAGCCGCCTTGCAGGCATTTGCCGCTGGTCTTGTATCAACGGTAATACTTGGTTGTAATGTAACACCAACACCAAGTGCTAATTTAACATCTGCACCTACGGTTAGTTTACCATCATCTACTGTTGCACCGCCACCTACTTTTGCACCAATCTGAGGACCAACTGAAACTTTTGCACCTACTGAGGCATTGTTTCTGTCTGAGCCAATTGTTGTACTTGCACCTACTTCAGCACAAGAACCAGCGATAGCACCTGCGTGTCCTTCAGCACCATTAGTACCTATTGAACCACCTACTCCTACATCTGAATATACTTTTGTACCTGCATGTGCTTCTGATTTAACTCCGACACCACCAACTTTAGTTTCATTCTCTACATTAGAGTATGCACCAACTTCAGCGTGAGCACCTACACTTGCACTTGCGTTTCCTTTTTTTGCTTCTGCAACTGCACCTGCTTCGGCTTCTGAATATGCACCTGCATTTGCTGTTGTACCTTTACCTAAATTTTTTGAAGTATCAGCACTAGCACTTGCGCCAGTTGTTGCTGAAGCTGAATTTTTAGTTTTTTCAGTTTTACTTCCTGCTTTTGTATCTGTTGCCATTATTTGTTATCCTTATCTGACTCATAGTATTCTTTATACTTATCAAGTAAGTCATTTGTTATCTTTAATTGATTTCTTATTTGAGCAAAGTTCTTTGCTATTAATTGATAATCGTTATCTGTAAGACCAAATAACACAGGATCAAGTCCTTGTTCTTCCATCTTCTTAAATACTTCATCAGCATTTTCAGATGTTATGATTATCCATTTAATCTTTTCTAACTGTAAAGGTGTAGGCTTCTCTAATTGAAGCTCTTGTCTTTTTACTTCTTCCTTAAATATACTTAACTTCTTAACGCCTGAGCAGTTAGTAAGGAATATACTTAGGATTACTAATAGAAGGACATTCAGGATTGATTTCTGATTTCTTCGTAGCATTCTTTTCACTTTCAGTTAATGGTGATCCACTAGCAATCTCTATACATCTTGTAGCGTTATCACTGCCTTTGTTTATAATTCTTTCTATGACCTTTGTTCTATCAATGGCCAGTTTACCAATATCTCTATCTTTCTTTGAAAATCTTTTGTCTAAATCGTCTAAATCTTTTTTGAGATTACCAACTAATTCGTTTATCTTTTTGTTTGCTTCTAATATTTCAGCAAAATCTTTCTTTTGATTTTCTATTAGTGTCTTTTGTTCGGATACAGCAGACTCTAGTTTAACTGCATTTGCTTTAAGTATAGTGTTGTCTTTCTGTAACTTAAAAATGTATCCACCAGCGCCGATTAAAGCGCTGATGAATATTCCAATAAAAAATAATCTAATTCCCATGGTTGATTAGTCTTTTTTCCAAATCGCCCATAGACCCCAAGCAATTGACGCCCATGCAGCCATTTTAGCAAAAGGTCCTGCAAATAATATAATGCAACCCATTGCTACTAAAGCACCACCATGCCATGATGATACTTCTTTTACTCTACTTTTTAACCATTTCATATAGTTTACTCCTTATATGTTATTTGATTGTTTCGTTTCTTTTTCTATGACCATTCCAAGCAACAAAGCCACCTATTCTTAATGACCAATACGATAGATAGTTCATAAAATAGAAACCGTTTACTTCTATGTTTATATCTCTAAAGATTTGATCTGCTTTTTTCTGATCAACTAATAGAAGTGAACCTGATTTATCTGCTGGTTTACAAGCAGTGTACTTGTACATATAATCGTGTACGAGACCACCAATTAATAATACGCCAACTGGTGAAAAAAATGTTCTTAAAAATTTAGGTATACTTGCACCATCAAATTGAAAACCTTTTGGTATTACATACTCGGCACCATTTATATTATATCTCCAGTTCTTTGTTAGTTCCCAATTTCTTGTTGATAATAACCACATTGCAATACCTTTCCAAAATCCTTTACCTTTTGTTTTAATTGGTATAGGTTTTAGTTGAGGCATTTCTTCATATTTAAATTTTATGTTACTTTTTCTTTTATCTAATAAGTTTATAATAAAACCTATTATTACAAATAATATCAATAATGACCATTGCCAAAACTTCATTGCTAATGCGATTAATAATTCCATATTATTTCTTCTCTTTCTTTTTACTTGCTGTGACCATAGGTTTAATTGTTCCTAACCCTGGCCCTTTTGCTGTTGCAGCTAATTGAGGCAATTGTGCTGTGTATCTTCTATCTGGAGAAGATTGAGAACCGCCTAAGGATGCCATAGGTTTTAATGTGTCAACAGGTCCTATAGCGAACCCTCTCATATACTCTCTTAATTCTTTATAAGTTTTCATACGTACTTTGATAGTAATTTTGAAGCAACTTTGTTTCTAAAATCCTCTGAAACTGTAGATTTTATTTGTCTATCTACAACATATCTAAATGCTGTCATAGCAAATTCTTCAGTATATGTACCTTTTTCTTTTTTTGATTTGATATTGTTTACTATAGGTTTAATTTGATTTTCTTCTATGTCTTGGTTAGACTCAATCTTATTAATTAAATTTTCTAGTTCAACTTTATCATAGTCTTCACGTCTTAATAAGCTAGTTACATCTTTTTTCTTTTTCTTTACGTGTACACCAGGTTCTACTGCTGGCGGCATTGCAAGATTTGATCCATTGCCTACTGCATTAGCAGGTGCGTCTTCTTTTACAGGCATACCTTTTTTAACCATACGTGATAATGCCATACCAGATATAAAAGGTATCTTTTTTCTTCTTAAAGCGTCTAGCGCTCTATCAGGTATTCTGTCAAATATTTTTCTTAATTTATTTGCTTGATCTGTTGAGATTGTTTTATCTTTTAGTCCTGCATATTGTCTTGCCAACATGTCTATTTGACTATCAGAAAATTCTCTTATAATTGATCTTATTTCTTTAAAGGTTTTCATTAAAATTTTACCCTCTCTATGTTGTCCTCTGATACTATAATTTGTTTTTTAGTATCTTCATTTATAACATGATATAGGTTTACGCCGAATAGATTATCAAAAGGTTTCTGATTTTCAGTTGTATATACTACATCACCTACATCAGCAGTTTGTTCGCCATTTAAATCTTCTAATCTGTCAATCATTATAAATCTACCTTCTGGTAAAAAATCAAAACCTACAGACTCTTTTAGATCATCATCATAAGCGACCAAGTCGTTTTCAATAAGATGTTTATATAAACCTCTTTCTAATTCTACAGCGTTAATATCTTTATTCTCTTTTAACAATAGTGCCAAAGCAGTTGCGTATGAGGCAAACTTTGATTTACCACCAGGTAATAACCCTAGTAGTCTTTTCAAATTGAATACAAATCTGTGTAGTATAGTATAAGAATCTTTTTCTTTTGCTGATTTCAAAGTTTTAGCTTTTCTTAATACTTTACCATTGTCATCAATTATACCCAACTTATAAGCGTCATGTTGTTTCCAAGGAGTAACTAACATTTTAATTACTCTATAAGTTATTAATAAATCTATTGCTCTTCCCATTATAATTTCTCCAAACTTGATAACAAAGTTTTATTTACTTTCACATTTGGCAACTCGTCTTCACTTACTACATTTAAATATTGTAAGAAAGTTTTTAGTACAGACCAATACTCTCTTTCAATCTTAAATAATAATAATGTAGCCGCAGCCTCATTACCAAAAACATTTGTCAATACTATGATATGATTTAATACTAATCTAGTTTTCAGTTCACCTGTGGTTTTGTATTTACGAAATAAACGTTTAAGATACTTAAATCTTTTCACATCTTCATAAAACTCCTGTTCACTATCTAAATTAGGAACATTGTAGTTTTTTATGGCGTAAAATAACCAATTCTTCTTTGTTATCTTATCAAACATTAGCCAAGCTCTGCATAAACTTTAACAGCGCCGTTCTCTAGTGTTTCGTATCTACCTTTTAGTTTTAACTCTTTACCAACTTTATGACTAATTCCATCATCATTTATGTCAGAGCCGTCGGTATCTTTACCAAAACGACCACCATTAAATACTAAAGCACTTTCAAAGTTACCTTTTTTATCATTAATTGTTATTGAGTCTTTTAACTGAACACCAATTGTTCTTAATCTAGTTTCTAATTGAGATAGAGCAGCCTCAGGCTGTATATACTCTTTATCAGCAATAGATCCAACAAAAGCATTCACTCTTTGTAAGATTGCAGGTTCATGTATATTGTGAGCACCCATTGATCCATCTTCTACTGAAGATTGATGAGGTGTTCCAACGCCCATAGTTCCGCCTTCTTTTATGTGTTGTTTAAATGTTTTCATTTTTCTCCTCGTTTTACTTCGTCTTTTAATTTCTTATAAGTTTTACCTGCTACCAGGTCTTCTTCAGCGTCATGTACTTCAGCTTCTTTTAACTTATCAAACTGAGCTTCATTTGGTGTATTGTCAGCAAGATCCTCTATAAAGCTATCCCTATCTTCTTTCATTTATCACCCTCATTTAATTGTTGAGGTTCTTCCTTAGTTTTTATATCTAAAGAAGGTTTTTCAACTGGGCCTGATTCAAGTGGTGGCACTTTTTTTTCTCTACTATGAATTATCTCTGCTTCTTTTTTACCATAGTTGTCATCATATTGTATAAGTTTTTCAACTTGTTGTAAGGCACCATGAACAGCACTCATATTTGCTTTCATTACTGATAAATCTTTTTCAATAGTCTTTATTCTATTGTTCAATTCATTAAACGTTTTTTGAAGAGCAAATTTCTCTTTCATTAACGTTTGTGTTGTTATTCCCATAATAATCTCCTAATATATTACGCAATTGCGAAACCATGTCCGCCGATTACATTCCAGTTTGAATTTTTAAATATACATACAACTGTTTCACCTTGAGCATTCAAAGTAATAGTAGTACCCCCACGCAAGTTAGTTGGTTGAATTACTACGTCATTTGTACCACTTGTTGATGTATTAATAAAAATCTTAATTTGTCCATCAGAACCATCTGCTAATGATATTGCACCAGTTGCTGAAGTAGCGTTGATTTCAGTTATTGCTGAAGTTACGTTTGCAACCTGTGATGAAGCGTCAGCAGTTATTAATTGTGAATCTTGTGATAAACCTAACCAAGAAGGTATATTGTTAAACACATTTTCTGCTGATATTTTTTTATTGATTGGTGTCCCTGCTGGGTCATCCACTACGTGAAACAAGTCAGCTGATGCCAACGAGTCACCTAAATCGGTCAATGCCGTTATTTTTTTGTCTGCCATTTTTTTCTCCTGTTAACCCTTTCGGGAATGCTACTCTAGGTATTTGCCTAGATCAATTTGTTCATATAGTATATATAAGGGCACTTTAAGCACCCTTATATGATTTTGTTATTATGCTGAAACAGTTAATGTACCTGTTTGAGCAGCGTTTGTAATTGTAGAGTTTGTTGTTGTACCAGCATCTTTAATAGTACCACCGTTAAGTGCCACTGCATTAGATCCAATTGATAATACATCATTCTCAGCAATACCACCATCTGCAGCTGCATAAGTTGCTCTGAATACAATTTCGTTTGATCCTGTACCAGAATTATAATCTGCTGTAAATGTAGCATCAGTACCACTACCTGTTTGGTCGTTAGTTACTGTTACTTGTGGAGTTCCTGTAATGTCAACTCTTTCGTTAAATCTTACTCTAACGTCAATGTTTCCACCAGCACCTGCACCGATTGATGTTGTTACAAATTCTATTTCAGTAATATTTGCTGAACCCATATTTGTAGCTAATCCGCCGATTGCTACTAATACTTCTGGATCTGCATTTGGATTATCATTACCTGATAATACTGAGCCTGCTTCTCTTACCCAACCTTGAGCGGTTGCATAGACTTCTTTTTTTTCTTCGTCTGTAAGATTTTTAGGCTTTATATCGTTTCCCCATAAAGACATATATCTCTCCTTAAATTAGTAATTGTTATATAACAGTACTATTTATAAGATTAAAAACCTAGTTTTTTAAGTTTAGATATAGTATTTGATGTGTTTGTGTGATGAATACCAGTACCACCTGCTTGTGTAAATTCTCTTATGTTTTTTTCATAGTCATCAATTAAGATAGCAGGATTACCTCTTTTGGCAAAGAGTTTCTTTTCTTTTCTTCGTACTAGATTGATTTTTGAACGATTTGACATTCCAGCATTTCTTCTTAGCCATTCAGTTTTGCCAGGAATACAGTTAGGATCAAACGACTCTTCTACGTATGCTGATAGTATATGTGGATCAAATTTTGATAAGTAAGACCAGAGTTGTTTGCCACCAGGCATCCAAGGAAGAGTTGACCAAAAGTCTTTTTTAGATTTAATCAATCCCCATTTTTCTTTTGAAGATGGTATATTCATCCATTTGTTAATGGACATACCAGTTGTTTTTTGAGCACCTGTTTTAAAATCTGCAAGTACTCCATCCATATCGCAATATATGATAGGTTTAGTCATAGTGTTTTCCTTATACTATTATACTATCATATAATAGTGCTTTTGTCAATTGACAAAATGTCGCAACTAGATAGGTTTTGCTGACGGTTCAAGGTCTATAACTGCAGCTTTTTGACCTGTATCTGTCTTACCATTGTTCCCAAGTCTAACTAGTTTAGTTTCTTGTCTTAACTTGTCAAATGGTTTCTTTTGATCTGTCTTCTTCATAGCAGCGTCTTTTTTATCTTGGTTGATTTTCTCACCATGATCGTCCTGATTTACTGCTTCATTTTTAGGTACACAATTAGGGACACGTTTGCCACCTTTCATTTTGTAACCTTGTTGTTTATGAGAATCCCAACACGCTTCAGCAGTTAATCCACAAGGTTCAACTTCTTCACTTGTTGCTTTTGAAATTGCTTTTCTTCTTTTATGTAGATACTTATCAGATGAATCTGTATCGCCATCGTTGTCAATGTCTTTATCTTTTCTATCATCAAACTTTTTCTTAACAGCGTCTTTGTTTACTGGATCTAATTTACTTTCAACAAGTTTACTTGCTACATCTTCTAGTGATCCTTTTTTACTTTCAAAGTATTTCTTTTCTACTGATAATTTTACGTCTGATACTGGTTTTGAAATAGCAGCTTGTTCAGAAGCAATTGTATTAATCTTATCCTCTAAGCTATCTTTTCTTGTATCAAAATATTTTTTGTTCATTACTTTTTGCTCCTTACTTTCGCTGCTAAATCTTTATCTGCTTTACCCCAAGTACCAGATGATTTAGTTACGAAACTGTTAACTCTTGCCATAGCCCATTGTTGAGGTGTAGTGCCTGGTCTATGACCACCTTTCCATGCAGCCATACCTCTATCGTAAACTTTCTTTAAGATAGAATAAGGCATACCTGTTTTTTCTGCTTTGTTTTTTACAGCAGTAATCGCTTCAATAAGAGATTTTGCTGGGTGTACTTGTTCTTTTTTCATTTTACTTCTTAACTGATCCATTTTCATTTGTATGGTCTCTATATCATTTTTAGTTATAGCCATAGGTGTTTTGTCTTTAGGTTCACCTGGATCTAAATCTTTTAATTTAGTTTGTAATGACATTTGACGTGTTCTCAATTTCGCCATATTCTCAGCGTCTTTAGAAGCGTCCTCTACTAATTTTGAAATATGAGGTATGTTTGCCTGTCTAATTGCCAACTGTGTAGGTATATCTAATCGTTTAATCATTGCCTTAACAGCAGGTGTAACGTCTGAAGCTTTCTTACCTTGCCAAGTCTTCTTTATATTCTGAATTTGTTGAGGTGTCATTTTACTTTGATAAAAATCACCAACATTTTCTTTCATATGATAACCTTTGCCACCACAATGGTCACAACCTTTACCTTTACATTTAGGACACTCAAACTTTTCTTCTTTTTGCATTCCTTTTATATCAGGTCCGTTATCTTTTGCCCACTTAATATTTCCCTTTAACGTATCTTGTGTAACGGATACTTCAGAATTACCTTGTGTTCTTAATTCTTTTGCTCTCTTTTCAGCAGAGTCTTTTGTTTTAAAAGGTGACGCATATCTTTTACCGTCTTTACCTCTCCATCTAGCAACGTAAACAGTTGTAAACTCATTTAGAGATTCGTAATCCCATCCACTTCTATATCTTGTTACCATTTTTTGCAACTCCAATATCTTGCTTTCCATTTAGGTCCTGGATTATCACAGTTATGTCTTGCTCTGAAGCTTCTTCTTCTTGCAGGATTATCTCTTTTAATTTCCATATTAGGATCACCAAATGATACTTTGACTATGTTGTCGTTAGGTCCTTTTGTGTAAACATAAAACTTTTTAGAACCACCTCTAACAGGTTTGTTCAAAGTAACTTTTTTACCTTGATGTTCTGCTTCTGTAATTTGTGATGGGAAAATTCCCCACTCGTCTGCTTCTTCTTTCATAAAGTCTTTAAACGTTAACTTAAAGCCTTCAGTAGCACCTAAATCTTTTCTCATTTCTGCTTTAGATTTGTTGTACTTTCTTTGAAATTCCTCTGGATCTAATCCGCCTTCGTCCTTAGATTTAAGGTCTATTGCGATATCCTTCATTCTTCCTTCTTGCATATTTGTGTTGGTGTCAATCACTTTATTGAACATTTTATTGTATGTTTCTTCAATTTTAGATTGCCACTCTTCCCCATATCTTTCCTTATATTTATTAATAGTTTCTTCTTTACTTGCCCATTCTTCTATATCTTTTAGCTCAACTTTTTTATTATCTGTCATGCTTATATCCTTACTTGCGTTAACATTAATTAAATTATCACTATGTTTACTTGGACTATAAGAACCGCCTTGATACTTAGGATTGTAGTGTTTTTCGCCTGGTGTTATTGAAGATGTATATTTTGCCCAATCATGTCCTATTTCATAGGCTTCTGGTATACCATCTGTATTAAATTCATTACCTCTATGTTGAGGTTCTTTTTCTGATTTTGTCTTCAATTCTCCATACATTTGTTTGAAACGTTTTGTATGTTTACTAGGTTTTGTTTTTGCTACTTTGTCAGCAGGTGATTGTTTATAAGCAGACTTGTCACTATCTGATTTTTTACCTTGTTTTTCTAGGTGTCTATCATGTGCCTTTTTCTCTTTGTCTGATAATCCTGCAACGTATTTTTTAGGTTGATCTGTTTCTTTATCATACGCTAATTTTCTTTTCTCTTTTAAGTTCATTGATCGTTTCTCCAACTTAATTGAATAGACAGGAGTTTCCATAATATTATATAACCAACATTTGTGTAGGCTCATCTCCTCGTCTTCCAAGGTAACATAGTTTGTTCCTCTTCTTACAATGACACCAGTTACATTATTCTCCATATCGTCAACTATATCTCCTACATCATATAAATGCTCTGAAATATATTTGTCCCTTAATGTCATTTTATCTAACTCCTCTTTTGTTGAGGCAGTTATAAATGGTTTAAATCTAAATGCACTATCAGCGTCAAACGAAGCCGCTAACATCATTCCTTTTCTTACATTTCTAAATAAGTCTTGTGCATTTTTTGAGTTAGCAAAACCAGACGGCAGTCCTTTTTTGAAACTTGCAAAGTCTTTTGATTTTGCAGCCGCTCTCATTTTACTAGCACTCATTCCCGTAGCACCTTCAGCGTCAGGATCTCTTTCTCCTGCTGAAGCTACAGATATACTATCAAAGTCATATAGACCATGACGGCTCTTAACGCCGTTATATTTTTTTAAGATAGTATCAAATTCTCTTACTCTATCACTACCTGCAACCATCGTTATGTTTGAGTAACCTCTTTTATGTAAATCAGTTACAATATCCAATATCATGTTTGATGGATTAAGTAGTATGTTTCTGCTATGTCTAGGAAACATTTGTTTCATTGTTGCTAACTTAACTCTAGCATTCAATGGGTTTTTAGATGTGTCTTCAGATTTACTTAAATAAATTCTGTAATCATCTGTTCTTTGTTGTGCCACTTTGTTAATAAGTTTTTCGTGTCCTATTGTAGGTGGATTAAATCGGCCAAAGGTAAATGCAATTGATCTACCCTTGGCCTCTTTTATTTTTGATAATGATTTCAGTTCGTCTGGTGATATTTTACCGTCTTCCATAATCTCTTTCAACTTTTTGAAAAATTTGAGATAATGATACTTTTCTAACATTTTATAAATCACATTTTTGGGAAGTCGGTTCTTTACACCAAACTTTCTGATTTCGTCTGGTGACATATCTGTACTAAAAGCATCCTTTCGGTCTGCAATAGTTTTGTCACCAATATCAATTAGAGTGTTAATAGAAGATTTAATTTCGTCTAACTTTTTAGAAACTAAACTTGACAAGTTTTTTATGTCGTTACCTGTTAAGTCTTTTAGTTCCTCATAATCAATCATATCTCGTATAAGTTCACCTTTAACAACATCTATTTCAGAAACACGCTTCTGAAAATCCGTAACGTATTTTTCAGGTTCAAAGGTGCCAGGTTCTGGTTTTTTGATCCACTTGTTAGAGTCGATATCAAAAGTACCATCAGCCATGTCCCTTGCCTTATTAAATGTTACAGGATCTATGATGGAAAAGTAGTTGATAGGATGCTGTGTGCCTGGTATATTTTTACCATTTATCTGTCCTTGATATTCTCTAATCTCATCATGTACCTTTTCTTGTTCTTCTTTTGAACCAGGTATATCAAATAAGATGTTT
>Ga0208898_1002327_pt1 | contig 11706 bp, 16 predicted proteins | sample VirMetDEL_Mar_4_FD_184513 | JGI IMG/M metagenome (GOLD analysis project Ga0208898, IMG submission 184513) | Aqueous microbial communities from the Delaware River and Bay under freshwater to marine salinity gradient to study organic matter... | ecosystem: Environmental > Aquatic > Marine >...
GGAGCAGAAACCGGAACGCCGCCGAAGGTGAGTCCGCCGGTGCTTGGGGGCTCCTGAACCGGAGCAGGTGCCGGTGCCGGAGCCTGAGATGTGGCCGGTGCTGGAAGGCCGCCGAAGGTCAGGGATGACCCAGCGCTGGGTGTTCCTGCGCCAAAATAGTCTTGGCCGCCAAGAATCTCCTGAGTTCCCGTGGGATTCGCCGCAAGATACTCGTCGTAAGATGAGTACCCGGCTCTAGCCAACATATCCTCCATAGGAATACCAGCCATGCCTGCGGCGGCTCGGTCAATCGCCTCTTGCTGTAGTCCGGTCTGATAGGCGCCGGTCTGAGAGCCATACTTGTTTTCAATGTATCTCATGGCCTCGTTGTATTCGGGAGTCCCGACATACTTCCCATACCAGTCGGTGTTGCCGCGCATATAGGTGTGAGCAATCTTCTCAACGGTGTCCATCTCATCCCATCGCTTGCCGGTGACAAGTGAGACGCCCTGCTCGAAGGTGCTTTCTGGGCCTGAAGGCGTTCCTGCCGGCCCCGCATCGGGACCTCCCAGCGGGCCAGAATCAGGGCCGGCAACAGGAGCTTGCTTCACCGGCAAAGGGGTGTAGCTGGCAAGCATTGTGTAATAGTCCTGCAACTGCTTCCTGTATTGCTCTCGATCAAGAATCGGGTCGAAGTAATCGCCAGTGGAAGTCACTCCCTCCTCTACCGGACGATAAGTCCTTGACGGGATGAAGGGTGCATTCGGGTCTTGCTGGAAATAAGAGAACTCAGGCTCAAATCCAGTCATGTAGTCTTGCGGGGGCGCTACAGAATACTCGCCACGCAGTCGAGCCTGAATGCCAACAGGGTCAATGCCTGTGCCCAAGGTTGGCATGTAGCCAAACATCCCGCCGGCGCCTTGCGCCAAGGCTTGATAATCTAGCGTCGGCCTTTGATCTTGCTCCTCGCTATCAGCAAACTGAGCATCTCGCTGTTGTCGAAGGGCCTCCCTTCTTCCGTAGTAGCCTTCGAGCACAGCCTGCTCTTCCGGAGCCAAGACAGTGCCTTTTTCTGCCTTGCGAATGATCTCCTCTTCTTTGCCTTTAAAGGGAACGCTAAAGTCAACGTCTTCTCTCTTCTTCTCTTCGGTCTCTCCTCCCTCGGCCATATACATAGGCTGAGGTGTCCGATAGCTCATCTGACCGCGATAAGGACTGAGCCCACCCATGATTCCCGGCTGTGCCATAGAGTATCCGCGCTGAAGGTCTGCGTAAGCCTCTTGACGCTTCGCTTCTGACTCCTCCTCTAGGCTTCGTGCCTGCGCCTTAAGCTGGTCCTGTACATCCATCTCAGCTAGCTGGCCGGCACCGATACCACTAAGGAGTGTTGACTGCATTGGGGATAGGTTGCCGACAACCTCGTCTATGCGCCCAGAAATAGACATCTTCCCAGCTTGATCGGTTGCCGGATTGAATCCCGTCATAGCCCCAACTCGAGCCTGAGACGATGCTAGTTGCTGGGCAATAGAGTCCTGACCAAGTCCGGAGGACGAGAGGACGTCTTGAGTTGACTGGAGCTGACCCGCAATATCGGACCCGGCCATGGATGCCCCATCGCCAAGGCCAGCAATCGCCCTGTCAAATCCGGCTTCAAGTGTGCCGGCGGTGCCCTCGATTGCCTGCTGTGTGGCTAATTCGGTTGCCGCATCTGCACCAGCAGTCGCCGCATCAACACCCGCCGCCGCAGTTTCTGCACCGCTAAACAGGTCGCCAATGCCGCCAGCAACTCCGGCAGTAAGACCGGCCACCAGACCTCTCTTAAGGTCTCCCGTTAGAGCGGCAGTGCCGATACCGGTAAGCGCCGCTGTACCTAGAGTGGAAAGCCCCATAGCTCCCCCAAGCATCCCTAGAGCCGGAGCAAGCAACGGCAAAAACGCCTCAGGCTGTCCGGTGACTGGATTGGTTGTGAGCTTCCCTGTAGGAGAGAGCGAGGCAATACCCGCCACTTCTATTGGGTTCATGTGAACAAGCATGGTGTCGCCATAACGACCGTAGCTTGCCATTTGATCCATCATTGGTTTTGCTGGGTATTGATTCATTGTTAGCTAGTCTCTACGCCAAACATGTTAAAACTTAAGCCGGTGTTGCTGGCATATACCGTCACAACATCCGCCTGCTGAAGGGTTAGTCCAAGTACCGCCGAGAAGGATTCGTTGGCGGCTATGTTCTTGTCGTAATACAGATATTGACTGTCATCAGCGCTAGCGCCATTAACGCGCACACTGACCCGAAATGAAAGCGCTCCGCCTGTTCTATTGCATACAACCAAAGAGCTGACAGTCGTTTGATTCAGGTTTGGTACTGTGTACAAGTCCGTGGGGGTCGTGGCCGCTGGCGCTGATTGCCCTAATACCTTGATAACATCAGCCACTGGAAGCCCCCATCAACAAAAACTGAAATCGGCGCAGGGCCAACGAAGAGTTCTTGTTAGTCTTGTTCGTGTTGCCCTCTACGTCAGAGGTTATATCCTGCAATGCCTGCTCGATGGTTCGCCGCGTTACCTGCTCGTTCTGAGAGTCATAGTTTGGCGTTGATACCGGCAGTGTCGTGTATCTTGGCATTATCGCTTACCATCCGTCCTGACATCAAACCGCAGATCACCCAAGGTCCAGCCATAGCCGGATGCTGAAGACGATATCCTGATAATCGCCTCCCGAGTACGCGCCCTAATATGGAACTGACCGGTGGTGCTCTCTATCTCTGCCGTGTCCAGCAGGGTCTCTTGCCCCAGCGGAAAGTCCTTACCTTTTACTGCTATTGACAAGTCAGCAGTATCTGTGGCTCCCCGGAAGGTGAAGTCGGGAAGTATCCTTCTCATCGATATGAAGGACTCGCCTTCTGCTAGGCTAATTCCGCCGGACTCAACGTAGGCGTCTATAGGCTCCCCGTCCGCGCTGAACCCAAACTCATGCAGATACAGATAGTTTGAGGCCCCTTCCGTTGTGTCGTTGGATGCCGCAATCGGGTACTCCTTGGTGGGCGCGTGAATGTACGCACCACGATCAAGGGTTCCTACCGACCAAACATCCTCTAAGTAGTTATAGGTCACATAGTTCGTGATATCTGCGTCCGTATCGCCGACAGGGTAGTACCACGTAACCTCGGTATCATCCGGATTGGCTACAGCAAACACCTTGAACCGCTGGTCAAACTGAATGTTGCTGAACACATAATTCAGCACCGAACAGGGTAGGCGCTGTACCGCACCTCGATACACGTAAAACCCCTCTCGATCCATAAAGAAGACCGAATCTGCCGCCGATGCCGCCGCATTTGGCGATATCAGGCTTACATTCTCTGCCACCGGCGAGAATGAGTAAACAAATGGCGCCCCGACAAACCGCATCGACTGGATGCCTGCGTCGGTGAAAATCAGTATCTCTTGACGAGTCTTGATTGCGCCAACAATCGTGGTGCCGGTTGAAAGCACTTGCCCGCCAGAAGAGTTGATCGCCGTTGGCGTCCAGTCCCCTGCATTCTCCTGATCCGACCACCTAACCAAAAGGGGGTCTATGCTAGATCCGCCAAGCGGATTTACGCCAAAACATATGACATGTCGGTCGATGTCAGAAACCATGACCTGCAATGCCGCAACCGGCGCATCTGACGCAGAGCCCAAGGACGACAGCGGTATTGCGCGAGTACCCGTGCCGCTACTCTCGTCCCAATAATAGACGCCGCCACCTCTGGCATTGAATATCAGGTCGTCTCCGAAGACATCTTGGCTGTACAGCCGCAACTGGTTGGTCAAAGATATCGCGGATGACTCTCCAAATGCGCTATCGCCCCAGCCGTTAACACCCCAGCCCGTGCTCCCAACGAAGAAGTTGGTGCCCGTGTTTATCTGGTACGTTCCAACAACCGAGGCTCCCCCATTGCCGGTATCGCTGGCGTCTGCCAGCACCTCATCGCCATTCGTGTCTTTTGCTATGATGGTGTAAGAGTCGGCGTCAATTACAGACGCTACCTGATACTCCTGATTAAGCACGGGAGCAGTGATGTTTCCACCAAGACTCACCGCGCCGGAATATGTTACAAAATCATTGATTACCGCCCCATGGGCTGTATCACTTACGGTGAGCGTGGATGTGCCGCTTGAGGCACTAAATGTAACGTCACCTGCCGCCGTGGTTGCTCTTATCGGCGTTATGTCAAATATAGCGCCGCCGCTCTCGACGTAAACCTTCAGGTTGGTGCCTATGCCGAGATACTTGGCGCCAGTAGCAGTACCCCAGTCTTTTAGTGAGCGACAAACCCCCATGATAGTAGAGGTCACATATTTTGCCCAGCCGCCAATAGTCTCAACACGACCCTTCCGGAAGCGAATCTTGTCTGAGTCAAACCAGCCGGAGTCGGCACTATACTGAGTCCCCTCTTTATCAATCCCCGGCTTGAAAGCTATTTTGGTAAGTGCCACGACAGCTCCTCAGTAAGTCCACATAACAGGCGGCGTTTCCCGCTTATCTACGTGAACAAAAGTGCTCGCCACCCCAATGCCGTTGAATCCGAGGCGGATGGCGTTCTCAACAATCACTCGCCGTTGAGCGCCCCCATTGACGGCAATATCAGCGGCTATCCCAAGGGCGTGAGTTCCGGGGGACGACTTTCTTGCCTCAATACTGTGACTCGGCGACCTGTACCCAGAAGTTATCCTGAACGGAAATCCACACGCCTCCCTCAGCTCGTCGAGGGCGTATATAAATTCTGGCCTTATAGAGTTCTCGCCGGTCTCTTGGCAGACAAACTCATCAAGCTCAAAATACTTAAACTTCATTCCTTTCTTCCAGACCCCAAAAACAGACCAAAGCTCCCTGTCAGTGCGCCAGTCATGACGCTAACGAGGCCGGCTTGCTCGAGGGTTGGCTCAGGTATGGTCATAAACCACTCGACGACGCGATATGTCATGAATACCATCGCAACCATGAGTAGGCGAGGAACAACTCGCCATTGATTTAATTCTTCTGGGGTCATTTGTTCTTCAGCTTCATTAACTTGTCCGCGCCCCGAATGCCGAAGCTAGCGCTGACTGCAAGAAATAGTAAATACTGATACCAGTCTGGAAGAGTCTCGAGAGTAGAAAAGCTATCAGAAACGCGATCAACAATAGTTGGATCGTCAGCAACAACGCTATATCCCAGACAAAATAAAGGAACCGCAAGTACAAGTGTCCAAAACTCATCCTTCCAAGAATTGGCAGACGCGCTAGCCATCTTGCTTTCCCAGTCCGCATCATTTTGGATTACCTGTAACTTTGCCTGATGCTTCGCTTGAGATTCCTCGTGTTTGTTATTGAGGTAACCACCAATAAGATTAGCAACCGGCGATATGAGAGTTTGCCAAACCATCAGAAGGTAGTCAGTGCAACGCGTTTCCAGCTATTGGTGGCAACGCAGACGTAAATGTAGTTTGAGTCCCATGCAATATCTCCCGCAATTCCGGATGCAGAAGAAGACGCCGGGGTTTGCGATGTCCTTACCGATATCTTGTTACCTGTAGTTGCAAGAACGGTAAAGGTTCCAGAGTCTGGAGTCGTTGCGCCGATATTGGTTCCGTCTATGTCCCCACTGTTAATATCAACCGCCGCCGCAGTAATCGTTCCTGTCGAGGTAACGTCGGTAAAGGTTGCCGTGGCAGGTGAAGTTGAGCCAATTATCGTCGCATCAACAAACCCGCCGTTAACGTCCACGGACGAGAATGATGAGGAGCCTGTCGATGTCACGTCGCCGGTCACGTCTCCGGTGACGTTGCCAGAAACATTGCCTGTAACGTTACCGGTTACATTCCCGGTCACATTACCGGTGACATCGCCGGTAAGATTGCCGGTTACATTGCCGGTGAGGTTGGCTGTTACGTTGCCGGCGACAAGGTCAACAAAAACTTGAGTTACTGTGGCTCCCGCGCCAGAGCCGCTGAACTTAAGAACGACATCCTTGCCGTTCGCTATCTCAAAATCATTACTGGCATTGTAGGTGCCTTGAAAGATAATTAACGACTGGCTTCCGGACAGGCTATTGCGCAAAAAAACAATCTTTTCTGCATCATTTGGCGTCAGTTGCACATAAGCGGTTGCACCGAGATCTCCGGCGTCAGTAAATTCTATGAACTTATTTCTGCCATCTGATACGGCGCCATCGCTTATCGCTAGTGCATTCGGAGAGCCAGAGGTGCCGGCAGACGCCAGCTGAATCTGAGCGATGCCATTGATCGCTTGGTCCAGCATGTCAAAATTGGTGTTGGTTGTGGTGCCCCACGTTCCAGACTGTTCGCCTGTGGCAATCTTTTCTATGCCTAGGTTTGTTGTGTAAGTGCTTGGCATTCTCTATTTCCTATGCGGCAATTTCTATCCACGTCGTTGTTTGCGACGGGTCTATTGGGTTCCAAATGGTTTGATTTAGCTGTCCGACCTCACCAGTGCCTTCAACCCCGGTAAGAAGTACCTGAATCTCTGCGTTAACCTGAACAAATCCTAGCCGTCCAACAAGCCTGAACGAGCCTGATTCTGCCGTCGCACCACCGGTTGCCTCTGCATCGCCAACCGTAGCGGTTCCTTCGACACCCGTAACCGTGACATTGGCAATACCCGTAATGCTGACATCGCCCACTTCACCTGTGGCGGCAATCCCATCCGGAGACACATTCGCTGTACCGGTGACCGTGACGGAATCAACCGCGCCCGTGGCCTCAAGGCCCGTGACAGGCGCATTACCGTCCGCTGACGCAACCGCCGTGCCGACTTCGCCAGTGGCTTCAAGGCCCGTAACCGACACATTGGCAATACCGGTGACCGTGACACTGCCCACGGCGCTGGTAGCGGCAATCCCCGTGACGGAAACATTGGCATCACCGGTAACCGTGACAGATCCAACCGCCCCAACACCTTGCAATCCTGTGACCGCAACGGGTCCCTCTGCCGCTTGAGAGATCGCAAATTCGGAATAGGCGGAAGTTGAAAACATAGGATTATCCCGTTATCAATTAGTCATCGTACTGGTCGCCAAAAAGCAACCTTTGAACGGTCCTAGTCTCGTATATTCGTATCCCGGTCCAGACGATGGTGAAGAGGGCCGCAAGCGGCGGCAAGATAGCGCCGAGCGTTCCTAGCATTGTGGCAAAACTCGCCATGTCTACAACGTGCTTGGTCGTCTCATCCATTGGTATAAACCGCCTTGAAAGTTCCGTTTTGTCAACCATCAGTCACCTCGAAAAACTGATGAAGCTAGTATTTAGTCGCAAGTAATCGACGTTGTTGTCCCATCATCTGACGCAGAACAGGTCACCACGTTGGTTGTTGTCGTGGTCGTATTGACGAGCGGGTTCTCCAAGAACGTGTTAACAGTAGAGCCATACTGAGACATAAGCGCCTCAACCAACTCATTGTCGCTCTGCTCAAGGGTAACAACAGAGTTCATTCCGGTGTTAGAGATGCTAACCATGCCGTCAATAAACGGGGTGTAGTCAACATTACCCGCCGCCCCAAAAGCATCGTATAGAGCTTGATCTGTAGCCGCGTTTGCGCTAACCCTTGCCAAGTCCACGTCACGACTGTATTTCGCCATCGCTTTGGTGGAGTCGGTCTGCATGTACATCATCCCAAGATTTGACAGGGGAGCCGCCAAAATGGAGGCCCACTGCAACGCTTGAGACTGCTGGGGCTGTGGGGTGATTACGGGCGTCTGAGTCAATGCTAGCGCCATAACTGCCGCACTAGCGGCCTGACCATCACCGGCGGCGGCAATCTTAGACAGCGCCTCAAACTTGGCTTGGGATGCCACAGCGTTGGCTTCCGCCGCTTTCTGAACGGCTTCGTAGTATTGGGTTGTGCTTGATGCACACCCCGCCAAGGCAATGACGCCCATCGCAAACAGCGTTGCAGAAAATAGTCTCATGACTAACCTCTCCTTATTCAGGCTTAGTAGGCCAAACAATGTTTTGTGGGAATCCCGGCTGTGACGGAACATCGCGTAGTGCCTGTCGATAATCAAGTTGGGCTTGCGTTGGATCTGGTGTGTCTGAAAACATCCAGTGATCCGTTTCTGATAACAGGAAGTTTCGGCGCTGGCGCTCAAACACTCTTCCGTCTTCGATTGCTTGTGCTTGCTCTTCAGCCGTCAACTCAATAACAGTCCAACCAACTGTAGCGTCACCCGGCTCCCAAGACTCTTGCTCAACACGATGTGTGTACGGGTTGTGGTCTGGGACAGGAAGTGACTCAGGTGGCTCGATAGGTGTGTTATCAATAACAGGTGCTTCGGCGACACCGCCACCAGACATGGGAATCTCTACAGATTCTGGATGACTTGCAAGGCGCTCCCAAGATTCTGCAACCGCTGGAGCAAACCCTTCGATCATAGAAGCTAAATACGCTTCATCAAACTGACGCGGGTTGAAGTTACGGATGTAATCAGGCTGTCCTTCAGCACGATACACAACCGTCATAAACTCCTGCTTGGGAGCTAGCTTTGTGATTTCATATGTATATTGCATTGAAAGTTCCTATGATATTCTGTATCTAATAATTACTATGCCGGAGCCGCCATTCTGACCGAAGAAACTAAAACCGTCTCCAGTCTGGCATCCGGCTCCTCCGCCATAACCATTAGTTCCGTTCTGAGATCCTGTATTGCCGCCGCTACTTGGGAGTTTATATCCGCCATTCCCGCCACCGCCTGCTCCTCCAAGTCCGCGCCGCGATGAAAAAGTGCCTGCGTAGCTACCGCCTCCTCCTCCGCCTCTAACGACACCAAACATATTTATTCCCGTGCCGCCGTTTCCTGAGTTTGGATTTACGCCGTTTACCCCGTCACCGCCTGCGCCACCACCACCGCCGCTGTAAACTTGGTTTGAATCACCGTAACCTCCATCGCCTCCTTGAGAGCCGGGCGCTCTGGATAACGGCGATCCTCCACCGCCACCGCCGCCACATCCTCCAGCCGCCGCCGCTCGTGGCTCCGAAGAGCCATAGTTGTATTGCATTCCACACCCGCCACCCAGCGCAGTCGACCCGTTAAAAGAAGAATTTCCCCCATTATTAGCAGTGTTATTGCTGGTGAAAGACGCACCGCCGCCGACAACAACAGAATAAGATTGAACAGCCGCTTGGCTTGTGTTAGTTGTTCTTCCGCCTCCGCCGCCACCGCCGCCTATTGAGTTGCTTCCATAAGTTTTGGCGGCACCTCCGCCGCCTAGTATTTCCGCTTCTAGTTGGTTCCAGCTAGAATCTCCAACCCCCTGAGCAGTAACAGTAAAAGTACCGCCAGACGTAAACGTGTGATAACGATAGCCGCCAGAGTCAGAGATAGTCCCGCCTGTGGCTGTTATGGGGGCTTCGTTTACAGCGCCACGCAAGCTGTTAATGCTAATCGTCCCAGAGGTTGGAACAGCACCTTCGTTTCCGGTTGCTCCAGATGGAACTAGACCGCCACCTGCGTAGTATTCAGACAGAGATTCTGGAGGAGAACCGCCAAACTCAGCGGCAATGTCGCTTAATCCGACTGGGCCGGTAGACGGTACTGCCATTACGGTGCTCCAAATCCAGTTACGTCATCAAGCGCAATGATTTCGCCTGCCGTTGTAATTTTTGCTACATCGGTTCCGTCGTAAACAAAGCGAAGATCGTTAGTGTCTAGCTTGATTTCCCACAGTCCTATTTTGATTGCGCTAGAAATTGTTACATCTCCGGCGTCAGCAATAGCAATAGCCGCGTTGCCCGTCTTGCTGTTTATATTTTGTACGTCGAGATCAGACATTTGGAGTCTCCGGCCATACGACATTGTATAGGCTAGTATAAGTTTCTGTAATATCACGCAACGCTTGGCGGTAGTTGATTTGCTCTTGAGTCATTGTCAGATCAGATGATGCCCACCAGTCTGTAACTGCAAGGCGCTGGTTGCGTTCGGCTCTAAGTAAGCGCATAGGCTCTGCGGCTTCAAGCTCTGCAATTTTGGTTGTAATTTCAGCGTCAGTAGGCTCAGATTGCTCTGTGTCAAGCCATACTAATTCGTCACCATTTAATATCCATTCTGCATTAGGGCGCAAAAAATGAAGTGCGCTTGATTTAGTTGTCATGCCGCCACCTCAATTGCATAAAGTTGAGCAGGATTTACGGTGTTATTTAAAAGAAATTCAGTAGATGAGGCATGCCTGTGGTATCTGAGTTTATAAGTTACCGCAGAAGTAGTTGATGGCTGGCTATAGCCTATAGCAGTGATAGCGCCAAACGCATATTGACTGCTTCCAGAAACAGCTTCCATACCGTAGTACACCCCTTCTGCCCCACTTACTGCGGTATTTGCTGAATCTGTAATTTGAATCCATCCCCTATTAGATGCGCCTGAAGTTACACAAAACGATTGCCCTACTATATTTGCAATAACAATAACAACACTGCTTGCACTGGTTGGCGTTATAGTTATAGACAAGCCAGAGTCAACAAAAGAACTGCTTGATGTTACTCTATGAGTAGAGTCTGTTGCTCTTACAACTTGTAACACACTACCAGTAGGCAACGCTGAGTACGGAACGCCAGCAGTTGTGATAATCGTGCCAGCTTCATCCGGGAGATTAAGCGTCCTGTCTGTATTGCTGTTAGGCGAGGCAATGGTGAAGACACCAGTCCCGCTCGCGTTGGGTTCTAGTGATATTTTAGACATTCGTAGTCTCCGCCTTGTAGTCCTTAACCCACACTAAACCAGCCTTCTTCTTGTCCTCGTCAGACCATATAGCCCAGTTGTACGGGTGCTTAATTCCATTGTCGTCTTGCCAGCTACGCCCTATGCGTATGATGCGGTTTTTGTATTTCCACGCCATAGCCATCACCTCGCGTTAGAATTTAAGTATTTAGATGCTTTGATTAAACGCTCTGAGTCGTCATCCATCATGCCTAATACCTGATTACATTTCCCGCACAATACACCGCGAACTTTCCCGCTAGTGTGGCAGTGGTCAATAGCTAGCCTACGGCCTTCTTGCTCTTCAGTTTTGCCGCATATAGCACAGCCGCCACCTTGTTCTTCTAGTATGGCTTTATAGTCATCAAGCGTTATGCCATAAGTACGTCTTACAATTGCGTCCCATCTATCAAGGCCAGTCCAATTCCAAGACCTATATTTGTCACACTCTTGTGAGCGGATGCCCTGCTTTAAGTGTTTAGCATTACGCAAGTGAGTGCCGCCACATGACTTACATTCACATTCATATAGTAATGCGCCGTTCTTCTCGGTCTCGTCTGAGATGCCAGTTACCTTGTACACCTCGTCTTCATAGCCAATATACTTTGGCGGCTGACCTATTGTAATTCCTTCTCTACGTTCCATATCAGCGCCCCAAGGAATACTTAAAGGGCGTCTCTGCAAAAGCCATGTAGATGTAAGTGCTGCCTGATCCGTTAAAGGCAGATATTGATCCTCTTAACTTGAATCCATTTGATAAAGAATCTGCAAACGTGTTACTGCCTTCTGTGTTGCTTAAATTAGCGCCAAGCCAACTATCAAGCGGGTTAAAAGTATCTCTAGCAGTATCAAACATAAACCAACTATCGCCGCTTACATTAGTTCGCTTAATTATCACAAAATCAGGTTTAAATCCTGTATAAACAAAAGGCCCATCAACACTTCCGTTACCTGTGTAAGATCCAATCTTGCTGTAGCCTTCTACGGAGTGGAAGCAGTA
>Ga0208898_1002328_pt1 | contig 11704 bp, 13 predicted proteins | sample VirMetDEL_Mar_4_FD_184513 | JGI IMG/M metagenome (GOLD analysis project Ga0208898, IMG submission 184513) | Aqueous microbial communities from the Delaware River and Bay under freshwater to marine salinity gradient to study organic matter... | ecosystem: Environmental > Aquatic > Marine >...
GAATATTGTCGGATTGACTTATGTATTACAAACAGGAACTTCTTACGATGTAGAAGATTTCCCTTTGGCATGGATTGAAGAGAATAATTTTGCTACATATAGTGGTAATACATTTCAAGTTGTTAGTGATAGAAATATGCCTACTCAGACTGAGTATGATGCAGTGACGGATATTAACCTTAGTAGTCAAAGTTTGACGACGGATTTTACAAGTGAGTTATTGAATAAGTTTACGAGTTTAACAGATTTACGTTGTGGCACTAATCAAATAGAGATTTTAGATGTAACTAATTTAGTTAATCTAACTTATTTGCATTGTGGCAATAATCAATTAACTGTATTAGATGTACTTAACAAAACATCTCTAACATTTTTAAATTGTTCAAGTAATAATATTTCGGTATTAGAAACTCAAAATCTAACATTATTAACAAACTTAATTTGTTTTTCTAATTCAATAAGTGTTTTAGATATAACAAACTTAAATTCAGTTACTTATATACATTGTTCGTTGAATAATATTACAACATTAAACGCAACTAATCTTACATTATTAAGAGATTTTAGATGTTTTAATAACAATTTAACTTCACTTACATTAAGTAACAATATAGCATTAGAAGAATTGAGATGTTACACAAACTCAATAAGTAATTTAGATTTAAGTGACGCAATAGAATTAAATACTTTATCGTGTCAAGTTAATAATATTACTGATTTGGATTTTAGTAGTAATACTAAATTAACGTTTATAGAATGTTTTTCTAATCAATTAGATAATTTAGTCAATAGTCAAATTTTAATAGATTTGGACAGTCACGGATTGTCAAATGGTTATTTCAGAAGTTCAATCTTTGGCGGTGGAAGTTTAACAGCAGCAGGGCAAACGGCAAAATCAAATCTATTATCTAAAGGTTGGACAATTATTGGAATTTAAAATATTAATTAACAAATAAAATAAAACATATTATGAATTATAAATTAAATAGAGTTGAAGACACGGACATCTTTTTTTTAGCACAAGAAGATGTAGAGTTATTAGGAGAGAACTTAATCATTGGTTCTTTTGAGGAAGTAAAATCTTTTGCCGAAACATTAAAGCAAGATGCCAATGATACTGGCGAAGGTGATTTTACACCTATTCAAAATCCTGTATTAGAATTAACTAATATTATAGATGCAAAATGGTATTTATTGGAATTACCAGACAGATATCAAATAGTAAGAACCGATGGTGAAAATATTTATAATTTACCTACTAATGTTACAAATAGTGGTCACGGAAGTTTAGATAATATTTTCACAAAAATTACGGAATTAGAACATGAAGCAAACAACTAATTTTAATGAATACAATATAGTCGGTGACGATAGTAGCTTAACTATAAATAATTCGAGTGGCTCATTGGTATCATTTACAAATGGTAACTTAGGTATTGGTACTATATCACCAACTGAAAAGTTTGAAGTTAATGAAGGTTTTATACGTTCTACTGGTTCATCTATTTATCATGGATTCGAATTAGCAAGGGATACTTTTCCTACATATCAAATAAAGCACTTAGATGGTGGACTAACTATCTATAATTCGACTGATGATAGAAAAGAAATGACCTTTAAAGGTAATGGTAGAATCGGTATTAACAATTCAAATCCTATTGAAACATTAGATGTTATAGGAAATATCAAAGCAGATGGAATATTAAAACTATATGATATAACCGATACACAAACTATTGAACTAAATCCAGATGGTGATTCATATATCAATAGTGGCAACGTAGGTATTGGTACAAGTAGTCCTACTGAAAAACTTGAAATTGCAGGTAATATTAAACTTACTGATAATACAGGGCCGTATCTAAATTTATATAGGTCTGATATTGTTATTAGTCAAGGAGACCATTTAGGTTCTATTGTATTTGGTGGCGGGCCTGAAGTCTATGCAGACTCACCTTTGGCAGATTCTGCAATAGTAATAAAAGCATTTGCGTCTAACATAGCAGCATCTGGAAATTCACCGTCTAAATTAATAATACAAGGAATAAGTAATAATTCTAATACGTTATCTGATTGGGTTACTTTTATGAACGGTAACGTAGGTATAGGCACAACTAATTCTGGTACTAAACTTCATATATCAGGAGACCCAGCATTAAACGCAATTGGTACACAAAGTTTACTTAGATTAGAAAGGCCTTATAATGCTGGTGTAAGTTTTGCACAAGGTGCAGATATAGCTATTGGTAGAGGAAATACATATCCCAGTACTCAAATGAGATTCATTTTAGATAATGGAAATAATAACCCTACTAATCCTCAAACTACTATAATGACGCTTGATTCTTCAGGGAATGTAGGTATTGGTACAACTTTACCAACTGAAAAATTAGATGTTGATGGAAATATAAAATCATCTGGATATATAACTGGCAAACGATGTGGTGCAGCAGGGTATTTAGCATCACCAGTAAATATCACAGTTACTACTGCAAATACATATTACCCTATTGGTGTATTTACCGTTCCTGTAGCAGAAGATTTTGTGGTCGGTACTACATATCCAAATGGATTAAAATATAACGGTACTATCGCTCAGACATTTCATATTACATGGAATGCTACTATTGAAAGTACATCAAATAATGTGACTGCAACAGTAGATATTCAAAAAAATGGTGTATCTATTGCAATGTCAAAAATGGGTACTTATGCTAAAACTGGTGGTGAAATATATAATTTAAGCGGTCAATGTGTTGTTGACCTCGATACTAATGATGAAGTAAGGTTTGTAGTCACAGCAGATAATAATGGCGAAGTCCTTACTTTTGATTATTTTGCTGCATCAATTAAAGAATTTTTTGATTAAATATATAACTATGATTTTAAACAAAAGTGTAACAATTAATAATATTAATTTTAAATACACTATCTTTGAACGTAAAGACACTAAACCTTATGTGTCTAAAAGTGGTTTAACAGTTACAACTGCTGTATTAGCACCCTTTATTTATTCATACCGAACCTCAACAAAACAAAGTAATTTTAAGTTTGAGGTTAAGGCTGGAATATGGGCATCTGAAGAGATATTTGAAAGATGGCTAACTGGTGATACGGATAAAACTGAACCTATTGATACATATGATATTATGTTTTCTTTAGATGGTCAAAAACTCACTAGTCAAAACGATAATGGTGAAACAGTTGAATTAGGGACAATTCTCAAATTAGAAGATGCTATTCAATGGTTTACACCATCAACAGAACATATTGGAGGATTTGAAATTACGGATGTTGGGTATGGTGCAAATGGTATTTTAACTTTACCTGATCCTTTATCTAGTCTTCCTTTAAATGAATCTTGGAATTAAAATTAAAAAAATGAAAAAAATCAAAAAAACAGAGTTAGAAACTTTACAAGAATTGCAGACTAAACAAAACAACATCTACGCTAATATTGCAAATCTTGAAATTTTGAAAACAAAATTGCTAAAGGAAAATGAAACCTTTACTGAAGAAATGCAACAATTTATTTCTAAATTAGAAGAGAAGTATGGTAAGGTAAATATTTCTTTGAAGGATGGTTCGATATCTGAAGTAGAAGAAGAATAATCTATTTTATAACTAAATACTGTTAAAAGTTCTTGTTTCTAAACAAAAACTTTTGTATATTAATATATATACTAAACAGTATTCACAGTTGTAAAATAGAACTTTATGTTACCAATAAATAATGGAAGCAACACACCATGTGCAAATATTTCATCTAATTGTGTTGTATGGCAAGGACCAGATATCCCTTGTATAAACATATGTAATGGTGATACCGTAAGCGATGTTGTTGCTGCCTTAGGTCAAGAATTATGCGATCTTATAGATTCAGTTAGTGAAATCAATGTAGATTTGACTAGTTTAGATTTAGGCTCTATTCCTCCTCCTAGTGGTGGTGGAGGAGGAACAGGTGACTATCTACAAGTAATTATTGATTATATAAATAATTTGCCACCCACACCTACTACGACAACACCTACCATAATTAATATCCCTCCTTGTTTACAATACAATGATCCTCAAGGCAATGTAGTAACAAGTTTACCAATTGAAGATTTTGTAGTTTATCTAGCTAATAAAATATGTAATATTATTAGTGACATTACACTTATTAATAATACAATAGCTGATATTATAAATAGAATTGTTATACTTGAAAATTGTGTTTTACCATGTAATCCAGGTACAGGAGGTGGAGATCCTATAGTTAATTCTACTTGTATATTAGGAGGAAGTTCTGTTACAGCATCTACCCTACTTACAGCATTAGAAATAGAATACTGTAATTTTGTAAATGCTGTAGGTTCTGTTGCACAAATTAATAGTGCAGTAAATTCTACTTGTATTTATGGTGCTACACAAATGTTAAGTGTAAATGCTAATTATGGTACTCAAAATAATTGGATTTCTAATCCTACAACGTTAGCAGAAATTAATCAAAATCAATGGGTTGTAATTTGCGATTTATATAATGCAGTTTTAAATATACAACAGAATTGTTGTGATACAGATTGTGCAGGAGTTAGTTTTGGTTCTACATATAATGTTATTTATGATCCTGTAACACAAATAGCTTCAGGAATAAACTTTAATTTTACTAGCACCTCTATACCAAGTGGTTTTACTGATTGCGGATCAACAATAACTTTAACAGACTCTAATGGTGCAAGTACAAGTACTCCTATAAATATAGTAGGTTTATCAACTCAACCTTCAGGTACAGTTATAAATATTAATAATAGTGTAAGCACTCAAGGTTCTTTAAATGCACAAATACAGATGTGTGTTACTGATGGAACAAGTACCTGTAGTGAAAATCAAAATTCCTCAATTTCTTTACTTACACCTTGTCCTACATTTAGATTAGTTAATACAGCTGATCCTACTGAATTAACTTTAGCTTGGACTCATACCACTGGTTTAGGAAATGTATCTTATAATTGGGCAATAACTGAAACAAATGCAACAACACCTACTTTTACAGGTACTGTAATAGTACCTACTCCACCTACACCTAATTTAAGTTTTACAGTTAATAATTTAACACCTGGTACAACTTATAATATTTCAATAAGCATTGTAGACGCATCAGGAAATGTCTTAACTACTTGTCAAGGACCTTCATATACAGTTCCAGTTACATCAAGTAATTGTATTAATATGAGTACTACTACTCCAGTTGAAGCAAAAACTAATTTTGTAGATTCTTCTGATAAATTAATTTATGGAGCTTCAAAACAACAATCATTGTTTACTGAACATTACTATTATAATATAACCACAAACAAAAGGGAATCTTATACCTTAAGTAGATTAGTTAATAATCCTACTATAAGTTTTGTTAGTTATATTAGTAATATTAATAGTGTCCTTAACGTACAAATTAATACGCAATATACAACTAATAATGCTGTATTAGAGTTTGAAAGTAGTAGCGATATGGTAAATTGGACTGCTTTTAATCCAAGTCTTGTTATACCTTCGCAAGGAATATTACTAGTATCTGTTTCTATGGGTAGTACACCAACGGTTGTATATATAAGAGCTAGAGTTGTAACTTCTTTAGGAGAAACTAATTGGACTATAGCTAAATATGACGCACAAACAAATTATTTTTTATTAATAGGAAATATTGCAGGTGGTCTATTAATTCCAAATACAAGTCAAATCTATCATCATGTAAGTGGAGTAACTGTCAGTACTCCAGGAAGTTTAGTAAATATAACTTTTGATTGTGATGGCAATTTAAATAATTATGTAAATAGTAATAGAAGTTGGTATTACACTGGTAAATTGTATTATAATAATCTATATTATTATATATATCATTATTTGTATTTAGATTTCAATATAAGTAAAACTACAGCTTGTTGTGGTTGTCCAGCACATATATTTAAACATAAAATCTTATCATCTCAGTTGCAAATAATTTCTGGAGGTACAACTGATATTACTATACCTTATTATTTAGGTAATGGTAATGCTTTCTTTACAATAATAAGCCCTCCTGCTTATGGTACATTAACGCAACAAGGACTTTCAAACATTTTCGGGTATGAAAATACTCAAACTGGAGCGACTGTACTCGGTGATAGTTTTACTATTGAATTAGGTCCTATAGTACCTGGAGATTGTAATAGTGTTCAGGCTACAATTCCTATAACAATAACTCAGGGAAGTCCTAGAGGAACAGTTAATACAGGAGATCATATTTTTGCTTTTGTAAACACAAACAGTTTTAACTCTACAGATGAACCTGAAAAAATTACAACGGTAATAAATAATCTTAAAACAACTTTTCAAGATACTTGTCCTAATTGGAGTGGAGAACTTTATATAATTCCTACAACATCAGATAGATGGTTAAGTTATCCAAAAGCTGTATTAGATAAAACTATAGATTTAAATGAAGATCCAGCTTGGGTTAATGTAAGAAGATTACCTACGGATTGGGAAGGTGGTGCTGCAGTAGATAATACTAGAGCATACGTAATAGCATTCTCAAATAATTCTTCTATTTCTTATCATGGTAGCAATCTAACGTCAGGATGGTTTGGACAACCTACTGCTGAATACTTACAAGATTATGAAGAATATTTAGATATTCTTAATGGTACAGAATTAAGTTCATGGGCAAAAACTAAAAACTTTAACGGCACTCCTCCTTTTGCAGATGGAGTACAATTAGTGTATAATCCTATAACACATGATACTAATGGTGTATCAGCAGCAGCAATACTACAAGGATTAGGTTCTTACGCAGGTGATATGATTGAACCTAAATCTTATGTTGTTGAAACGGCAGTAGATGTTTCTGGATATCTAATGCAAGGTCTTGTTCCTTCAGCTACAAATCCATATAAAGATGCTGTAACAACTAATGGTGCAAATGTAGAAGGTTTATTTACTAAGAATGTAAAAATGTTTTTAAATCAAGGTACTCGTGATTTAACAAGAGCTGAGTATTTAGATCTATTAATTTCTGATGATAATACAAGTAACTTTAAGCAGAATATGATTTCCATGTTTTTAGATGAAAATAATGCTTGTTCTGGAACAGCTCTTTTAATGTTTGAATGGAAATATTGCGGTGGAGAATGGAATAAAGAATTAGATTCACTAAGCTTCCCACCAAATGCATCAGATGGTGATGTTTATAAAACAGAATCTGGTTTATGTATAAGTTTAAGAAGTTCTACTGGAACAGCAACAGGAAATGTTGATTTACCACCAGATATTTTAACTTCAACATTAGAAGCGTCTTGTGATTGTTGTTTATCAGAAAATGTAGCATATTTTGTTTATTTATGTGATAATCCATCAACAACAAGTACTATTTTAGATGAATGTGGAGCTTTAACAACAGGTGATGTTATAAGCATGGATGATGGAACAGGAACTATCAGATGTTGGACAGTTTCAGAAGTAATTACAGATCCTGCAGACGCTAAAACATTTACTAAATATGGTGACTGTGCTCAATGTATAGCAGCTATTTCTTAATATTAAATTGTAAAAATGAATTGTAAATGTAATAAATGTGGTATGGCAAAATGTGGTTGTGCTGATTCAGCATTAACCACACCATGCTCATATACCGATTGTGGTCCTACAGGTGAAAGATGTGTAGAATCCTTTTGTGCAGAATGTATAACTTGGTGTGGACCAACAACTGAAGTAGAAAATGGTTCAAATTACACTTTTGTAGTTAATGAAGGTGAAAGAATGGAACAAATAATCCAACGTATAATGCTAGTTTTAGCAAACGGATTTAATGATTGTACTTCAAGTAATGGTTTTCATGCTCCATGGAATGTGTATTTTGGAAACGTTAATTCTAATGATATTGAAATAGTTTGGGCATCAGAAAACATTGATACATCAACTATTGAAGTAGAATTAGATACTGCAGTTAATCCAAGCGGTTGGGTTAGTCAAGCAGCTATATCACCAGGTGTATATAGTTTTAAAGTAATAAACTTAGTACCAAATACAGGATATAAATTTAGATTAAAAGCAACAAGTACAACAGGTGATGTATGTTACTCTGTTGTAGTTTATAAGTCAACTTTACCATAACTGAAGTAATAGTTTGTTGGTTTTCTATTATGTAAGTTAAAAGGAGGGCTTTATGCTCTCCTTTTTTATATTTTGTATATTTACAGTTATAAATAATATAATATGTCTGATTTAAGAAGAAAGATACTAAAATCTTTAAAATGGAAAAAGAATGCTACTTATTGTGCAAACAAATTAAACATTCCAATTGAAAAGTATATAACTGAAAAACGTAAAATATTACATGAATTAAAAAACAAAAATCGTAAAGGTTTAGTTGAGGAAAATTATGATTTAGAAAATGGAAAAGCCAAGTTAGTAGGTGAAAGTTTAACAGAACCTAAATCAGCTGAAGAAATAATAAAGTTGTTAAAAATAGATACTACTCAATGGAAATTATCTCAGTATTGGAATAAACAAATGAGTGGTCATTGGAGAGTTTCAGCTCTTGTTACTAAAATAAAAAACCCTACCTTTGCAGTTGAAAATTTAAAAGATTGGAAACCTAAGAGTTATAGAATACCAGATTTCAATCTAAAACAAAACTTAAATAATGTAAAAGTATGTGGTGTTATTTCATTACAAGATATTCACTTTGGAAAGAAAGGAAACGAAACTATAGACATAGATTTTGAAAACACCTTAGTGGATTTATTGCATAGAGGTACAGCTTCTCATAATATAGAAGTAATGTATTTTGTAGTAGGGGGAGATCTTATTAACATGGATACTTGGACTGGTCAAACAACAAATGGTACACCTGTTGAAAATGGTTCTCACCCTACTAAAGCATATGTGCAGGCATTTGATGCAATGCACTGGGCAATAAACTTATTAACACATTATTGTAAGAAATTAGTAGTAGTATATGTACCAGGAAATCATGATAGACTTACATCATATCATTTAGTACATGCCTTATCTAAATCAATACAATCTGATAGAATAGAATGGGATATAGAATACGCAGAAAGAAAAGTACATGTTTGGGGTGATAATTTTAATGCTTTTGAACATGGTGATACTTTAAACAAAAATACACCTCTTATATATGCAACAGAATTTGCAGAGCAATGGGGTAAAACAAAGAATAGAACCTTATATACAGGACATTTCCATCAAAATAAAAAAACAGAATACATAACTACCTCAGAAACTACAGGGTTCATACATAAAATACTTCCTAGCTTATCTCATTCAGATTACTATCATTATCATAAAAAATATACTTGTAATAGAAGAAGTGGAAAATTAGAGTTGCAATCCTATAATTCAGGAAATATTTGCGAATTAACATACTCAATTTCACAATCAGAGCCTTATAAACTTTTATAAGTGCTCTTTTTTTTGTAAATTAATAAAGTAACTTATGCTTAATAATTTTAAAAAACCAGATCTAAATGCTTCAAGATATAGAGAAAAAAGACTTAACTTTTTAAATAAGAATTTTTTTGAAAAGTTTAAATCTAAATATCCTAAGCACAAGAATGTAAATAATGAAATATTAAAAAGTATTGTAAGAAGATACAATCAAAACCTTTGGGAAGGGGTAATAGAATTTAGAGATGGTGTTGAATTACCTTTATCATTAGGTTATCTATTTATTGGTACATGTGCTCCTTCTAAATCAATAAATACAAATTATGCTTTGTCTAACAGTTATGGTAAAACACTACCTAATCAGAACTGGGAAACAGATGGTAATTTAGGTAAAATATTTTATACAAATTGGTCTACTAAATACCGATTTAGAAATAGGGAGTTTTGGAGATTTACAGCTTGTAGAAAATTTAAAAGAGCTGTTGCTAAAAGTTATCCTGAAAAATGGACTCAGTACAGGGTTATGAAAAATAAATATAGAATTGCACATTTATTTAATTTTAAACCCACTCAAAAAGAATTAGAAAATTATAACGAATTTGAAATTTAAAAATAATGGCTACAATAGGTGATATAGTATCAAGGGTTAGAAATCAAGTGAAAGCAGAAGTACAAGATGCTTTTGTCACTGATAGATACCTATATAGTCTGATAATGAAATATGGTAAGTTATATATGAGAAGACAGGATCATCTCAATAGACTTATGAAATATAATAGCATTTGGACAACTCTTCCTTTTGTAGAACTTATTGAGGTTGACAAAGTAGAAGCTCATTGTACAGGTATTAGAAGTGGTTGTGTAATTAAAAGAACAAAAGAAAAACTTCCTGAATTTATGGAAGGTACTTGGGGACCTTTAATTAGAACAGTGAGTTCAATAGATGGCTCGATTGAAGCTCAACCAACTCATCCTGGTATATATACTTCAATGACTAAAACTACTACTTACAAATATAATAAGATTAAATATTTTTGGTATCTAAATGGTTATCTATATCTACCTAACGTAGAATGGGAAGCTATTAAAATAGAAGGTGTATTTGACGATGATATTTCAGCATATACTTGTGAGAAAGAGGATGATTGTATTCCTAGACATGAGCAAAAAATAGCTATACCAGAATATTTATTTGCTGAAATAGAACAGCAAGTTCTAACTGTTATTATGAATACAGTTAGATTACCTATAGAAGACGCTGATAACAAACAACATATACATAGATAAATTATGGCAAAAAGTACTGTAAATGCATCAGGTAATTATACTAAACCTTCTTTAAGAAAAAGATTATTTAATCAAATTAAAGCTGGTAGTAAAGGTGGTAAACCAGGTCAATGGTCAGCTAGAAAAGCTCAAATGTTGGCAAAAAAATATAAAGCTGCTGGCGGAGGTTATAAAACAAAAAAATAGATATGGCAAAGAAAAGAGTTAAAGCACCTGCTGGATATCATTGGATGACTACTGGAAAAGCTCCAAAGCTTATGAAACATAAAGGTAAGTTTGTACCTCATAAAGGAGCTTCATTATATGCTTCTTTTGATATTCAAACTAAACATAATAAAAATGGCTAAAAGTAAAAGGCAAAAGAGCTTAGATAGATGGACCAAACAAAATTGGAGAACTCCTTCTGGAAAAAAATCTTCAGAAACAGGAGAAGTTTATGCTCCTTCTAAGACCATTTCAAAGTTAAAAAGTACAAAAGAAGGCAGAAAAAAATTAGCAGCAGCCAATGCTAAAAAAAGAGAAGCAACTAAAAAGGGTCAACAACATGCTAAACATGGTTTACATAAAGGTAAAAAAAGATAAATTATGGCTAAGAAAAAGGATTCAAGATTAGAAAAAGCAGGTGTATCAGGATACAACAAACCTAAGCGTACACCTAGTCATCCAACTAAATCACATGTAGTTGTAGCAAAAGAAGGTGATAAAGTTAAAACTATTCGATTTGGTCAACAGGGTGTAAGCGGAGCAGGTAAATCACCTAAGTCAGCAAGTGAAAAAGCAAGAAGAAAATCTTTTAAAGCTAGACATGCTAAAAATATTTCTAAAGGTAAAATGTCAGCTGCCTATTGGGCTGATCGTGTAAAATGGTAAATAATGAGTGTATCACATAAATATAGAACTTTTGATCAATTGCTTGAAGATGTATCTATTGATTTTGGTACATATTCTTTAGAGGGTATGATTGAACCACAACAACTAATTAAAGTAG
>Ga0208898_1002329_pt1 | contig 11699 bp, 12 predicted proteins | sample VirMetDEL_Mar_4_FD_184513 | JGI IMG/M metagenome (GOLD analysis project Ga0208898, IMG submission 184513) | Aqueous microbial communities from the Delaware River and Bay under freshwater to marine salinity gradient to study organic matter... | ecosystem: Environmental > Aquatic > Marine >...
TTTTCTATTGACAAAGATTACAATCTTGACATTAATAGGGTTTCTGATATTTTTTATAGCGGGCAAAAAGAGTGTTTTAAAGTTTTAATCTCTAAAAGGCCAAACAGGAAAAAGTCTTGGAAACAGCCAATATATTATGACTTGGAATGCACAAAAGACCATAAGCTATTGAGAAGTGATGGCGAGTGGGTGGAGCTTCAACATTTGAAACTTGGCGACCGTATAGCGATACTTAAAAAACAAAGAAAGAAGCTTGTAGCAAATAGACAAGCCCCGTCAGCAGATAAAGTAGAAAATGCTAGATTAAGACTACCACAATCTAATGATATAGAGTGGGCTGAGTATGTTGGTTGTGAATCGGTTGGCATTAAAGATACTTATGATATAACAATGGATGGACCTAATCATAATTTCATGGCTGGTGGCATTGTTGTTCATAACTGCCTTAAGGCTTATACAGACGGCAAAAGCATGACTCAGCATTATGTAGATAGAAAATCTGGAAAAGACCCGACAACATTTCCACACGATTCTCTATCTGATATACTGAATGAAACTTACGGTGTTTTAGTATATCAAGAACAGTCAATGATTATAGCCCAAAAGCTTGCTGGGTTCAGTCTACAGGAAGCAGATGTTTTAAGAAAGGCTATTGGTAAGAAAAAAGCGGACCTCATGGAAAAGGTTAAAAAATCATTTATAGAAGGTGCTATCAATAAGGGGATCGTAAGTAAAGAACTTGCAGAAGAAATATTTTCTTGGATTGAAAAATCTAGTAGATATTCGTTTAATAAATGTCTATCACCAGAAACAATCGTTATCACGCCTAGCGGCGAGAAACCGATGAATGATATAAAAGTTGGAGATGCAGTATTAGCACCAAACCATAATGGTAATGAATTTGTTGAAGTTCTAGACACAATAGACAATGGCGATAAAGAAACCGTAGAAATAACCTTAGAAGACGGTAAAACAATAACATGCACGATAGATCATAAATTCTTATGTAACAATGGGCAAATACTTCCACTTTATGAGATTTTAGAAAACAATCTTGAAATTATGTGTATAAACTAGTGTGAGCCCTATTAAAAGGAGTCGTAGTTTATGACAATAGAAAAAAAAGATTGGCATACATGTATACTGTGCGAAAAGGATATAAAAGATTTATCTAAAATATACGGTGGTTCTGGTATATATTACACTAAAGTATTTTCAGATCACCTAAAAAATGATCATGGTATTTCTCCAGAAGAATACTTTGAAAAAATATCAGAAAGACCACTCTGTTCATGCGGGGAATGCAAAAAGGTTGTTGACCTTGTTTGGAAAGGGAAAAATAATTTCTCATGGAGAAAATATAAATGTGGTAAAAATGATGGAGTTAAAAAATGGAGCAAATGGGCAAAACATGGTAGATCCGGTGAAAATAATCCAATGTATGGAAGAGATTCGTGGAATAAAAATAAAACAAAATATGATTCAGATATAATAATGAAAATATCTCAAAAGATGACAAACAGACACATATCTGATATAACTAAACAAAGACAATCCAAGTCAGCCAAAGCGAGAAAAATACATGGACACACTGGCCATAGACATAGTGAAGAATCTAAAAATAAAATGAGAATAGCGACATTAAACGCTATCAAGAATGGCAAAATGCCACAAACCAAAACAAAATGCCACATAGAGATGGCAAAAATATTAAATGATCTTAATATTTCATTTGAAGAAGAGTTTATGGTAAGTTATTGGTCTTTTGATTTCTACTTGAATGATCTGGATATTTTAATAGAAGTTGATGGTGATTATTTTCATTCAAATCCATTATTTTACAAAAAGCCAAAAACAAAAACTCAAAAAATAAATGCTAGCAGGGACAAGAAAAAAAATGAATTCTGTAAGACAAATAATCTTACTTTAATTAGATTTTGGGAACACGATATACATAACAACAGGGAAGATGTAATATGCAGGCTAGAAAAATTATTAATGTAAAAAAGATAGGGAAAATTAGGACTATGGATATTGAGGTTGATAATGAATCTCATATATTCTACGGAAATGGTATAGCCACATCTAATTCCCACGGGGTTGCATATGCCATAAACGCATTCTGGAGCGCGTATTGTAAATACCATAAACCCACAGCCTTCTATGTTTCATATCTAAATCACGCACACAGAAAGCCAGATTCGCATAAAGAAATTAAAGAACTGGTTGTTGACGCTAAACTTCTTGATATAGAAGTGTATCCACCAAGACTTGGTAACATTTATAAAGATTTCACAAGTAGGGGTGGTAAGATTTATTTTGGTATATCGCACATAAAGAATGTAGGCGATTCAGAGTGCGATAAAATAGTAAACAACTTTTCAAACAGCGAAATAAAAAACTTTTCTTGGGTTCAATCGTTGGTAGAAATTATATACAAGGGAAAAGTTAACAAGAGGGCGGTTATATCTCTAATATCTGTCGGGGCCTTCAATGGGCCTAAAAATATAGAATCTAGAAACAAAATGCTATATGAATTTGATAGCTGGAATCAGCTAACCCAAAGAGAAAAAGACTATATTGCAGATAATTATTCTGAATTTTCATCGCTTAACGAATGTATAGATAATATGCTGTCTAATTTTAAGTTAACATCAAAGCGAAAAGAAGTAGTTTCAGATATTTGTGAATCTCTTAAAAATCCATTTTATGATACTCAAGATAGTATTTCAACTATAGCGCAGTACGAAGAAAAATACATGGGGTGTTCTTTAACTTGTAGTAAATCAGACGCGGTTGATAGTACGTTTTCTGCAACAATGTGCAAAGACATATCCAACGGATTGATAACAGGTAAAGCAAATATTATAGTTACTATAAGCTCAGTAAGGACATATAAAACAAAAAAGGGGAAAAATCCCGGTCAAATTATGGCGTTTTTGTGTGCTGAAGATAGTAGCGGTATGCTGGATTCGATTACCGTGTTTCCAGAGTCTTATGAGAACTACAAAGATTTGCTAATTGAAAATAATACAGTACTAATACAGGGCGAAATCTCAAAAAGAGATAAGTCTTCAATTATTGCAAATAAAATTACTCAGGTTTGAAACAATATGAATAAATGCTATTTTTTAGGTAGATTGAAAGAACGACCAAGGTTACAAAAAATTAATGATACAAATGTTACTAGATTCAATTTAGAAGTAGAAGAATTTAGGAAAGATAAGTCTGGAACAAGAAAAAAAAGAAAAGACGTTTTGACATTTGAGGCTTGGGATACGGCAGCAACAGCAATAAACAAACAGGCACTACCTTACGATAATATGGTAGTTGAGTGCGTTGCTAGAAATGATAGACCAAGTGACGATATTGTGTTTAGGGTGACAAGCTTTAGGATTTTTAAAACATTTGAAGATGAGAAATAAAAAAATATTATTTGTATCAGAAGCCCCGTGGTATAGTACTGGATACTCTGTATATACTAATCAAGTATTAAAAAGACTATGCAATGAGGATCATTTAGACATAGCTCAATTGGGTGTTTATGTAGAAGAAAATGATCCAAATATTAAAAACTTTCCTTGGAAGATATACTGGAATAAGCCAAGCAAATCAAACCCACAATATTCTAATTATCAAAAAAGTCCATCGGCGCAATTTGGCGATTTCATGTTTAATGAAGTATTGCTTGATTTTATGCCAGATATTGTTATAGATATTAGAGATTGGTGGATGGTAGAATTTGAACAGCGTTCTCCATTTAGAGATTTCTATAAATGGGCGATTATGCCAACAGTAGATGCAGCCCCACAAAACAATCAGTGGATCAGCACATACGAATCTGCTGATGCTGTTTTCGCCTATTCAGAATTTGGTAGAGACACATTAATAAATCAGTGCGATAATATTAACTTTATTGATGTGGCGTCTCCATCGGCAAGTGAAGTTTTTTGTCCAGTACCAGACAAAGCGGCCCATAAAGAAGAGCATGGCATAAATAAGGATGCGTTTATAATTGGTACAGTGATGAGGAATCAAAAACGTAAACTATATCCAGATTTATTTAAATCTTTTAGGGAGCTTATAGATTCTTCAAATGAAGATAACACATTTTTATATTGCCATACATATTATCCAGATATAGGTTGGGATATACCAAACCTATTGGATGAATATAGCTTATCAAATAGGGTTTTATTCACCTATAAATGCAAGAAATGTGGAAAGATATCTACAGACTTTTTTCAGGATTCTCTACAGTTTTGTAAGGGGTGCGGAAATTTCTCAAATCAATTAGTTGGTATCAACAATAGCATAAACGAAAAAGAATTATCAAATATATATAACATGTTTGATGTTTATGTGCAATACGCAAACAGTGAAGGTTTTGGTATGCCGCAACTGGAAGCGGCTTTTTGCGGTCTTCCTGTTATATCAATTTATTATTCTGCTATGAAATCTGTTATAGATAATATTGGCGGTTTTGGTATTGAGCCTTTAGAGTTCTCTAAAGAATGCGAAACAGGCTGCAATAGGGCCATACCTGATAACAAGAAGTTTGTACAATTACTTAAAGAATTGAGGTCTATACCTATTGATAAACTAAGATCAATTGGTGTGCAGATAATGAATAAAGCAAGAGAAAAATATAGTTGGGATATTGTTGCTAATAAATGGTTAGGCTACATAAACAGTCAAGACGCTTTAGATGAAAACCTAACTTGGAAATCGCCCTCAAGAGTGAGAATTCCAGCCACAAGCATACCAAAAGAATTACAATCAATAACAGATAAGGTAAATTATATATTTACAAATGTTTTACATAAACCAGAGTTAATAAATACATACTTCTGGAAAAAGGTTGTTAGAGATTGTACATATGGGTATAGATGTGATAATGTTGAGCCAGATTTTTACTTTAATGAATCGCATGTACAGGCTTATAATTCATATAAGTCTTTCTCTATAGAGGATGCATTTAAAGAACTCTATAATTATAGACAGCAAATAAACACTTGGGAAGAAGCTAGGCTAAGGAAAATATCCAAATGAAAGTGCTATACATAGGTCACTACAGAGACGGTACTGGATGGGGAAATGCTGCAATAAATAATATTCTGGCTATGGATAAGGCTGGGATTAATGTTGTGCCAAGAGCTATAACATATGAAACCCAAGACAGGGAATATCCAGAGAGAATAAAAGAGTTAGAAAGTACATCATCCTATGATTGCGACATATGCGTTCAGCATACATTGCCACACTTATGGTCATACGATTGTTCATACAAGAATATAGGATTTATCGAAACAGAGTCTACATCATTTAAAGATACTGGATGGCAATACTATGCCAATATGATGGACGAAATATGGGCTCCTTGCTATGCGTCAAAAGCATCGTGCAGGATGAGCGGCGTTAATGTTCCAATAGAAATTGTTCCCCATTGCCTAGATATAGAATCATATCAATCATATGGATTCACAAAAAAAATAGGAGAATTAGAAAATACATTTAATTTTGCTTTTGTTGGAGAGTTCATAGAAAGAAAAAATATTCAAGCATTATTGATAGCGTTTCATTCTGAATTTAGATATAATGAACCGGTAAATCTATTCATAAAAACATCTAAACATAATGTTGACTATGTTAAGAATTATTGCAGTAATGTAAAGCGTGGTTTAAAATTAAGAAAATCATACAAAGATGAGATAATAATATCTGGAATGCTAAATTTTCCAGATTATGTTTCTGTTCTAAAACAGTGCAATTCTTTTGTTATGCCTAGTCGCGGTGAAGCTTTTTGTATTCCGTTGTTAGAAGCAATGTCTCTCGGTATACCGGCGATATATACTGCCAATACAGGAATTGAAGATTATGCCTATGGCGTTAAGGTAAAATCTTTGGAGAAACAATGTTTTGGTTGTGTTGATAGTATACCATACCTAGATAATGCAAATAGCTCTTGGTGTGAAATAGATATTGCCGAATTAAGATTTGCCATGAGGGGGCAGTACATGAAATGGAAAACGAGCCAAGAAGAAAAAGAAAAACAAGAATGCATAGAAGCGGCACATGCGTTAGACCATAAGAAAATAGGATTAAAAATAAAGGACATACTAAATGACAGCTAGTGCAACACCAAGATCTATAAGATCAATAATGAAACATTCTAAAAGGGGCGACAAATTAAATATATTAACTTTTGCCACGCATGAAAGATATGAGTATAACCTATGTAAAACCGGGCATGATTTTTACTCATTGGCTATTGGTAAAACTTGGGACACTGAATATTCACCAATACCAGAAAATTACCATGTCATAAAAGATATTCCAAACGAAGTAGATTTTGATATAGTGCTATCACACACAGCGTGTAACAGATATGATTATGCTCATCAGTTACTTTCTGGCTTTAATATGCCTGTAGATCGTCGTACAAATAAAATCGCAACACCATCAATCTTGCATGTTCATGTGCTTCCAGATGTTAGAGGGAATGTTGATGAGCAGATATCAAGCATGAAAGCTTTCAATTCAGACAAGACTTCGTTTATCTCTGACTTTAGCAGAAACGCATGGGGATATGATCCCAAAAATTCAACAGTTATAGAACACGGAATAGATACAGATTTTTGGAAATATACTGGAGCAGAAAGAAAAAATCACTGCCTGTCTGTTGTAAATGATTGGCCAAATAGGGATTGGTGCTGTGGTTTTAATCTATGGAAAGATACTATACAAGATGTTCCGGCTCTTGTCGTCGGTAAAAGTCCCGGCTTTTCTTTTCCGGCACAATCACCAGAACACTTGAGGGATATATACAGCTCCTCTAGAATATTTTATAATACATCGTTACATTCACCTGTGCCTACTGTATTATTAGAAGCGATGTCTTGTGGATGTGCTATTGTTTCTACTGCTACGTGTATGATACCAGATATAATCTTGCATGGATATAATGGTCTAATATCAAATGACCCAAATGAATTAAGGTATTTCTTAAATAGACTACTTAACGATGAGGAAAAAGCAAGGACGCTTGGCGATAATGCAAGAAAAACAATAGAACAGAAATTTAACTTAAAAAGATTTTGTGAAAATTGGAATAACTTATTCTACTCTACAATAGAAGAATACAAAGGTAAAGCATGAGAATATATCTATCTACAGAACAGCCAGAAGACACAACATATATATGGGCCAATAGTTTGCCTATGCTTGATAGCCTCTCATTGGATTCAGAGTCATTGGAAATAGTATGTAAAAATTTTATTTCATCTTTTGAATATTCAGACATTAGGCCGCTACTTCAAAGGATCTACAAAAAAATGAGGCTTGGATGTAAATTAACTATTATTGAAAAAGATATTGATTTATTATGTAGGTCTTTCTATGTAGAAGAGCTTGACATTAATACTATTAATCAAATACTATTTTCTCTGCAAAAAAGAAAAAGCGTATTTAATATAACAGATATTGAATCTAGCCTTCCTAGCGGGATACAAGTAACACATAAACACTATGAAAGCGGCGATTGTTCATTTATACTAAAATGTAAGAGGGTTTCTTAATGAACATATTAACAAATTGTAACGGGTGCGTTTTTTCAGAAATGGAAAACAATGTACAGGCAGGCTGTAGATTAAATAGGCATCAAAAATTTGAATGCTCTATTGGAGATAATGGATATTTTAATATAAATAGATTCTGTAATACTTTTAGGCCGAATGAATGGCTGTCAGATTTATCTGTTAGTGAATCAGAAGATATAGTTTCTACAGTACTTGATGAGGTTAAACCAAGAGTTGGATTTTTTGTTATATTTGATCATGATATTAGCAATCTAAATTCAACATTAGATGATATAGCCAATCAAACTATTGATAGTAGATATGTTATTGTTATTAATGATAAAGTAGAATACAATGATGATATACATTCGCTTTTACTAAAAAAGTTTGATTTTGATAAAACAAACTATCATATAGTACAGATAGTCGAACAACCAAAAATAATGCCCATGTTAATAGATGAATCTTTTAAACACGCTAAAAATGGATGGGCGTATGTCTGCCATTCTGGAGAACCTATTGATAGAAATTTAATAGAAAAGATTCATCATAGAATCAATATTGATATGCGTAGGTTGGTTTTTATTGAGCCTTATGATGATAACTTAAATGGTTTGTTTTTCCAGACTGCGTTATTTAAATTTTTGAACGGGAACCACACAAAAGTATTCTCTGATGAAGTTGTTGATAATAGAGTTTTTATTGATAAGGTAAAAGAAGCATGTGGCAATAGCGATAAGGATACTTTCACATCTTGGGAGGAATTCAATGAGTCCTAATGTTGCTATAGTAATAACAAACTATAATTATGGTGAGTATCTAATACAAGCCATAAATAGTGTTTTAAGACAAGAATATGATGGAGAGATAAGAGTATATGTAGTAGATGATGGATCTATTGACGATTCATGGGATATATTATGTAATATCACCCACGCACATAATTCTTATGATCTTAATGAGCCATACTACAAAGGTCTAATACAAGAAAGAAGAGACGGTAAAAATCTATATTGTTTTAGGATAAGCAACTCTGGTGCTAGCACTGGAAGGAATGTAGCAATATGGCAAGCTTGGGAATGGGCTGATATATTTGGGGTTCTAGATTCTGATGATGAATACTTTCCAAGCAAAGTTAAGACACTAGTTGATAAACTAATTGAGCATGAAGAGGTTGGTGTAGCGTATGGTGATTATAGTAATATCAATTTATTTTACACTAAGCATGAATTTAAAGAATCATATAGCAGGAATAAGTTAATCAATAAGTGTATCGTTCACAGCGGCTCGCTGATTAAGAAAGAATATATAGAAAAAGTTATACTGCCAAATAAAGAAATATTTGACTCAAGACTTCATGGTCCCGCCAGTAAAGAATTTATCGGCTGTACTGAAGATTATGATTTATGGCTTAGGCTTTCTAAAGTATGTATGATAACACATGTGGCGGAAAATCTAGCTATAGCAAATCAAACACATAATAGCCAATCAAAAAAGATGACGAGAGATATTTTTAATAAGAATTCACAGATACTGGCATCGAGATTATGACTAGATTTATTACAAATATAAAGTCAACAAAACACAAGAGAAAAAAACTAGATATAGCTATAGCCATATTGTCTGCCGGTATTGGGCAAAGAATAAAGTCTCATGAACCAAGGAGTATGTTAAAGATAAATGACAATACTTTAGTTGAAAACCAGATATCAACAATAAACCAGTGCTTTAATGATCCAGAAATTATAGGCGTGTTTGGCTATGAATGTCAAAAGATATGCAAAAGAATTGGAAATAAACTAAGGGTTGTCGAAAATCAATTATATGAATCTACAAATACAGCAGAAAGTATAAGATTAGCATTTAACAATACAAATAAAAATGGGTTTATGTTTCTTCATGGCGATTTATGTTTTAACAAAGAGACATTACTTAATGTAGAGTATAATAAGTCTTTTGTGGTTGTTGATAACAATGGAAAGTTTGAAGACAAAGAAGCTGGTGTCACGATAGTAAATAATAAAGCTAGTATATTTTCATACGGATTAAAATCAAAATGGTGCCAAATAGCATTTCTTACTGGAAAAGAATTGAAAATAGCAAAACAATTTTTTAACAAATTTGAAGGCGCAGACAAAAAGATGCTATCTTTTGAAGTTCTAAACGCCATCATATCTATGGGCGGCTCTTTCTTCTGCTATGAACCTAAAAATATGGAAATATTCGAAATAGACAAAATAGGAAATAATATACATGAAGATATTGATTTCTAGTGATGGCATACATGCACACTATTACCAAAGGCTATCTTGGCTAAATGCTTTTAAAGCCTGTGGTTTTACGGTTGGTATGTGGGATTGTAAAAAGGTTTCGCCTTTTGATGTTTTTGATCAATTTGAACCTGATATATTTTTAGGGCAGTCCTACAATCTAAATGAATCTTTAATAAAATGTCTATATGAAAGACCGCATTTAAAAGTCGGATTAAGATCTGGCGATTGGGGCGACCACGAAGAATCCGTCGATAAAGACAAGTATAACATACTTTATTGTTCTGCAAAAGAAAAACAGCTATTAAAAAAACTTAAAGACGAAATTGGCAAGCCAGATTTTGTCCATATCCACTACACACAAGAAAATGTTGAAAAAACGCACAATCACTTTAGGTCGATAGGTATTGAACCAAAATCACTAATGATGTGTGCCGATACTATTTCTTATAGTGGTGCAAAATTTGATCCAAGGCTTGAATGTGATATGGGTTTCGTTGGCGGATATTGGCCATATAAGGGACAAGTAATAGACAGATGGTTCTTACCATTATTAGAAAACATAGGCGAATATAAAGTTAAAATATTTGGAAATCAGCCTTGGCCAGCAAATCAATATTGTGGATTCATAGAAGATAAATATGTAAAAAATGTATTCGCATCAGCAAAAATCTGCCCAAATTTAAGCGAGCCACACGCACAGGCATTTGGTATTGATGTTAATGAAAGAATGTTTAAGGCTTTATACTGTGGCGGATTTTGCGTTTCTGACTGTGTTTCATCTTACGGGATATTTGAAGATGGCATAGTAATCGCTAAGTCACCAGAAGAATTTAGATCAAAAATAAATTACTATCTTGAAAACCCACAAGAGAGAAAGAGTATATCTATTAAAGGCAAAAACATAGTAGAAAAATACCACACGGGATTTCATAGGGCCGCTAGTATAATGGAATATTTTGGAATTGAATCAGCAAAGGAAAAGATATTAAATGATTACGTCAATAGTTTTCAGTAAGGATAGGCCCCTACAGTTAGATTTGCTTTTAAATAGCGCTGAATACAATTTTATTGATTGTGATGAAATGTTTGTTGTTGAAAAATATTCAGAAGAATACAAGGATTCACTTGATATTATATTTGAGGAACACAAAAACGTAAGGCATCATAGGCAAAGTTCGTCTATCTATAGAGATATATACGATATTTCTAGTTTTGCAAAAAATGATTTCATTTGTTTTTTTACTGATGATGACATCTTTTATGATAGGTTTTTTATTGGGCCATTCTATAAAGAGATTTTTGAAGAAAAATATAATACATGCTGTCTTTCTTTGAGGCTTGGATTAAATATTTTTAAGAGGTCGCACAATGGTGCTGAAGGAGAAGATAGACCATATATGTACCATGAATGTGGAGATTTTATGTTGGTGCCTAAGACATGTTATGGTTATGGGTCTTATTGGTCGTATTCACACTCCCTAGACGGCCACATATTTAGAAAAGAAACAATCATAAACATAATGGATGAGTTGAGTTACTTAGACGATAAATTCAACTTTAAGCAAACCCCAAACGAACTAGAGGCACAAATGCAAAGATATTGGGCCCTATCTGAAAACAATATAGTGTGCCCAAAACGGAGTTGCGTTTTTAATAGTCCAAATAATAGAGTCTCAGATACACATACAGAAAATAGTTATGGCGATACGTTCAAATATGAAGCTAAAAATCTATTAGATATTTTCATTGCTGGAAAAAGAATAAATTTTGACTTGTTAGATTTTCAAAACATAAACTGCCCACATCAAGAAGTAGATATTTTGAAAGGCTTACCATGATATTTGACATA